>Ga0310909_10001899_pt1 | contig 12633 bp, 19 predicted proteins | sample GREbulkMGT000H_FD_203449 | JGI IMG/M metagenome (GOLD analysis project Ga0310909, IMG submission 203449) | Lab enrichment of tropical soil microbial communities from Luquillo Experimental Forest, Puerto Rico - GRE.bulkMG.T000H | ecosystem: Environmental > Terrestrial > Soil > Tropical forest >... | reverse complement strand
CTGGTGGGAAGAAAAATCCTAGACGCGCAGCCTGCGGAGCGAAGCGCCCGCAATTGCCGAGAGTGCTGTAGAGCTTTCTATGTCCGCTTTACCCCCGAAAGCGGACATGTGCGGCGCACCTAGAGATGTCCGCTTTGGGCCAATAGCAGACATCGCGACAACATAGATGAATTCCACGTGACGTTCGGAGGTTGCTAAAAGAAAGAGGGACCGCCTCACGGCGGTCCCCACGAAACAAGGATAAGAAGACGCAAGAGGTCAGATCGAAATAATCACAGCGTTACGTGCAGACTACAAAAGCTCGATTTCGGTGATCCAGAGGTTCATGAACGCTGCGACGTCGTAAGCGTCCTCATTCGTTGCACTCGGCCGCAGGTTAAACCTGATATTGCCGACCTCCAAAGTGCCGTCGCCGGATGGCTGAGCGACAATCCAGGCCGTTCCCTTCTCGGGTTGATTGACGATGAACTGACGCCGGAGCCTCGTTTCGTATCCATAGGCTTCGTCCTCCCGGCCATCTTGAAAGCCCGCTTTGGGTCAAAAGCGCATCAACTCTGTCCTATTTTCCTGCGACCGAAACGCCTGCCTTTTTGGATGTCGCTGACATTGACGATCAACACCATCGATCAAATCTCACCGCCCTCAAGTATTCCGGCGCGCTGAAGTTCGAGCCGAGCAGCCTCATGAGCGGAATCGATGTAATCTTGAGGCCCTCGCTCAGCGGATGAATTTTCCTGCCAGGTTGCCGGTCCAAGTTGTGGCGAATTTGGAATCCGCGGGAAAAAATACTTGTGTTTATGGACGCGGTGAAAAGCGGTAACGAGTGTCTCGCTGATCGTGACTTCAAATTCGTTGATTATGTCCGCGGGACGCATTCCACTTTCTCTTCATATTTTTGCAAATCCAACGTCTGTTAGTGTGAACATGTCGCGATCGGGAGTGACCTCTAGCCAGCCGTTATCCTCAGCATACATAAGGCCAGCGGCATATTGAGCTTCGCTGTCATGATTTTTGAGGAATTGAGCTTTTACATAACTAATTTTGAGTGGGTCTCCGGCCATGCAATTTTTGGATTTGAAAACGTCTAAGATGGCTGTAGCCGATTGCTCGGGCGTTGGCGACGTGGTCATACCAAAAACACTCAGCTTTTTCATCGGTTCTCAGTAAAACTAGAACTCGTGGGCGACACTCCATTGATGTAGATCAACTAGAGTCAACATTTCGCATTGCAATCGCGATGTCCGCTTTGGGTCAAAAGCAGACATATGCAGTGCAAACAGGCATGTCCGCTTTACCCCTGACAGCGACCGCGAAAGCGAATTGCCGCGAAATGGTCGAGTCCGCTTTACCCCCAAGAGCAGACATGTGCGGTGCAACTAGGGATGTCTGCTTTGGGCCAAAAGCGGACATGTGGGCCATGTCAGTAACTAGCGTGTCGGCGCTTACTGGTCGGCATGGTCGAACACAGCACCAAGCGCGTTGTTGGCCGTCTAATACCCGAGTTTAAGATTCAAACTTTTCAGGTCAATCTCGCGGCGCTCTTCTCCGAACACTCGCGAGTCAAAGCACCACGCCTCTTCTGGGCTAATCTTTACGAAATTCCAAATCGCACCTGGGCCTAAATGTTCGTCGATTTTCATCCGATAATCGATCTTTCTCGGGTCGCGTCCGTACATGTGTCGTGCGGCCTCCTCTACGTTCACTCGGTCGGTCAGGCGCGCCGCCTTTCCCTTCAGCTGCAGACCCATGACTTCACGGCTTCCGGGAAAACGTTCAGTCTTGAAAATGGCAACGGAGATGCGGTTATCGACGAGTAAATGCCGCATATGCTTCGAATGAGGCATCGATCTAAAGTAAAGGTCGAGTTTTTCGCTATGACCAAATTGAACAGGGCATGTCCAGCTTCCATCAGCGTCGATCGTAGAAATTGCCATGAATTCGGTTCGGTCGAGCGCTTCTTTAACTTTCTCATTCCAATCAATCTCATTCATACTTTTATGATAACTGACGAACCGCACTCTGAACAAACATTGCTGGTGGCGGCGGAACATCGGCGATATTGCATGTCCGCTTTACCCCCCCCCAAGCGGACATGTGCGGTGCAGTGGTCCATGTCTGCTTTGGTCCGCTTTGGGCCAAGCCCACGTCAATTTTTTCCGAGATGATTGTACAGCCGATCAAGCACCTCTGACATAACCGAAACGTTCAGGGCATGCGTTCGAGACTTTGCCCTCACGATTTCCTGGTTTCGGGGCGCGATCTTGTCTAATGGGTCGAGCAGGTGTTGTAAGACGGTCGAGTAGATCGACGCATTGTAAAGGACGGCTGCATGCCATGAATAATAACTCCTCGTCCATGCAGGCTCTTCAGGCGCTTCAATTCTCTTGCCTTCATTTCGTATCTGGACACCCTCCTCGTGTAGCGCACATAGCTTTGCTCTCGACTGTTGCCGACCATCCACGTTTTCCGGTTGGCCCGCTTGTTCCTCTTCAAAATGATTAACTGCGGAAGTTAGGCTGATCAGCCGAACAACAAACGCGACTAGCCAAGTTGTGACGAAGGTTGTCGCTGCAACTAAAAACGCGTAAAGGACGCCTAATCCAGTAATCCATGCGGCCAGACCGACTACAAAGGCGAGAATTCCTGGGCTGCCCAGCAGAGCTGTCAGTGGATTGCCGTCCGCCCATTGCCAATCATGGGCAAATGACCGGAAGGCTTGACGTGTACGCAGCCACCGCAAGGCAAAAAATTGGCGCATGAAACAGAGGTATCAGATCTGCAAAAGAGAAAGGCCACCGCGAAGGTCGCCTCTCTCGATCATGGCGTGCAGCGGTGGCTACAGCACCGGCTGCCAATAGGCCGGGTGGAATTCGTAGCCGTCACCGCGCTTGGAGATGAAGCCGGTCGAGGGGAACGGCAGGTGGTAGGCGGCGATCTGGATCTTGTCAGCTGCCGCCATATCGAGCAAACGCTTGCGCGAAGCCGCCGCCATCGCCGGATCCATGTCCGCCCACAGTGCCCAGTCTGGATTGCGGACCAGGATCTGGTGATTGACCGTATCGCAGCTCACCAGCAGCTTGCCATTGCCCGACGTGACGAGAAACGCTGTGTGGCCCGGCTTCCACAGTCGTGATGCCGGGCACCAGTTCCTTGCCGTACCCGAATTGCTTGACGTCCTTGGCGATCGGTTCGAACACACGCTTGCTGGCAGCGAAAAAGCTCTTAAACAGCTGGGGCGCTTTCGACTCTTCGCCGGCGTCGAGAAAGAACTTCAGATCCGTTGCAGGGACCATGATCTCGGCGTTTGGGAAATTGAGCGATCCCGCCTTGGCGCGGATACCGTTGACGTGATCGGGGTGAAAATGGCTGATTAGAATCGTGTCGACGTTTTTTGGATCGATTCCGGCGGCGGTCATATTGCTCACGAGATTACCGGTGGTCGGCGCGCCATTATCTCCGAAACCGGTATCGATCAACACGAGATTGCGACCAGTATTAACGATCACGACGTTGAACTGGTTGATGACGTAGTCGGTCGGCAGGAATGCGTCGCCAAGCGCCTTCTGTATTTCGGGCAGGGTCTTGTTGAGCGCCATATTGGCCGGCGACGCATTGCGCACGACACCCTCGTTCAGCGTGGTCACCTCGAACTCGCCGATCTTATAGCGATAGAAGCTTGGCCCTTGCTTGCCGGCCATGGGCGCGGCGGCGCGCGCCGGAGCGTTCACCGAACCTGCGACGGTAAGGGCCGCGGCGCCCGCCAGTAGACTACGGCGTGAAAACGCTGTCATGGATTCCTCCTTGTTCTGGTTGCGGCCACCCCTCAGTGGACGGCGCGATGGTAGTCCACCCGGCAAAAACCCGCGTGACAGGGTGCTAGTCCCGTCAATCACGTTCACTTGATCGTCGCGGCCAATTTGGAAATTCTGCATTGCCACAAAGGTCGGACGTGTTGTCCGCTTTGGGTCATAAGCGGACATATGCGATGCAATAGGCCATGTCTGCTTTACCCCAAAAAGCGGACATGTGCAGTGCAACGAGGGATGTCCGCTTTGGGCCATAAGCGGACATTTTGCGACGCAGCGGTCATGTCAGCTTTACCCCGAAAGCGGGCATGTGTGCATATGCGCCGCTCAACGGGCCGTGGCGTTAGATTTATAAATCGATGACGACGTCACCAATCGGTTGCGAGCAGCAAACGAGAACGTTGCCGTCGGCGGGCTTCGTGAGTGGTTGCGGTTCGTAGGCGACCGCGCCGGAAACCAAGCCGCTCTCGCAGTTGTGACAAACACCGGTCCGGCACGACCACCGGACCGGAACGTCGCACGCCTCAGCCAGCTCCAAAATGCTCTGGTAAGCCGGCGCCTTCCAGTGTGCGGCGATGCCACTTCGCGCGAACGATACTAGCGGTCCGATGTCGGCGTCGTCCTTCGGAACATGTGGGACTCGCGTCACCGCACCGGTGATACCAGGAGTCATCGACTCGCTGCCGTCGAAGATTTCGACGTGAACTCGCGCCGGCGCTATGCCCGAGGCTGCGAGCGCCTCTTTCATATCTGCCATGAAGCGAGTCGGCCCGCAGAGATACACGTCCGCCTCTCGCGGGATGCCGACCCCGTCTAAGACCGATCGCGACAGGTGACCAACGGCGTCGAAATCCTCGCCCATCTTGTCGCCCGAGCCCGGCCTGCTGTAACAAACATACTTACGGCCGTGGGCGAGCGCGAGTAGGAGGCGGCGGACTTCGGCAGCGAATGGATGATGCTGCCGATCACGAGCCGCGTAGAGCCACAAGACCTGTCGTGTGGAGCGGACCGCCGCCAGCGCGTGCAGCATCGCCAGAACAGGCGTTACCCCGATTCCCGCGCTGAGCAACACCACGGGCCGCTCTCCAGGCTGCGGAATGAAGCTTCCGCGCGGCGAGCTCACGTCGAGCGCATCGCCTACACGGACGTGCTCTTGCAGATAGGATCCGGCTGCGCCGTTCGGCTCGATCTTCACGCTTATTCGATAGCGCTCCGTCGAGGCAGGAGCCGAGAGCGAGTAGCTGCGAAAGAGGGGGGCATCACCTGAGGTCCGCGGAAGGCGCAGGACGACGTATTGCCCCGGCAGAGCGGGCGGCAGCGGTTCGCCGTGCAGGCTCTGCATCGTCAGCGAGAGGACGTCCGCGCACTCATGATCGATCGCCGCCACCGCGAGCTGCCGAAATCCTGGTGCAACCGGATGCGCGGCTGCTGCTGGCGCGAGCCCGGCGTTACCCCCTCTCTCGCCGGCCGTTTGGCTCTGCAGCAATGCCTCAAACGACGACCGCCATCCGGGCGAGAGCGCCGCGATACGCAAAGCGCGCTCCAGTCGATCGCGCGGATGATTGGGCGAATAAAGAAGTGCGTTGATCTCTGCGACCGTCATTCGCTCGTTCGTCTCTCCCGCCTTGATGATTTTGTCGCCTGCGCTCACCTCGCCTTCCCGGAGCACGCGGAAATAGAATCCCGGCCGTCCGCTGGATGTCAGCAAGGCCGGCATCCGGGGCTCGTTCATCCGAATACCGACGCGATAGCAGGTTACGCGAGGCTGAGTGATCTCGAACAGTGCGCTGCCGATTTGATACCGGTCACCGATGCAAACGGCATCGTCAGGCAATCCTTCGACCGTGAAGTTCTCACCGAACTGTCCGTTAACAAAGTCGGTCCTCTTGAGCTGGTCCTGCCAGTGGCGATAGGATTCGATCTGGTAGACGAAGACAGCTCGCTGCTCACCCCCGTGGCCGGCCAAGTCGCCTTGACCGTCTCCGTCCAGATTCAACCGGCCGACCCGACAGCGGCCATCCACCGGAGTCTTCCAGATCGCAGTGTGTACAGTGCGACCCTTCCACGCGATGTCTCTCGGGAGTCCAACGTTCACCGATAATAGCCGAGCCATGTTGCTACCCGCTATCGCTATCCTCCCTCATAAACTAAGTGGACATTTCACGTTGTCGCGCTCCTAGATGCACAATTGTCCCAACGGTCCTTGCCAGAGATACTACGGCCTTTCAAAGCCAATTTTTTTGAACGCCTGATCAGATGCGGAATCAGCCAGGAAATGTGCAAACACCGATGTCCGCTTTGGGCCAATAGCGGACATTGACGGTGGAATACGCTTGAGGGCTTGTTGCGACTCAGCGGTTGCAATGTTCGATTGTAACGTTCCTCCCACGACTTGGCCCGGTTCCCGGCGAGCCAGGCCTTTTTGTTGATGAGTACAGCGGACATCACCAAAATGTTTTCTTGTCTGAATGAACGTTCAGCTAATTGAGCAAACCTTCCACCAGTGTTGCGCGTTAGGGTCGCACCTAGGGAGGAGGAATGCGCATGAATAAAATCAAGCTATTCGTTGTGGCCGCTGCGCTATGTGGCGGCCTAACAGTGACCGCAGCGACTGCAATGCCAATCGCACCAGTCCCGGCAAACAGCGCTGCGAACGTGGAGCAAGTACGGATGGTCTGCAATGCCTATGGCCGGTGCTGGTGGCGACCTAACTACTACGGTGGCTACCGCGCCTACGGGTACTATCCTCGTCACCGCTATTGGCGTCATCACCACTACCGCCACTACTACTATTAACGATGATAACGGGAGCGGAGCAGGAGCATACGTGCTCCGCTCCCCGTTAGCGGACCATACCAGTCATTGCGAGCTTCAGCTGGATGTCCACTTTAACCCCAAAAGCGGACATGTGCGTTGCAACTAGGGATGTCCGCTTTGGGCCAAAAGCGGACATGGCAAAACGGGAAAATTTGCAGCTCGCGTTCACTATTTTGAACATCGACGTACGGGTTAGCATCTGCACAATTGCTAATCGCTCTGACCTGTTGCGCCGTGAATTTGCGTGATCAAGGACCGCGGGTTGGGTGAGATGCTGACTTATCTGTCATAAACTTACTTATTAATAATCCGAAAATTGGTGCTTCTTCACGCGCTTGTTCTGACAGGAACATTCGTTGTCTGCTCCGCGTTCTACGGTAGAGATCAAAGGAAGCATCAGATGAAAACCGTAATTGCCATCCTCGCCGTAGCTTTCCTCGCCATCACTCCAGCAGCGGCTAAGTCAGCGAAGTCATTTGCGCCTGGGCATCATGCGAAGGGAGTTCACGGAGCCTCGTCTTTCGCGCCTGGCCACGTGAAGCGCACACACATGCAAAGAAGCGCGCGCATGGTAGCGCCGGGTCATTTGAAGCGCTGAATGTTTGTGTCACGGAGCACTGCGGTCGCGACCTCGACCCAACGTGGCTAGCCGAGAGACTAATCTCGGGCGGAAGGAGGCTTTAGAAAGACAGGACTTTTATCGCTTGGATTGCCAGCCAAATGCTGTTCGGGAAATTGAAATCTAACACTTAGTTGGCCAGCCATGTCCGCTTTGGGTCAAAAGCAGACATTCGCGCCGCAACAGGGCATGTCCGCTTTGCCGGCCAAAAGCGGACACAGGTGCTATCGCGAAACTGAGCGGGATCGGCAACCGCGCCCTAATCGCGGCATCAAGTTGCTGACCGCGTCCGATTGCGATCTGACGGCGACGCGGGCTGCCGGACTTGACTTTGTGCAAGCGGACGAATTGGCAAGGGTCTTTGCCAAGTCGAATACCAAGCGTCCAACTGGCTCGGCGGACTTGGTCCAGTCGCCCGATACTTCACGATCCTCACCGTAACGTTTGGACATCCCGGGCATTCAAAGGTGCGCCTGTCGTGACCCGGCTCGTCAGGCTCGATACATGCAAGCCACATCTGTGACTTGCAAAGTTCGCAAAAAGGACGACCGATGATGCGCTGTTGCGGAAGAATTTCAAGGTTTCGCATACTGCACCTCTTGAGTCCCAAAACGGAAGCTACAAAGAAAAGCAGTTGTGTTAGCAATGCGCTTGATTCTCTCCCCGACAATACTCGAACAAGTGACCAATTTACGGTTGTCCGATCACACAAAGTTACAACGAGACGCGCCCACCGCTTCTCTGTCCTATACTGAATTACCCGCCGCACTAAATTGGTTCGTCAAAACGCCCTTCTTTCTTTTGAACCGCTCGCTAGGTCTCAAAGAAACTGAATGCGCCGCATCGCTCAGGTCCGTCGAGAACGTGGATCAAAGTCACAAATCCGAATGTTCCTGCGCCTACCCGCGCAATTGATGGAACTTTCTGGGGTCTCAGGGGTCAGGACGGCTCGGCTCGGCCACTCGATTTATCAATTCGCTGAAGCGGCGACGAAACTCAGCATCAAAGATGTCTTCGATGCTGGCAGAACCTTCACGCACTACGGCAGCAAATTGATCTAGCAGCAGACCAAATTCGTTAAGTTCATGGTCACTGGACATTCATGCCTCCACGACGAGGTCTCTGAGGAGCATGTGTCGTGAAAGGAACAAAGAATCCCCCTGATGCGTTCCAATAGACGCCCTCCCAGCGGAACAGGAACCGACTGGGAGTTGCGCGGTTAGTTTGTTGCATAGCTAGGCAGGAATGGTCATGACGCGCCCGAGTGGGTGCGCTGGGGCAAGTGGCGGTGGGTCGTGAGGAGCGCCCGCCGCGCTTGCCTACTAAAACACCATCATCGGAGGGGACACCATGCTTTTTACCGACCATGACATTGTGATCTTCGCCATAGCCAGTAGCGCTGTCGCGCTTGTGCTTGCAGTCTTGCTCGTCTCTAGGCCAGTTGAGCAACGCATCGGACGACTCGAATTGAAAATTCGCCAAGCGGTGTGTCGCTGATAAAAAGGACGGGCAACCAGCTATTACGGAGAGCGGCTGCTATTTCAAATCGATGGATGCCGCGACAATGCCATGATGCGTGGTCTACCGTGCCCATTGCAACGCGGACACTGCATATCACGCAGCGCGACACGGATGGAGGCTTCCGGGTCACGCGGCTTCACACGCAAGTCTAGATCAACCACCGTGTCGCAGCAGTCGCAGGCGATAATCAACCAGTGATGTTTTGAAGTCAGCGCGGCGGCAATCTTTGGCCAGAACCAAACATAACCTTTGGCGGAAAGCGTTGCGTTGAAGCGGCGCACAGTAGCCAACGCCCCGCGTTGTGCTTCCCACTCCTGCCGCATCCGCGTGATATTGTCGCGGATTTCGTCGTTGCGTGCGTTGTAGCCCATGCCCCTTGGTCCGTTCGCAGAGGCCGATAATAATAGGTGACGCCGTATTGGGATCAATCAATGTCCGCTTTGCCCCCGAAAGCGACATCAAATGCGACACATGGGGATGTCCGCTTTGGGCCAAAAAGCGGACTCATGCAGTGCGGCAATAAGACCGCTATTCGATCACCTCATCGGCGGCCACAAGCAGAGCTTGCGGCACGGCGAGGCCAAGCGCCTTGGCGGTTCTGAGGTTGATCACCAGGTCGAATTTGGTGGACTGCAGGACAGGCAGATCGGCCGGTTTCTCGCCGTTGAGAATCCGTCCGGCGTAGATGCCGATTTGCCGATAGGCATCCACAATGCTTGGCCCGTAACTCATCAGGGCACCAGCCACGGCGTCTTCGGGATCGGCATAGATTGCCGGCAGCGCATAGCGTGCCGCCAGCGCGACCAGCCGTTCCCGGTTGGAGAATAAGAACGCGCCGGCACCGACAATTAGCGCGCCGGCTCCGCGTTGCACGAACGTTGCAAAGGATGTCTCTATATCGCGGTCGCTGCTGGCATCGAGAATGATGAGTTGCTGCCCGAGCCTTTGCGCCGCCGCCTGTACGTCTCTTCGCTCCGCCTCGGTGTCAACGCTCCCCGGATTCACGAGCATGGCAATTAATGTCGCCTTCGGCACGAGCTGGCGCAATAGATCCAGTCGCTTCGAGCCCAATTCGGTGACCAAAAACATCACGCCGGTAATATTGCCACCCGGCCGGTTGATACTGGCGACGAGGCCATCCCGGACCGGGTCGCTCCCGGTCCCGAAGATTATTGGGATCGTCGTGGTTGCTGCCTTAGCTGCGAGCGCTGCGTTGAGATTGCCGACAATCACGGCCACCGGCCGACCGATTAGATCGGCCACTAGCGCAGGTAATCGATCCAGGTGGCCTTCCGCTGACCGGAACTCAATCGCGACGTTTTGGCCTTCGACATAACCGCCTTCCTTCAGGCCCTGGCGGAACGCCGTCACGAGGTCCGCGACATCAGCAAGGGACACGCTGCGCAAGAAACCAATCACAGGCATCGCCGACTGCTGCGTTCGCGCGGCGATCGGCCAGACTGCTGCTGAGCCAGCAATAATTTTGATGAAATCTCGCCGGCGCACAGTTCATCCCCCGAGGCAAAGGACGACGCCAGTTTCAGTTTAAAAGCATATCAGATTGGGCCGTGGCAGTAAGGGTGGGGATGTCCGCTTTGGGCCAATAGCGGACATTGTCAGGGTTATTCGATCACCTCATTAGCGCGGCTTTGCACCGACTGCGGCACGGAGATGCCGAGCATCTTGGCGGTCTTTAGGTTGACGATTAGCTCGACTGTCGTTGTCTGTTGAACCGGCAGATCTGCCGGCTTGTCGCCATTGAGAATTTTCCCGGCAAAACTACCGACCAGTCGATAGTATTCCGTTTCATCGCTTCCGTAACTCACTAGGCCGCCGGCCGCTACAAACGGGCGGAACTGGAAGACCGTCGGCACCGCGTACCGAAGCGATAGTGCCGCAAGCTGCTCGGTCCGCGCATTGAAAAATGTGCTGGGGCCGATGACGAGCGCGGCTGCTCGCAGTTGGTGCAAAGTCGCAAAAGCCGCTTCGATTTCGGGTTCGGTGCTTGCACGCAAGACATGAAGCTGCATCCGGAAGGTTGGAGCAGCGTTTTGTAGGCTGCCCAAAAAGGCTTCACTAATAGTCGGGCTGGTTGGATCAACGAGCACGGCAATGATCGCCGCCGTGGGCACCAATTCATGTAGTAGCTCCAACCGTTTCGGCCCTATTTCCACGTTCAAATTGGTCACGCCCGTTAGATTGCCCCCGGGCCGGTTTACGCTGGTCACAAGCCCGACCTCAACCGGATCGACAGCTATTGCGAAAACGATTGGAATGGTCGTAGTCGCCGCTTTTGCTGCCAGCGCAGAAGGCGTGCCGCCGCCAGCGACAATCAGTGAGACCTGATGGCGAACCAGATCGACAGCAAGAGCTGCCAGTCGATCGTTTTGAGCTTCTGCCCAACGATATTCGATCTGAACGTTCTGGCCCTCAACGTACCCTAGCTCTTTTAGTCCTTGCCGGAACGCGCGCAGACGGTCCGAGTACACATCAGGTGACGAGCTGCTAAGAAAGCCGATCACAGGGGACCGTTGCTGCGCCCGCGCCGCAAGTGGCCATGCGACCGCTCCGCCACCAATCGCTTTTATGAAATCGCGTCGTCTCATGGCCGCCCCCGCGGCTTCGGACAGGGCATCGTACCAATGCGAGCCTGTGCTCCGGAAGGGGTAAGGCGGGATGCCAAGCGATGTCCGCTTTGGGTCAAAAGCAGACATATGCGGTGCAAAAGGGCATGTCTGCTTTACCCCCAATAGCGACATCAAATGCGACGTATGGGGATGTCCGCTAAGGGCCAAAAGCGGACATCGCTCCGTATTATTCAATCACCTCGTCGGCGCGGCCGATCAAGGTGTTGGGGACGGTGATAGCGAGCGTTACGGCGCATTGCGGTGCTGGCCGCATTAGCCATCGTGAAGCAGTATATTTCCAAGGATGAAGACCGCTGATGCCAATGCAATAATGTGCATGGTCTCCGACTGGGCCGTGAATCACGAAGATATCCGTGCTATGGCCGTGGTTGGATCGTGGGCGCGAGGCGATCCGCATCAACCGTCGGATATTGATCTGTTGTTGCTCTCGGATCAGGCGGCTGAATATCGACGTCACTGGGAATGGCTGACTGAAATTTCCTTTGAAGGTGCGGGCTATCGCATTCTGTCGAGTGAGGACGCAAGCTACGGAGTCGTTTGGTCGCGGCACATCACGTTGACGCCCGCGGCGAAAGTGGAATTGACGTTTGCACAATGTTCGTGGGCAAGAGTGGATCCGGTCGACCTTGGGACGCGAAGCATCGTGAAAGACGCCTTCGAAATTATCTTCGACAAAGACGGAACTTTGGCGAAGGTCGTCAATGCCGTGATATCCGGATACGGTCAAAAGCGGACATTTCGCACTGCAATCGCGATGTCCGCTTTAGCCCCGAAAGCGGACATGTTGCGCTGCAACTAAGGATGTCTGCTTTGGGCCAAAAGCGGACATCCATCAATCATTCGATTACCCGATCGGCAGCCACTAACAGACCCGGTGGCACGCTCAGCCCAAGCGTCTTGGCGGTTTTAAGGTTGACTGCCGTTTCGTATTTGGTCGGCGCCTGCACAGGAAGATTGGCGGGCTTGTCGCCGCGCAGGATGCGATCAACGTAAGCCCCTCCCAGACGAAACATATCGACCTGATTAGTTCCGTAGGACATCAGACCACCAGCCTCGACAAAGAAACTGGCCGAATAAACTGCGGGCAATCGGTGATGGGCCGCAAGCGAGATAATGAGATCGCGATGGATGGAGGTCGTGATATCCGGCGGAAGAACCAAACCGCCATCCGGTAGGTGCGAGAAGGCCGCGATTGTGCGCTCGATATCGGCCACCGTCTCGA
>Ga0310909_10001895_pt1 | contig 12648 bp, 17 predicted proteins | sample GREbulkMGT000H_FD_203449 | JGI IMG/M metagenome (GOLD analysis project Ga0310909, IMG submission 203449) | Lab enrichment of tropical soil microbial communities from Luquillo Experimental Forest, Puerto Rico - GRE.bulkMG.T000H | ecosystem: Environmental > Terrestrial > Soil > Tropical forest >... | reverse complement strand
ATTGAGGGCGGCAAACACACCGATCAGCTCCGTCCACTCGTCGTCACCTAATACCCCTCCACTCGTCGAGCGACGGTTATTGGCCACGGTAGTTGTTAACGCGCGCATGATCAGCTTACGTTGCTTCTCACTAATTCGTACTTTGTATTCAATCGGCATCGTGAATTCCCTCCCGCTGGCGCGCGCCCCACCGTCTCCTTCTCGGCTTTGATCTGAACGAAAAGGGCGGCCCCAGGCATTCCGCGACGGTACGCTACTTGTCACGGAGATGACCGGGGCCCCGCAGAGCGAGATAGAGCGGCGGGTTCGGCCCTCTCCGCTCTGCATTTGTAGGCCGAACAATTAATTCATAGCCGCACCGATAATCTGACGCCTGCGGAATTGACCGCATTGGACACTTTGGTTCGAGGCCGTGCAGCGACTATACCTTCGTGCCATTGGGCCGGTCGGCCGTAGGCGGTATGTAATTCGTCTCCGGGTCGCCACCCCACCACATGTCGACAATTTCCGCTGCCATGCCCAAGACCATATAGGCTGCCTTGGGGTCGTCGGGCAGCAAATTCGCAATTTCAAGCGCGCGCCGCTTAAACGGCCCTTTCTCACTCATCATTGCAGCTTCTCACACAACATTGCAGCTTCTCACACAACGCGTTGCGAAAGTGACCCCAGCCACTCCGCGACGCAGCACGAAGCGGGGATGACCGGGGCCAAGTTCGCAGAGCGGGGGAATGCCGCTCGGCTCTATCCGCTCTGCAATGGGCGAGGAGCCGAACGCTCAATTGTAGCCGCGCCGATCATCTGGTGCTTGCGGGATTGACCGCATTGGACACTATTACGAATAATTAACTTTGTGCGTTAAACTGTACCATTTCCGCACCGGGGTCGAGGGAAATGGCAGAGACTATAGTTGGCTGGACACCTTATTGCTGAGCGGCTTCGCCACCCTACTCGTTGTAGGCTTCATTTTCGTGAGCGCTGTAGAAGGATGGCAACTCTTGTCCTACCATCGAAGGCTTAGAAAGCATTTCCGCCATTAGCTATTACCGGGACGAAGTGGTTCGCCAAGATAGCGACCACAAACGTTGCGACAATCACCGCAACCCAGAGCGCGAGATTACCAATCCGCGATGACTGCTTATGCCTCATCGGTTGGAGTGCCAGTGGAAAAAGTGAGCCGGATGAGTTTGTGTGACCAGGAACTCATCCGGCTCAAACCCCAGTCTGGTAGGGGCTGGGGAATTGAAGAATTTGAAGCCGCTCAGTAGACCGGCTCTATCACTCTGCCCGGGAGATATGCGGCAGGCTGGACCTCAATGACGCGATAAGTCGGTGCTGGGGCTTTGGACTTACCGAAACTGGCGGTGCTTTCGACAACCCCGGTGGCAGTCCAGAACCCGACTGCCAAACCCAACATCGCGGCGGCAACCGCAAAACTGACCTGTTTGCGCATGGGAGCCTCCTGGTCACGAATGGAGGCTAAATCGGTTCCCTGCCAGTAGCTGTGATGGCCATCACATTTTTGCGGTTTCCGACACGCCCTTCGAGCGACGCCAGTCGCCGTTCCACCATAATCGTGAAGGAAGGGGTCGGAGGGGCGTATGTGCAATCGGAGCTGAAGAATGCTGAGCTTCGATTTCCCGTGGGCTGGGCTCGTCGAGCCCCTTATTCCACCAGGTGACCTGCTCTGGATGGCTCTTCTCGTTGGGGCGTATCTTGGTTTGATACTGGCCAAGACAATCCATTGGTCCAAACGATGATAGGGAGCGATCCCCATCGATGCACCCTGCGTCGAGAGCCCGGAGGGCGTATGTCGGAGGGAGCCCGGTCATCGGGCTCCCCTTCAAGCGATGCGTTTTGAGAGCTTGCCGGTTCCGACGCCGCGCACGTCAATGCGATGCGGAGGCAGTCACGGCCGCGCCAGACCTGCGCGGCTGGCTCATGTCGCTTGCCGCTTTCGCTCGCCGCGCCGCTGATCGCCACGTGGGCGTGGTTTTCGTTATTTGTTGAGCGTCGGGGTACCGGCTAGTCCGGCAGCTAGCCGCAACAGTCGCGCGCACTAAGAAGGAGTGGTGGCGCGAGGGTCCCGACGACCCATCCCGGTCATTGGCATCCATTTTGCTGAAATGCACAACCCCTTAAAAATTCCGATTGCGCTTTACAGGCAATCAACCGAGTTTGGGTGCAGTTACATCAAGGCCGAGCTTTGAGAGTTCGTTGAGAGCGATCAACAGGATCAAGCCTGTCGCAAGAAAGATGAGCCGGCGACTGGCGGCTTTAACAGGCACAACCGTCAACAGAATCAGTGGGAGACTCCACGATATTATAAACGTAAGACCAATACCGTTAGCCGAAGCATCCCAGAAAGGTTCGGAGGTGAGTTGAATACCCGTAATGATTGTCCAGAAAATTAGCATCAAAAAGATCACTATGGCTGCATATAATCTGTGTCTTGCGAATATCACTAGGACTATCATCGGAACAAAAGCAATTCCTCCCAACGTCTGATCAAAGAAACCAGCAAATATAGTAGGAACTGCAGGTCCTCCAAGTTTCAAAATTGGCAGTAAAATTGAGGTGATTTTGTCGCGGTCAGAATAATAACTTTCTAGAGATGCAACGATACATAAATAACTGACTATCGGTACGACAACGACACTGGCCCACAGTCGCCATGAAATTAGCTGAAATGATCTACCTTGATCTTTATCTACGATTGAATGATGTTTGATAGTGATTCTAAACTTGACCGTTTGACCGATGACAAGCAACGACCAAAACAATAGAAAAGAAAATACTGGCGTCCATTCACGCGGCAAATGAATTCCCAACCAACCAAACATCCATACCCAGAACGCATGCGTCCATTCCTTCCAATTCTGAACAAGCAATCGAGCCCAGTCGGCAAGCTTAAGGACCGAGCTGATGGAGGCGAATAGCGTCAACGCTCCGCCGATTATGCCCCACCACGTCAATAACTCGTACTTGAAGCCCTTCGTCAGCAAAGCCATGGCCGATGGCTCAACCGCTGGCTTTGCCAACTGCGCAACTACCGCCGCTCGAATTTTGTTGTCCTCGCTGACGTTCTCGGTGTGCAGGACGTCGAACGGTGGTGGAAGGTCTTTGTAGGTCAGATGCGCAAGCTTCACGGGGATCAGCTTGCGATCTGCTTGAGCCCGACCAGCCTCCGAACGAACCCAGTCAGATTTGATCGAAGCGTCTGTCCATATGACGATAACCGCACGAGCACGGCCCAGTTGGGTCATTATCTCGTTACGGAAATCGTCGCCAATGGAGAGACTTGTGTCCCACCAGACCTCCCAGCCTTCAGCCTCCAGCATCGCAACAAGCTTCAATGCCAGGGGCCGATCCGCTTTGGCATAGCTAATGAAGATATCTGCCATGCTGGGGCCTACGACCCCCGACTACAGCAGCAATGAATGCTCTTGGTCAACGCTATCCAAAGCCGAGCGCCTAGCCATTGGATTATTTGTTTACCGGAGCAGTGAGGCGGGCTCGATCTGATTCCGACCGTGCGAAGCCGCCCCTGCAAGTTCCGCTTAAATCTGATTGACCAGCTTTCAAAGGCAAACCACGTCACCACACGGCAGCGTGGTCCACGATCCGCAAGATCGCTCGAGTCCTTCGCCTTGATCCAGCGTCTCACGCGACCACTGCGGTATGACAGGTCGCGGCGCTTCTACACGGTCCCTTTCAAGTCCGATGCAGCGCCGCACTTACGCAGCATCACTCGCCAATTCTACCGGCTCTATGATCGAGGGATCATCGTTCTCGGGCTTGTTGACGCGGATTGAGATCGGCCACATCCGCATCAGGCCCGCCGGGAATGGGCGCATCAGCTCGTGGGGATCAGGCTCGTCACTTAACCACCGAGTATAGGCCTTAGGTGCCAATATCGCTGGCATCCGATCATGAATATCGGCGATCGTTGGCGTCGGTTGTAATAACCGCAAATGTTCTGATCCACTCACCGGACGCTGGGTCCTTCCAGTTCTCCCATAAGCCCGCAATCCCGAATGGCGCGCCGTCCTTCATGGCAATGGCATAGGGCTGCTTCGCCCGCTGCCCCTTGACGGCCTTCCACTCGTAAAAGCCATCCACCGGCAGAATGCAGCGGCGCAAAACGATACGCGTCACGGAATGTCGGCAGGGTGCTCACGGTCTCGCCTTTGGCGTTGATCGGCCTGCGCCCACCGGTCGGGTCTTTGCACCAGTAGGGAATGAGGCCCCAACGCAACGGGTCGAGCGAGACCTCTCCGGTCTTGTGGTTACGCCGGATCACCAGTAGCTCCTGGCTCGGTGCGGCGTTCCAGCGCGGTGGGTAGTTGTGCACGCGACTGTCGCGCACGTTCAAGCCATCAACGATGGCATAGCGCAGTGGCCCGCTGCTCTGGATAACTCTTCCGCACATGGGACGATTATGCCGCGCTCGCACCGTGTTGTCGGGCGGTCCCGTCACCTTCGGCCACACGGAGCGGCTGGTGATTGCACTCCCGCCCCGAACCCGGCTCTACGCAGGCCCAGTGATTACAGGCAGACCGGCTGCGCGCCACTCTGGGAGGCCATCTTCTAATCGTCGGGCTTTGAACCCTCGTGCCCGCAGTACAGCGACAGCCTCGTAAGAGAGGACACAATACGGCCCACGGCAGTAGGCAATGATTTCTTGCGCAGGATCGAAATGGGCAAGTCGCTTCTCAAGATTGCATAGCGGTATGCTTACGGCACCCGGCAGATGGCCCAAAGCGAACTCGTCTTCGGGTCGTACATCGAGAATAATGACTTCGCCTGCCCGGGAGCGCCGCAAGAGTTCTTTACGGCTAACTGGTTCTAAGCTGTCACGATCATGAAAGTAGTTGCGGATGATGCGCTCGACTTCGGCCACATTTCGCTCGGCAATCCGGCGTAGTGCGGCCAGCAAGTCCAGAATGGTGTCATCCACAAGCTGATAATAGACGAACTTTCCTTCTCGCCTGTTGGTTAGCAAACCAGCGCGTCTCATTTGTTGCAGATGCTGAGACGCATTCGCGATGGATAGCCTTGTGCGATCCGCCAGTACTTCGACGCTCCGTTCTCCTTGGGCAAGCTGCTCCAAAAGTTCAAGGCGATGCGGATGTGCGAGCGATTTAGCGGTGGCGGCGAAGTGGGCAAACAGCGCCAGCTTTGGATTACGAGTTGACATTCTGCCGAGCCTTTAATATTCAATAGAGTGATTGAATGTGTTCTTGTCAAGGTAGCGGACGACCACCGTGCGCGATGCCCTGCTCACATTCGAACAGTATATCCGGTTAGCCGCGTTTTGCGGCATTTTCAGCCTGATGGCCCTCTGGGAGGTGATCGGACCCCGGCGAAGGCAGACGGTCGGGCGCGGCTGGCGTTGGCCCAACAATCTTGGCGTAGTGGTAGTGGACACGCTCTTGGTCCGCATTGTCTTTCCCACCACGGCGGTCGGCCTCGCCCTCGTTGCGAACGCGCGCGGCATTGGACTGTTCAACGTTATGCGACCTGCCGCTTGGGTCGCCGTGGCGGCCTCGGTCATCCTTCTGGACCTCACAATCTACTTTCAGCATGTGCTCTTTCATGCAGTGCCGCTGCTGTGGCGACTACATCGGATGCATCATGCTGATCTAGACGTTGACGTGAGCACTGGTCTGCGGTTCCACCCCTTCGAAATCTTGTTGTCTATGGTCGTCAAGTTCGCCGTGGTCGTAGCACTTGGCGCGCCAGCGACTGCCGTGCTGCTCTTCGAGATGCTGCTCAATGCCACGTCGATGTTCAACCATAGCAATATCCGATTTCCTGAGGGCTTTGATCGTTTGCTCCGCTGGTTTGTAGTGACGCCGGACATGCATCGAGTGCATCACTCCATTGTGCCACGCGAGACGAACAGCAACTTCGGGTTCAACCTGCCTTGGTGGGATCGGTTGTTTGGGACCTACCGAGCACAGCCCGCAGCGGGGCATGAAGCCATGACGCTTGGCATCGAACAGTTCCGCGAACCGCGCGAACTCGGCCTTGATCGGATGCTGCTTCAACCTTTCCGGGGTGATGCTAGCAGTTACCCCTTGGGAGAAAGGCAAGTTAAGCAATGAGCATACGTCGCTCATTGCCGCGCGTTGTGCTGACACTACTGCTCGCCGCAATGGTGGCGTGGGCGCTCTTTCACCGCGACCAAATCAATCTGACAACACTCGATGCATGGCTCGCTTCGTTTGGCCCGTGGGCACCTGTCGCCTATGTGATGCTATTTGCATTGGCCACCGTCGCTTTCGTTCCTGGCGTGATCTTTAGCCTTGCTGGGGGAGCCTTGTTCGGCCCCTTCTGGGGCACCCTGTGGAACCTCACTGGGGCCACGGTCGGTGCCACTCAGCAGAAAACCGCGAAGCTGCACTGGCAGAAATACAAGCGCATCTTCCCGACTACACATTCCTAGGAACTTGGGTAGAAGCGCAAAGCAAATAGGAGGGTCCTATGCAAGACCGATGCAGTGGTGATTTCTACGTCATTGCCAAACGCTTCGTTGTTGCCGGTGCACTTGCACTTACCGCGATGCTAACCTCGCACCATTCACGATCGGTGCCACCAAAGCCGACAGTTCCCTCTATGATCGGCTTGGCGGGCTAAGGGGTATCACGGTCGTGGTTGATGATTTCATCGATCGTCTTGTAGCCAACGAGACCCTCAACCGAAATCCCGCGATCGATGCCGGGCGCAAGCACTCACCGGCTCCCTATCTCAAATACCAAGTGTCGCAACTGGTCTGTGAAGTGACAGGGGGAACGTGCAAATACACCGGCCTGAGCATGAAGGATGCCCATGCGCACCTCAACATTAGCGAGAGTGAGTGGAGCATCATGGAGGCCGAGTTCAAGAAGTCGCTCGATAAGTTCAAGGTGCCAGCCGCGGAGCAAACCGCACTGTTCGAAATCGTCGGCAAAACCAAGGGTGACATCGTTGTTCGGAAATAGCAGGCCCTACTGCGCTATAAGGGCGGCCTGTTTGGTCGGGTGTCTCTGAACGACCCGCCGGGGAACCACTTTCAATACTGAAAGGTTGTGTCGTCCGTTCCCATCTGCCGCCCCATCGTGGACTTTTGACGGGGCACACGTTTGAATGCACCCAAATGAGCAACGTCATCGTTTGGGATATTGAGACAGTCCCCGATTTGAAAGGCTTCGCCGCCGGTAAAGCGCGACATAGGGGTGGGAAATGCTGAAAGCACAACAAAACAGCACTCGCTGGTGGTGGGCCTTGGTGTCCCTGATGGGTACAGGTTTCGCTATGACGCTGATGCTGATTACGTCAAGCAGCCTATTATCTCAGGGCGTTTTACGCCAATATTGCACCGGCGCGGGCAGCTCCCCGCCCCCGTCGGGCTTCCCGCTGCCGCAGGTGCGCCAGTCTCTCAACGGGAAGCTACGGACGACCCTTCACGCCTGCATTGCCACGAACGAGATGCTGGATGAGAATCAGGTACCTCCGGTGACTGTGCAATTTAACCCTCCGACTTTCGAAGGGACAATTCCGGGGCCTACATTGTCGGTGAAGTCGGGAGACAAGCTGTCGATTCTTCTGGTCGATGAATTACCGGCGAACCCGCCGAATCAACGGGCTAACCACTTCCCGCATGACCCAAACTCAATCAATCTTCACACTCACGGGCTTACGGTTTCGCCGTTGCTGTACTCCGACAATATTTTTCGGGAATTTAATCCCGGCACGACAAACAACAACGTATATGTCGACATCCCCCAGGATCATCCGTCTGGCACCTACTGGTACCATGTGCACAAGCATGGATCGGCGACGTTTCAATTCCTCGGCGGGATGGCCGGTTTCTTGATCGTCGAAGGAGGACCGGGAACCCTCGACACAGTGCCTGAGGTTGCTGCCGCCAAAGATGTCCCAATGGCCTTTCAGTTCGTTCGAAGCCTAAGCGACGGTCGTGTCGTTTTCGTTCACGAACAGGCGCAACAGTTCGGCACGTTCCCCTTTCCCGACTTTACGAAAAACCCACCGGTCCTTCCGCCACCCGAAGATCAGGGTGTCTGGAGCACATACGGCTTGGATGGCATGCTGCCGTTAGAACCGGATGGCAAAACTCCAGCCCCACCAAGCCGATATTCCTATACGACAAACGGAGTCGCCAATCCTACCCTGCAAATGCGGCCCGGTGAGGTGCAGCGGTGGCGGCTGCTCAACGCCACTGACGGTGACAACCTTCAGCTAGTTTTGAAGTCGAGCGAAAACGGAAACCAAGGTCTCGGGCTCAACGTCGTCGCGATGGACGCGATTACGGTGCCGAAAACCTACCGCCTCGCAGCCGGCGACCCACTGGTGATGGGGCCGGGTCAACGCATGGACGTGATGGTCAAGGCCCCGGGCATGCCCGGCACCTACCTCCTCCAGACGAAAGATCCTAATTCGGGCGAGGTAAAAGCGTCGGTTTCACCGTACCGGGATTCAAACTTTCCCAGTGGGATCGATCCGGCTTGGAGACCATCTCGGCACAGTTTTGATTTTCCCAGCCCATGTCCCGGTCTGGGTGCCTCCTCTAGTTCGTGTGTGGGAGCAGGACGATTCTCGTATCCGGTTACGCTCGCAACCATCGTGGTCTCCGGTGCGACCACAGACATGAATTTGCCCGCCGACCCTTTGCCCACACCACAGGGTCTTCCGAGTATTGAGACAATGCTCAGCAGGACACCGGATGCAGTGCGCAACGTCGTCTTCGAACTCTGCGGTAGTGTTTCGGCGTTCATGCCGCCCAGTTTAAACTTACCGAGCTGTGGTTGGTATTTTGCGAAATACAATGCGACGTATTGGGGAGGTGCCCCGTTCACTACTCTTCAGATGATGCGGGATGCCGATGATGTCGGGGAGCCTACCGGCAACCCGTCCATGCCACGGATCAATTTCAAAAAAGAGGGATTGTTCGACCCGACCAAGCCATTATTCCCCGACATGATCGCCGGGAACTACGAAGAATGGACGGTGTATAATCGTACAAACTCCGACCATCCTTTCCACATCCATCAAAATCATGTGCTGATCACAAAGATAAACGGCATCACCCTGCCGCTGCCCGAATGGCACGACACCTTGGTTGTCCCTGCTGCCGTGTGTCCCCCCGACAACCCTACCTGTAGTGGGCCACCCCAGAACATCAATCTCGCAACGCCGGGTTCGATCACGTTTCGCACGTATTTCAATCCGGTCACCGTGGGCTGCTTTGTCGCGCATTGCCATATCATCGACCATGAGGATCTCGGCATGATGCAGCGGATGGACATCCTGCCCGTCGCGGGTCGGGGCAGCGGTTGCAGGCTCGACGTAGCTGCTATTAAGCCAGATTTGCGGAAGCTGCTGGCGGGCTTCGAGATCTGCACTGCACCGCGCTTCAGCAGTCGGAAGCAGTAAAGGGGGCTGGCAGCCATCGGCAAACCGAGAGCGATTGAAGTGAGCCGCACCCGTCACGGATTTCCGGGCGGCGGCGGCTCCCGTCGGATTTCATCTGGACATGAGATGATGACCATGGCCTTCGCGTGGTGGCTCGTCCAACGGTTTCACCTATGAAAGATCGCCCATGGCCGCCACCGCCGCCAAGGAGAAGTTGCCACGCTACCATGCCCGGCGGATGCGGAATGGTGGCGCTGAATTGAAATCCACGTCACGGATTTCGGAATGCTCGTGGCTCAGTTGAGCGGTGGGGCGCACGGTCTGCTCACCTTTTGTCAGCACGTCGCCTGGCGGTCGCGTGGGCTTAGGACCGTGACGGAGACGCCTTGAGAGAAGGTCAACTGCGGCGCGCTTGCTGACGCATTCGCAGGATTTGCATGCTCATTCGCCCGGCCGCGGCTAGGGGCGGCGACTTTGCGACACAAGATTGTCAACCACGAAACTCGATGAATTTAAGTTGGCATCTTGGATTACTACTCTACCAATAAGTCCCTCAGTATTCTCGAAAGCAACGAACCGAAACCCAGCACCGCGTGACACACCGGTGCCCCCGAGCAGGTGATTGTAATTGTCGAAAAAGAGCACGGCTTCGTGATTGTGCTGCTGCGGTCCGGGGAGACCAACAAGCAACCCGAATTTCGTTACCTGGGCGAACGGGTCTATGTCGATTTTCATCCATCCAAGATCGGTGGTGGTGCTTAGAGCGTTTGAGTTGTTTAAACCACTAGCACCATACCCAAGTTGACCACTATCTGTCGTAAATATGTAGATACCGACTTTCAAAGGGGTCGCGAAAATGTGGGGAGCGGGAACGCCAAGATTATTTAGGTCGGTCACTACGGCGGTGTTATCGAAGTCTGACAGCCTGATAAACTCAGCCTTCGCGCTGTAGTTAGACAGCATGACAGTGGCACAGGTGTAAATTGCTGATATCGAAATACGAAAAGCATTCCTCGCAAGCCTTTTCATAGATCGCTGCATTGACAAATCCCTACTCGCACGTCCTACTAACGCCAGAATGCGTTGGTGGCAAATTTGTGCCAATTCCCGACTCATGCGCTGAACGACGCGCATTAGGTTAGCTCATTAGATCATGGGAGCCGGGCAGTACATCCGAATCCATTCATGGTGTTGGCGATCTCTTCACGGCGCTCAGGCGTCAGGGGCTGTTCCCCGACGAGCTTGCCCTGCAACTGGCGACATTCCTGCGCTCGCTTGACCTGTTTCTCGAATTGATAGTCCTGACCCAGTGAACTCTCACAGCCAGCTAGGTTCGGCATGGCGGCAAGCAAGCCACAGATAATCCCCAGTTCTCGCATCATTCCAGTTACCCGCCCAGCATTGACTTCACTGCTGCGGAGGCTCCGGCCCAAAGATTAACTCTTTCTTTAACGTCGAGACTATTTTGTCAGTCTCGCCCGCATCGGCACGGTCCCGATGCCGTGCGGAATGTCAGCTTCCACCACGAACCGGCGCTAACGCGCCTTCGTGTGGCGATCAAGGAACCAAGGTTAGCATCACACTTAACCCATCATGAACCGAGGCTTAGGAAGGATCGAACGCGCGATTCTCAACTTGATCGAGAACGAGGGCGACGTCCATGGCCCAGAGGACCTGGCCATCGAAATCTATAACTCTTTCCCGCCCACACGCGCGCAGACGGGTTCGGTCCTTCGAGCCGCATATGCGCTCGCGCGGAAGCAGCCTGACAAAATCGCGGTGATCAGCGGCAAGGGTCGCGATTCTCTCTGGATCGGCGCACCGCATGAGATCGCCGCGCATCCCCGCTGGGTATGCTGAATAGCCGAGACGCAGCAAATAACGCGCCAGTGGCCATTTGTAGACGAGCGACGGCTGACGAATGAATGAGGAGTGAGAATTGGCGCAGGTTTGCGCCTGGTTGATCGGATGGTGAACTGGCCGGTGAGCGGGCGGCCTCGAATTTCACTCGTGCCATGACTGCCAAATGGGGCGGACAATGAAGCCGAGTACTACTATGGCAAGGATTGCCGCACTGACGACCAAAGCCAGCGAGTTTGGGTCGATCAGGGTGTCGATCAGGGCCGTCTCCATTGCATAAGCGTATCAGCTAGGGGCAAAGCATCTGTGTGAAGCAGTTCACATAGAGATTAAACGTTCTGAGCCGCGGGCTTCGGCCGCCTCTCGGCGCGCCTCCATATTACCGAGCACCTCGCCGCGCTGGTGGATCAGCGACGCGCGCCAGGAGCGGCCTGCCGCTCCGCGCCTAGAGCGCAAAAAACAGAGCCCCGGCCGACAACCGGGACTCGCAGCATGGACCGCCCGCTGAGTGGGTTTTCGGCGGAGAGCGGTCGGGCGAGACAACTCAGCCGATGATGGGATTGTTTTCTTACGCCGGTTTCTCGCTCGTCGGAAGTGCTTTCGGCTCTGTGATGCGTACCGCAAGAATCCAAGAAATCCAAAAGCCTAGAAAATAGAGTGCAAGGAACACGATAAGGCTAGCCTGGCCGCCGAACTCCCGTTCGGTGATCAGCCCAATGAAGTAGGCGGCGAGATCGCACCCAACCATGAAGATCACATAATAGATGATAAGTTGCACGACGCTCCCTCTCCATTTGGCAGGGCGTGACCGCCCCCGTTTGGTTCCTCATGCAAGAGCCCCGGTCGGAGGGGGCGCTCGGACCGAGGCTCTCTGCGGCAGAGAGACGATCCTCATGCTTGCGGATCAGATCGAAGGCGGCATGAGCGGCATCACCGGCTTCCTGCTCGGTCGCGCAGGCAGGCAGGATGTGGGTCAAGACTTCATTCTCAGGCGTGATGAAGTAGACCACCGGATAGTGCTCAGGCCGGAACGGGTGAGAGACGATAAAGCTCCCCATGCTTACGGTCATGCTCATGACAGACTTCTCTGCTTTCGGGAAGCGCGCACAATGCCAGACGTCGCGGCATTCGCGGCCCACGTAGGCACCCCAAACCAGCCCGTCCACGCCGGCTCGATTTTTCAGCTCTGCGGCCGCCCGGTAGTGAGCACGAAGGCCACATCGGCGCGCTCAATCTCCTCCCGCACGGCCAGGACGTGGAGAGCTTCCCGCGCGCCCTCCGCCGTCGTCAGGTAGGGAATTTCCTGGTTGAGCCGCCGGAACAGCCGGCGCAGCAGTCTGTCGGCAACACATTTGACGTGCGCTTTATCCTCGC
>Ga0310909_10001885_pt1 | contig 12672 bp, 8 predicted proteins | sample GREbulkMGT000H_FD_203449 | JGI IMG/M metagenome (GOLD analysis project Ga0310909, IMG submission 203449) | Lab enrichment of tropical soil microbial communities from Luquillo Experimental Forest, Puerto Rico - GRE.bulkMG.T000H | ecosystem: Environmental > Terrestrial > Soil > Tropical forest >... | reverse complement strand
CGGCGGCGCTCAGTAATGTCTTCTGACAAATTTAGAACGTAGAGAGCCCTTCCAGTGACGTCCCGGAGGACAGAGAACCGGCCATTGGCGATAACCAAGCGGCCATCAGGACGAACGAATCTCTGTTCCCACTCATCGCGGTCCAGCTTACCGGCAACGAGATCGGCATACCTTTTCGCTCCCGCCTCTCTTTCATCGGGGTGGACCATCAGGTCCCATTTCTCAACAGAGCTCAAGTCCTCCGAAGTGCAACCCAACATCTCGTGTAACGCTCGATTGGTGTGATATTGCTGAGCAGAAATGTTGACGACGCTGATCCCAATCTGGGCGTTCTCGAAAATCGTCCGGAAGAGCCGTTCACTTGCCGCTAGGGCCTCTTCCGCCTTTAGGCGCTCGGTGATATCTTCATGCAACGCGATGACGTAATCTGGGTTGCCCTCGGAGTCCCGGATCAGCGTATACCTTCCGGTCTGTGTAACGATCTGGCCATCTCGCCGGATGAAGCGTTGCGTAAATTCATCGGCATCGTGCAGACCCTGGACGAGATCACTATACCTCCTCGCCCCTGTGGCGCGGTCATCTGGGTGAACAATTTCGTCCCATTGCTGTAGGCGACTCAAGTCTTCTTGGCGGTAGCCCAAAATCTCGGTCTGTGTACGGTTCGACAGGTGCTCACCAGTCTTGATGTTCAAAATTCCGATCCCAATCTGGGCGTTCTCGAAAACTGTCCGGAATAGCTGCTCGCTCGATCTCAGAGCCTCGGTGGAACGGCGGTGCTCGGTGATGTCTTCAGTGAGAGCCACGACGTACTGTGGCTTGCCGGCGGAGTCCCTCAGTAATCGGAACCGGCTGTTGCCAAGGATCATGCGGCCTGTACGGTGAATGAAGTGTTGTTCATATTCGTCTGTTTCGCGCTTACCCTGCACGAGTTCCGAATATCGCTGGGCGCAGGCAGTGCGCTCCTCGGCGGGAACAATCTCATCCCACTGCTCTGGCCGGGTCAGTTCGTCCCCGGAATAGCCCAAGATCTCGCCCAGTGCGCGGTTACAGAAATGTTCCTGGGTCTCGATATTGAAGACGCCAATCCCGATCTGCGCACTCTCGAAAATAGAACGGAAGAGCCGCTCGCTCGACTGCAGCGCTCCCTTGGCACGCTTTGCGGCTCGTTTGCGCATAGCTTCTCCTATAGGACAGAGCCTCCGGGTGAGCATAACGTTATCCCAAACTTATGGGGGCGGTCACGTGGAGCTCTATCGATAGCAACACGTGTCGTTCGCCAAAACTCCAGCGCGCCGTGAAATCAATAACATAGCTGCTGCCATCTCACAGCCGTTTTGTTATAAATCCTGGTCATGGTTCGCTTCGTCAGGCTCTCCTTCGGCATGCTGGGCCGCCTCTTTCGCAGGCGGCAAAGTCTCCTTCTCGAGAATCTCGCTTTGCGTCAGCAACTCGTCATGCTCAAGCGTCGACATCCTCGCCCGAGTCTCGGGCTTCTCGATAAGCTCTTCTGGGTAATCGCTCGGCGGGTGTGGTCAGGATGGAAACAAGCTCTTCTCGTCGTCACACCTGAAACTGTCGTCCGCTGGCACCGGGCTGGTTTCCGTATGTACTGGAGGCTAATTTCCAAAGTCCGGAGGCAGGTTGGAAGGAAACAGACGCCGAAGGAGATTCGGGAATTGATTTTCCAGATGGTCGCCGAGAACCCAACTTGGGGAGCACCGCGGATCCATGGGGAACTCCGAATGCTCGGTTTTGATCTTTCCGAGAGAACCATCTCCCGTTGGATGAAGCGGGCGCCGAGAGGTCCTGACCAGGCCAAGCGCTGGCTGGCCTTCCTTCGCAACCATCGGGAAGCGATTGCGGCCATGGATTTCTTCACGGTGCCAACGATCACGTTCGGAGTGCTCTACTGCTTCTTCATCATCAGCCACGATCGTCGCCGCATCCTGCACCTCAACGTCACGAAGCATCCGACGAGCGGTTGGATCATCCAGCAGCTGCGCGAGGCATTTCCATTTGAAGCGTCTCACAAATACCTGATCTTTGATCGCGATCAGAAGTTTGGGTTCGAAGTGATCGCCGCGGTGAAAGCCACGAGGATTATTCCCAAGCGAACTTCATTCCGCAGTCCTTGGCAGATTGGCATCGCGGAGCGCTGGGTGGGAAGCTGCAGAAGAGACCTCCTGGACCACATGGTTGCACTGAATGAACGCCATCTGAAACGATTGCTCTCGGAGTACGTTCGTTACCATCATAAGGACCGAACACATCTCGGACTTGAGAAGGGGACGCCGAACGGCAGGATTCGTTCCGTAGCTTCGGGTCGGGTCCTCCCGCAGGAGCGACTCGGAGGGCTGCACCATCGTTACAATCGAGCCGCCTAGTTCAGATCGACTTTCCGCCCATCATTAATACATGTGTGTGCTGCACGCCCAAACGGGCTCCTGCCCTTTAAAGTCTTCGCGCTGTATGGAAGCGAGGATCGGATTCAGGCCTTCTCCACCAAAAACGGTCTCGTTTTTGGTCTCGGCTGGAGTTTTGGCGAACGACAGCTCTTGCCGTTCTACTCCATCGACACCAACAATTGGCGAGACTTAGCAGCCCTCGTAGCGGCGCTGTCCTTCGTGGTCTTTTTGTTCTGGCACTTGAACCTTCACTACATGAACATCATCTTCGCGATAGGCGGCTATCGCGTCTTTACAGTCTCGCCTCCCGAAGACCAGAATTTGCTAAGCGGTCCGGCAAATCAAGTATTGATTACTTTTCGATCTTCCCTTTTGTCGGGGAATCGCCTCATTGCTTATCGGCTAAGCGATACCGTTTATTTCGAGGCAAAGGAATGTCAGCCCAATTCGACACTACAACTGCGCAACTAATCGAGTTCGGCGTCGGATTCGAGGATAAACAGGGCGAACACTACTGTCTCGTTCCGATTGACGATGAGATTCAGGGAGCGTTACGCGAGATGGTGGTTACTACTCGAGGCGAGCTGAAAGAGGCCGGAGGGCGGCCTGTCCTATACGAGCCGTCTGAGAAGCATGGCGGCAAAGAGAATTTACGTCTGCCGCTCAACGACGATTTTGCTGCCAACATTCGAGCAATCCATGAAGCGAACAATCTGCCGATGGAGCCGAGGGCACTGTCCATTCCCGAGAATGTCTTTTGCTATTTTGCTCGCATGAGCGACGGCAAGGGCCATCGCCTTACGGCGATCCGACGAGCGACCGCTTTCAAGGGCGTTCTAAAAACCGCCTCATTCAGTTATTTAGCGATGCGCTGAAGCTCGTTCACGAAAATATCTTCAAGCTGGACCGTGATTTTGACCTTCTGGTGGACGGTGAAGAAGTGCAGATCCTGCGTCCAATTGGATTTGAGTACGTCGCTGAGCTTGAGGAAGAGGTGTGCAAAGCAGCTCCCAAGAATGTGAAAGCGATCAGCAGGGACCTGCCGTTTGTAGACTTTAGTCAGATCGAGGCTTACGCCACCAAGCACTCACGGGCGGCACGATCGCTCGCTTCAATCCGAGGACAACGGACGAAGGGCATAGACCCTGCAAGGCTTCAGAAAGCCTGCGAGCACTTCAACGTGAAGGCAAAGACCGTGAATGGAAAGTTGGTGGTGGATCACGGGTCGATCATGGATTTTCTACACTTGATGGACCGCAGACTCTACCAGGTTGAGCTCGTCAAGGATTCGCCAGAATCGTACTTGGCTGCGAGCCGGAGCAGAATCAAGGAGTCTCGAACATGACGCTTACAAGCGTTGTGCACGCTCAGCGAGTTTCCCCGTCCGCAATGCCTCGACACAGTGCCAGCTACTTTTTCCAACTAATGAGCAGGTTGGTCTAGCAAACCGCGGCCACAGGTTCGTCCTCGTCAGCGCCGAGGTAGCGCAAACCGCCTGTCTCCCCAAGTTCTGTCATGAAAATGTAATAGCTCATCGGATTCGCGAACTGCAGAATCACTTTACTTCCCGAATATCGATGTCATTTTTGCTCCTCGACGTGACCGGAGATAAACACTACGGCGTTAGCGAGGAGTTATCGTGAGCCAGGTACCGGCTACTGAACCCTTGGTTGAGTCGTCTTTGTCGCATATTCTTAGCTTTTCTGATCTGGTGCCTCACAGCGGCCCTTCAGCCAATGCCAACTTTTGAAACATTGCGCATTTTTATCTCACATGCCCGAAAAGACGGTGGAGCACTCGCCCACCGCCTTCAATCTGATCTCACGAAAGAAGGCTTCGACGCTTGGCTAGACACCCAGCGCCTTCGCAGTGGCAGCGTTTGGAGCGTGGAAATCGAGCACGAAATCGACAAGCGTCAGGTCACCCTAGCGCTGCTGAGTCCGTGGTCGTATACGTCTGAGATCTGCCATGCGGAACAGCTTCGCGCCCTCGACAGCGGAGCAAACGTCTCATTCCGGTATTGGCCATTAAGGGGGGAGGCTGCACTTTTTTTCCCGCGAGGAAGAGGCGCCCTATGAATCCCAAAGTACGTCAGACCCTCGAACTGCTTGATGGCCAGTTCGCACAGGATCGCGGCCCCTCGTACGCCGCACTCGAGACATCGCTCGAGCAGGCGCGTCAGGCCGGCGATATTAACAAAGAAGCCGAAGTGACGCTGCAGATGGCGGTTCGACTATCATCGGTGTCCACGTTCGCGTCGATGCTGGCTCGCCGGGGACAGGAGGTGCCGGGGATGCCAACCGCGGCCGACGCGCTCGAACCTGCGATTCCTCTTCTCGAGCGGGCGGTGGAGCTTGCCGTCACTACGCAGAATGGCAAGCGCGAGACACTCGCCCGCAACCGACTCGCCGACTGTTACATGCAGTCCGAGCAATTCGAGAGGGCGCTGGCGGACTTCGCCAAAGCTCTCGAGCACTGTCACATGCCAGAGGATGCGGTGCTGGCGTACGACACGGTACAGAAGATTGGCGACTGCCATCTGCAGCTCGAGCAGGACGCCGCCGCTCTTTCCGCGTACGAGCGAGGTCTTGTGATCGCCAAAGAGATCGATGATCCGTTCGAAATCCACGTGCAGCTCGGAAAAATCGCCAGCGCCTTGAACAACTTGAAGCGATACGACGAGGGTCTTGCGCACTACACGGAGGCCTGCGGTCTTCTGATGCGTATCGCGATCGATCCAGCCCTCCAGCAACGTGTTTCGGTGCACAGGAATCTGTTCAACGTGGACGCCCTGCCGGGCCTCATTGCGTATACAGGGGAGCGGATCTCTCATACCAGGGAGGCGCTTGGCCGAGACCTCCTGCGTGAGCTGCCCTATCGCTTGGCGTCGATTTCCTCGGCGGCGCTGACGGCGCAGACGGTTCCCGATCTGTCTGTCTGGCCAGTCTATCGTGAAATGAACCGAGCCGTGCGGGCAGCACTTGCCGTGTTGAGCAGCATGCTCAACTTCCCGTTCGATGAAAAGGCCGCAGATGAATCGGAGGCCAGCACGCTGAAGTTGGTTGGCGCGTTCGCCCGTCGTGCCGTGGATCCTGATGCCCGCGATCCGAAATCGCTCCTAAACGCCGCTCGCTATGTCATGCAGGTCGACCGATCGCGTCGCGCCGCCATTCATCTTCGCAGGGCAGAGGCCAGCGCCGCAAAGCCGGGGCCGTTCGGCGGCGGCACTTCGCCGCACGCCCTCTATCTCCGGTCGTTCGCCGCAAGCCCGCACCTGCCACGCGTGGTCGTAGAGCCCTGGGGGTTACTGAACCTCGAGGACGTGCTGGCGTGCCGCTTCGACGAATCGCCGTTGATTGCGCTCGGCAATCCAGAGCTCGAACGATTCGGTCCAGGTCGGTCAACCACAACTGATGAAAACTGGCGCGCGGTTCTCCGCGCGCTGGGCATGGAGGCGCAAATAATCATTGTCATTCCCACGCACACGCAAGGCACGTCGTGGGAGATCGAATGGGTAACGACCAACAAGTTCTTGCACAAGACGTGCTTCCTGATGCCGCCGCCCGGACCCGGCGACGACGAGTGGTGGGCGGACAACTGGCGTGAGCTCAGAAACTGGGCAGTCCGCTGTGGGTTAAATCTGCCGGCCTACACGCCGGACGGATCGGTGTTCAGATTGACTTCCGAAGGGCAACTCAGCCAGATCGACTTTTCGGTGATCTACGGCGATGGTGACTTGAAAATGCCGCTGATGTACCTGCTGCTGTTCCAGCCCAATCTCTCGTGGGACTTCGCCTACGGCGCCCAGCAAAGCATGGAAGCGGATCGGGCCCGTGGCGCCATCGGAGCAACGCCAGCCGCTGCAGAGCATTCCAAAGAGGCGTTTGAAGGTTTGCCGCCCGAAGACCAGAAGATGATGACTGCGCTCGAAGCCTCAGACCGCCTCGAGATGTCGAACTGGTTTTACGACGCACCACAAGTTCCCAGAGAACCGGGTGTCCTCATGTATTTCGAAACCCCGTTTCGGATGATGTGGACTGAAGCTGTCGACAATTTAAACGAGACGCTCAGGAATCATTCAGACGGTGCGGCGAGTGACTTTACGCGCATGCTGTTTCATCTGGAGGTATTAAATCACCTGACACCCACGCAAGTCGATCAGCTCATGACGGAAGCAATTACCATCGAGTCGATGATGAGCTTTAAGGTGAAACAAAGGGTGTCGTATAGATATGTAGTCGTGACGGACCCAGACAGTCGAAACCGGATCGCGGGCGCGATCGTGAGGGGTGCTTCGAAACACGGTGTTCCGAGGTTCGCCCGCGTCCTCGACAAGGAGGGGTGATGCAAAAGATAGCGGTGTTAGGCGGCGGAATTGGATCACTGAGTGCGGTGCTCGAAATCACCAGCGACCCCGACTGGAAACAGAAATACGACATCACGGTGTACCAAATGGGCTGGCGACTTGGCGGCAAAGGCGCCAGCGGACGCAACCGTAGCATACACGAGCGCATCGAGGAGCACGGCATCCACCTGTGGATGGGCTTTTACGAGAATGCGTTCCGCGTGATTCGCCAAGTCTACGATGAGGCGCGCAAGAAGAACCTGATGCCGGACTCGCCCTTCACCGACGTGACCAAGGCGTTTTCACCAATGCGCTACACCCCGATCATGGAGGAGTACGGCGGAAAGTGGCAGGTGTGGAACTTGTACTGGCCGGGCCGCGATGGCGAATTTCCGGGCTCGAACGAGCTCTTCGATAACAAGATGCTTCCGCCAACGCCCTGGGAGTTTGTGCAGAAGATCATCGGCTTTGTGAGCGACCAACTGGATCAGAACCGGGACAAGCACGAACTGCTGGTGGAGCTCTACGAGTTCGGGATGGCCGAACTGAGGGATGCAATCGGCGTTGCGCCGAAGCTGCCGGAACATGCCGCGCCTCAGCGACCTCATACGTTGCTGCATCGCGTGTTGGCGTATGCCGGCACTATGCACCTGGACGCCAAGCTGCATAAGGCCGACGAACACAAGTCCATCGTTGATTGGATTCGCCTGTTTCTCGACAAGTTGCTGGCGCTGGTACTGCACGAGGTCGAGAGGGATACGGAACTGCGGCACCTGATCATCATTATCGAGACAGCTCTAAGCTTGGTAATTGGCATCCTCTCCGACGACCTGTTGAACAAAGGTTTCATCGCTATCGATGACGAGGATTTTGTGGACTGGCTCGCCCGCCACGGCTGCCGCCACGCGCGTTCGCCACTAACGATCGGCATGTACGACGCTTGCTTCGCCTATCAGGGCGGCGACAAAGGCAAGATGCGGATGGCGGCGGGAACGACGCTCTACGGCGCGCTCCGCCTCATGCTCACCTACCGCGGTGCGCTCATGTGGTGGATGAACGCGGGCATGGGCGAGACTATTTTCTCGCCGATCTATCTGGTGCTGCGCAACCGGGGGGTGAAGTTTGAGTTCTTTCACAAGGTCGCCAACCTTGGCCTGTTACCGGACCAGAAGGTCGTCGATCATATTGACATCCAGGTGCAAGCGAGAGTGAAAGGCGGCGGTGAATACCAGCCGCTGTTCAAGGGATGCGATGGGATTCTGGTGTGGCCCACCGAACCCGACTGGCCACAACTGACGGAAGCTGATGCGATTCGGGCGTGCAAGAACCCGAATCTGGAATCCTGGTGGACCGACTGGCCGGGCGCACCACCGCCGAACAATCGGAAGACCCTGCGACTGGGGCAGGATTTTGACCTGGTGATCTACGGGATTTCATTAGGAGCGCACAAATATCTTTGTAAGGAACTGATCGCCGCCAACGACGGCTGGCGCGCGATGGTTGCAAATCTAGAGACGGTGCGCACGCAAGGATTGCAGTTGTGGATGAACAAGAACCTTGCGGATTCCGGATGGCCAAACGCGCGAGGCATTGGTTGCAGCTGGGTCGAGCCGTTCGACACCTGGTCCGACATGTCGCATCTGATCCCCCGCGAAACGTGGCCGGCGCCCTGCAAGGTGCAGCAGATAGCGTACTTTTGCAACGTGATTCCAGAGGATCCTGGCGCGCCTTTCAGTGATCCTCATTATCCAGAGGTGGAACGGCAAAGGGTCAAAGATTACGCCCGCGAATTCCTCGATCGAAACTGCGGACTGATCTGGCCCAAGGTGCGGAATCCCGGCGACCCCTCGAAATTTGATGATGCTACGCTGGTCAACTGCACCGTCGATTGCGCGGTCGATCCAGTGATTGCGAACTTCGAAACACAATTTTTCCGCGTGAACATTGATCCGACCGAATTATACTGTCTGAGTCTTCCGCGTACGACAAAATATCGGCTGCCGCCGGGAAGGTCGGGATTCTCCAACCTCTTCCTGGCAGGGGATTGGACACTCACCGAGTTGAACCTGGGGTGCATCGAAACCACTGTGATGTCCGGCATGCTGGTCTCACGTGCTGTCTGCGGCAAGCCGGATCACATCTATTCTGCGTTCGGAACCGAAACGCCGACCGTGGGCGCTGGGTCGCCGAACGATTGACTGGCCATCAACTCCTTTTGCGTCAGAGGTATCGGAGCGTCGAACGGGGTGGTAACACTAGGGCGTTACCGCGGAGCTATCCTCGCCGAGGCTGCAACCTGGCCTCTTAGACGAACCCGAAGTGTCTGAGGAAGGAAATCTTGAAGGAAATCCGATCCACCGTCGGCGCGGTCCTGGCTTTGGTCTATAGGGTGCGCTAATGTAACGAGCCGTATGGCCAACGAGCGTGACGGCCACGTCTTCCTGAGCCACGCGGGTGTAGACACCGCGGCGGCCCATGAGTTCGCCGAAATCCTTCGTCGCAGCGGACTCAGTGTTTGGTTCGATAAAGACAGCATCCAGCCCGGGGATCCCTGGATGACCGCTCTTGAACAAGCAATCCAAGAGGCGTCAGCCATGATTGTCTATGTTGGCCGCCTCGGCGTTCAGGCTTGGGTGGATCGTGAAGTTCGCTTCGGGCTGGTACGCAACACGGACAATTCTAGAGATTTTCGCCTAGTTCCTGTGCTGGGCCCGGAGGCAGATCCTGCGGCTCTTCCGCCTTTCCTGATGCAACAGCAGTGGGTGGACCTTCGCGATAGCCAACGCGCCCCGGAGCAAATCCGTCGGCTGATCGAGATCCTCAAGAGCCCATCGAAGCAGCGTGCCATCCCGGAAAACTACTGGACGGCTCACAGCCCCTTTCGCAGCCTTCAAGTTTTCGAACCGGAGGATTCCTGGTTGTTCTTTGGGCGTGACTCCGATAGCAACGAGTTGCTCTCACGGCTAGGACAGGCACCCGTCTTGGCAGTCCTGGGCAATTCAGGCTGTGGCAAGTCATCCCTGATTCGGGCCGGCCTCATACCGGCCCTCCATCGGGGGCGTTTTCGCAGCAATGGTGGACTCGTGGATTCATGGAAGGTGGCGGTGTTTCGTCCTGCGGGAGCTCCTTTCGACGAACTAACCAAGAGTTTGCTCCGCGACCTGGGAGCAGAACTGAGTATCAAGGAACGGGGAGAATTTGTTGAATACTGCCGGGAGAAGCTTCCGCAGGGTGGAGATGCGCTTCGTAATGCCGTGGACATCACTCGCCCACCGAAAGGCGCGCATATCTTGCTCATTGCCGATCAGTTTGAAGAGATCTTCACACTTACCGCGAACGCTGAGGACCGCCACCGCTATATCAGTGCTTTGCTCAGAGCAGTACAACTAGAGAGCGATGTTCCGGTACACCTGGTGTTGTCGATGCGAGCGGATTTCTACTCCCGTTGCCTAGACCACACGGAGTTGAGCCTTTGCTTGGAGGCCAACCTCTATAACGTTCCTCGCATGACGTCTGCGCAACTCCGAGCGGCCATTGAACAACGTTTGGCTCTGGCAGCAGCAACCGCTGAAGAGGGCTTGGTGGATGCCTTGCTGGCGGATGTCGGCGAGGAGCCCGGGGATCTGGCGCTCCTGGAGCATGCGCTAGGGCAACTCTGGGAGAGGCGTCTCCTCCCCAACAATATCCTGACCAACAACGCCTACATAGATATCGGTCGGTTACGAGGCGCGTTGGGCCGGCACGCCAGCGCGGTTTACGGCGAAATTGGTGACGAAGCAGAAAAACACTTGGTGCAAAGAATCTTTCTCGAACTAGTGCAGCTCGGCGAAGGGTCTCAGGATACGCGCCGCCGCGTAGCCAAAGAAGAATTACTCGCTCTGGGTCCTCCAGCCAAGATGGAGCACCTGCTTGCCCATCTTGCTTCGAGTCGATTGATCAACACAGGCGGTAAACGCGGTGAGAATTTCGTTGAAGTCTCCCATGAAGCACTCATCCGAGAATGGCCTGTGCTCCGCCAATGGCTCGTCGAAAATCGTGAGGACCTCCGTGTCGAGCGCCGGATAGCTCAGAGTGCGGAAGAATGGCAGGCGCTAGGGCGGGACGCGGGTGCTCTTTTGCAGGGAGCGCGTCTGGCTCAGGCTGACGAATGGTTGGCGAAGCACGTGGGTGCAGCCGAGTTGGCGCGAGAATTTGTGGAAACCAGCAAGAACGCGCAAGCCGAAGCAACGCGGAAGGAACGCGATGCCCAGCAGAGGGAAATTACTCACCAACAAGAACTCCGTAGGCAAGCGGAGGCTCGCGCGATCGCTGAACAGCATGCGCGTGAGGTAGCGGAGCAACTTCGAAAGAAGGATCATTCTGCTACGGTCCGACTTCGCTGGTTTTCCATTGTTCTTGCGTGTTCGCTGCTGATTGCCATCGGAACGACATGGTTTGCACGTCGCCAACAGTCGATTGCTGAATCTCGCGCGTTGACAGTACAAGCTGAGGAAATCCTCACTCGCGACCAACCGGAAGCGCTAAATCTGGCCTTGAAGGCCTGGCAAACCGCTAGGACCTCCGAGGCCCATAACGCGATCGCCAAGTCATTCCCGCAAATGGCCGCAATTCTGCAAGGCCACACCAGCTCTGTTCTGAGCGCTGCATTCTCGCCCGACGGTCAGCGAATCGTCACTGCCAGTTATGACAAGACGGCGCGGGTGTGGAATGCCGCCAGCGGCCAACTGCTGGCCACCCTTCAGGGCCATACCGACCGTGTTAGGAACGCGGAGTTCTCGCCCAACGGCGAGCGCATCGTCACGGCCAGTGAAGACAAGACAGCGCGAGTGTGGAACGCCGCCAATGGCCAACTTCTGGTCATCCTGCAAGGCCACACCGGCCCTGTTGAGAACGCAGCATTCTCGCCCGACGGTCAGCGCATCGTCACTGTTAGTGCTACTCTTGACCGGACCGCGCGCGTGTGGAACGCCGCAAGTGGCCAGCTCATGACCACTCTGCAAATGCAAAGCCCCAGCGGCACAGTTGTGAGCGCGGTGTTCTCGCCTGACGGCCAGCGCATCGTCACCGCCAGTTACAACGGGACGGCCCTGGTGTGGAACGCTGCCAGTGGCCAACTCCTGAGCACCCTGCAAGGTCATACTGGATATGTCGAAAACGCGGTGTTCTCGCCCGACGGCCTTCGCATCGTCACCGCCAGTGCTGACAAGACGGCCAGAGTGTGGAACGCCACTAGTGGCCAACTCCTGGCCACGCTGCAAGGCCATACCGACCGTGTTGAGAGCGCAGTGTTCTCGCCTAACGGCGAGCGCATCGTCACCGCCAGTGCTGACACGACAGCGCGACTGTGGAATGCCGCCAACGGTCAACTTCTGGCCACTCTGCCAGGCCACAGCAAGACTGTTTGGAGCGCGGTGTTCTCTCCCGACGGTCAGCGCATCGTCACCGCCAGTGCCGACACGACAGCGCGAGTGTGGAATGCCGCCAACGGTCAACTTCTGGCCACCCTCCAAGGCCACACCCGCACTGTTAACAGCGGGGTGTTCTCGCCCGATGGCAAGCGCATCGTCACCGCCAGTGATGACACGACGGCGCGACTGTGGAATGTCGCCGCCAGCGTCCAACTCCTGACCGCCCTGCAAGGCCATACCGACGTTGTTCGGAGCGCGGAGTTCTCGCCCGATGCCAAGCGCATCGTCACCGCCAGTGATGACAAGACAGCGCGTCTGTGGAATGCCGCAAACGGCCAGCTCCTGACCACCCTGAAAGGCCACACCGGCCCTGTTGAGAGCGCAGTATTCTCGCCCGACGGCGAGCGCATTGTCACCGCCAGTGATGACACGACAGCGCGAGTGTGGAATGCCGCCAATGGCCAACTGCTGGCCACCCTGCAAGGCCACACCGATATTGTTTACAGCGCGGTGT
>Ga0310909_10001879_pt1 | contig 12688 bp, 9 predicted proteins | sample GREbulkMGT000H_FD_203449 | JGI IMG/M metagenome (GOLD analysis project Ga0310909, IMG submission 203449) | Lab enrichment of tropical soil microbial communities from Luquillo Experimental Forest, Puerto Rico - GRE.bulkMG.T000H | ecosystem: Environmental > Terrestrial > Soil > Tropical forest >... | reverse complement strand
AGACTGCTCCGGCGTCCCACGATCGTGTCCAGGAACGAGGATTCCGCGCCTTCCGGTTTGCGCGCCGACCGTCCATCACCACGATATAGAACGGTATTTATCGACACAGTGTCCGGATATGGACCAGGCTGCACGACGGAAGTTGATGCTGTACTCATTTTTTGCTCCTGTTTCTCATCGTTATCCCCTGGGCATTTCCAACATGAGTGGTGGTCTCGCTTTGAACTCGAACTTTCGTAATCATCAGCCCTTCCGAGCCCGGTGCGGATCCGACTGGGCGATAACATCAGAAGTCGGGAGGCGAAACAATTGGACCAAGGTCCCGGTAATACTTTGGGCGATTCGAGCAAACGAGATTCCCGCCACAAGCATTGATCAAGCTCATCGCTAGAATTGCTTTCAGGCCAAGTGCATGCATCGTAGGCTCCCGATCCGGTCACCGCGCTAGCCAGAGCGCATAACGAACCGCGTGAAAAGCCGTAAACGCGTAATGACCCCTTAGAATGCGATACCAACCAAGAACTGAAGGCGTCCTCCTGATTGCGGTCATTTTGGCTTCCTTTCTGAGGAACTCTTTCTGAGCACGCCCGATTGATCGGACATGATGAGGCGATAACACCAGAGCCGCGCAAGAGATGCAATTGGACGATGGTCGGCGAGACTTTGGTCCTGGATCGAGCCAAAGCGGCATTCAGAGTGGCTGAACTTGCCGCATGGCGGATGATTGAGGGAATGATTTGAACAGTTCTTCAGACCACGATAATGTAGATGCCCTCGTTCCCGGAGATTTCTTGCCAATCGGCGGGAGGGTTTTGTGGGGACCTCGCTGGCTGCAGAACCGCTGCTCTCCTTAGCAGTCACCGTTACGTCAGAGCAGCGCGTCGAGTCTGTCTTGCAGAGTATTGTTCGAGGGCTGGCATCACAGCCGGGAGTGGCGTTGGCTCGGATTTGGCTGCTGCCATCCGTCCACCACCCGAGCTTTTACCAGGTTGTGTTGGATCCCCCAGATTGTCTTTGTCTCGTCGCAAGTGCCGGAACGCCCATCAATTCACCAGGAGAAGATTGGTGTTTCCTGCAGGGGCACTTTGCTAGAGTGCGCTTTAACGTCGGAAAAGTTGGTCAAGTGGCAGCAAGCCGGCATCCGATTTTCGTCAAAGACGTCGCCGCTCAAAACGATTGGGTTGTGCGACCAGATTGGGCGAAACGTGAGGAGATTCGCAGTTTTGCGGGTCATCCCCTCATCTTTCGAGACAAACTGCTGGGCGTTGTCGCTGTCTTCAGCCGCGAGCCTCTCGGTCAACAAGAGTTCACTTGGTTAGGTTTGTTTGCGAATCTGGCCGCGGTCGCTATCGCCAACGCTTGTACGGAGGAGGCTCTGCGGTCGAGCGAGCGCAACCTTGTCGCCCTCGTCAATACCATCCCCACGGCGGCATGGACTACTCGCCCGGACGGCTACTGCGACTTCCTCAATCAAGTATGGCACGATTACGCGGGCATGACTGCGGAACGAGCGCAGGGCTGGGGGTGGGCAGAATCAATTCATCCCGAGGACCGTAAGAAGCTTGTCGAAGAGTGGCAATCGTGTCTGGCTTCCGGGACCCCGGTCGATACGGAGGCTCGGATTCGCCGTTTCGACAGTTCCTATCGATGGTTCCTGATCCGCGGCAATCCACTTAAGGATGAAGGGGGCAACATCCTCAAATGGTACGGAACCTGTGTAGATATCGACGATCGCAAGCGAGGGGAGGAAGCCCTACATGCGAGAGAACTCTCCTGGCGGCAGATCGTCGACAACATTCCGGGGCTCGTGGCTACGACGGGTGCGATGGGGGAAGTGGAGTTTCTCAACCGACAAACCCTCGAGTATTTCGGCAAAACCAGTGAAGAGTTGAAGAATTGGGCCCTGATCAATGCCGTTCATCCTGATGACCTTCCTCGCGTAATCGAGGCGCGCAAAGAGTCGATCGAAGCGGGACAGATCTACGAGGTTGAGCACCGTTGTCGACGCGCTGATGGCATTTACCGATGGTTCCAAGTTCGTGGCCTCCCAGTACGAGATGCCGAAAACAAGATAACTGCATGGTATCTCCTTCTCACAGATATCGAGGATCGCAAGCGGGGAGAGGAAGCCCTGCATACGAGAGAATTTGATGCGCGCTCGCTCTTGGACAACACGCCGGGCTTTCTTGGCCGCCTTTCGCCGGATGGCACACCCGAGATCTTCAATCGACCATTTTTGCAGTATCTCGGCAAGACGGTGGAGGAGATAGGGAATTGGAGGGCGGGCGATATTGTTCACCTTGACGATCTTGCTCACACTATCGAAGTTTTTGGCAACGCGATCTCGACGGGCCAGCCATTTGATTTCGAGTATCGCCTCCGTAGGTTCGATGGCGTATACCGCTGGTTTCAGGCCCGCGGGGTCCCCGTGCGCAGCGGCGAGGGGCAAATTCTCCACTGGAATACTCTTGTCACGGACATTGATAACCGCAAAAAGGCGGAAGGGGCTCTGCAGTCGAGCGAGCGCAATTTGAGCCTAATGATCAGCGCCATTCCCACCTTTATCCACGTGTTGAGCACCGATGGATCCGTGTTGAATGTGAATCAAGCCGTATTGGATTACACCGGTCTCAGTCCGGAAGATGTGCGGAAAGAAGATTATCGGGCTCGTATTTTCCACCCGGAGGATGTGGAAAGGCTTCGCGAGGAGCGCCGAGAGGCGCTTACACGTGCCATTCCATTCGAAAATGAGCAGCGTGTGCTAGGCAAGGACGGCAGATATCGATGGTTCCTGATCCGCTACAATCCTCTGCTCGATGAGCAGGGAAGAATCGATCGATGGTATGTGGCCGCGACCGACATCGAGGATCGCAAAAAGGCTGAAGAGGCTCTGCAGTCGAACGAACGCAATTTGAACGTGATGATCAATACCATCCCCGCCTTGATCCACACTGGGCAGCCCGATGGATACCTCGATTACTTCAATAAGCCATGGTTGGAATACCTGGGCGCCACTCTTGACGACGTGACCGGGTGGAAGTGGAGGGCTGTCGTTCATCCCGAAGATGTTGAGGGGATTGTGGCCAAGTGGCGAGCCTGCCTCGCGACCGGAGAAATCTTCGAATACGAAACACGCGTCCGCAACGCCAATGGAGAATACCGCTGGATGTTCCACCGCAAAGTGCCTCTGCGCGATGCTGCCGGTAAAATTCTGAAATGGTACGGATCCAGCATCGACGTTCACGAACAAAAACAAGCCGAACAAAAACTTCGAAAAAGCGAGCGCGATTTGAGCCTAATCATCAACACGATGCCTACATTGGCATGGTCAGCTCGCCCAGACGGCTCTGTCGACTTCCTCAATCAGCGCTGGCTCGATTACACGGGCCTCTCCCCGGAACAAGGGCTGGGGTGGGGATGGATTGCAGCAATTCACCCGGACGACTTGAACCGGCTCGCAGAGTATTGGCGATCAATCATGCAAACCGGAGAACCAGGAGAGATTGAAACACGCTTTCGTCGTGTCGATGGCGAGTATCGGTGGTTTCTATTTCGTGCGAACGCCGTGCGCGACGAATCGGGAAACATCGTCAAATGGTATGGAACAAACACTGACATTGACGATAGGAAGCGGGCGGAGGCGCAGGTCGAGCAAGCCTATCTTCGCCTCGCCGAAGCACAGCGGCTGAGCAAAACGGGCAGCTTTATCACCGATTTGTTGGTGGACGACCACAACTGGTCTGAAGAGGCCTTCCGCATCTTCGAATTCGATCCAGCGGCCAAGATCACGGTGCAGATGATTCGGAGCACTGTCCATCCCGAGGACCTACCCACGTTCGACGCTGTGATCGCGCGCGGGATGACGGGCACGGATGTCGACTTTGTATTTCGGATTGTGACCGCTCGGGGTGCAGTGAAGCACTTGCACGGCCTGGCTCGTGTCCTGGCGCAAAGCGGTGGTCGTCCCTTGTTCATCGGCGCTCTTCAAGATGTGACAGAAAGCAAGCTCGCCGAGGAGGCTTTGGACCGAGCACGTTCTGAGCTTGCTCACGTGGCGCGGATCACGACGCTAAACGCATTGACTGCCTCGATCGCCCATGAGGTCAACCAGCCACTCTCGGGCATCATCACTAACGCCAGTACTTGTCGTCGGATGTTGGATGGCGATCCTCCAAATATCGAGGGCGCACGCGAAACAGCGCGGCGGATCATTAGAGATGGTAACCGCGCCTCGGATGTAATCACGCGATTGCGCGCCCTGTTTAGCAAAAAGGAATTCGCATTGGAGCCGTTGGATCTGAACGAGGCTACACGGGAGGTGATTGCGTTGTCGTTGAGCGATCTTCAGCGGAATCGCGTAGTCCTGCAGTCGGCGCTCGCTGAGGACCTCCCGCCCATCGTTGGCGATCGTGTTCAACTCCAGCAGGTCATCCTCAATCTGCTACGCAACGCATCGGACGCAATGAGTTTCGTCGAAGATCGCCCGAGAGAGCTGCTTATCAAAACGGAACGAGATGAACAAGACCAGGTGCACCTCACCGTGAAAGATGTTGGAGTAGGTTTCACGCCTGAAGCCGCCGCAAAACTCTTTCAAGCTTTCTATACAACGAAAAGAGATGGGATGGGAATCGGGCTTTCTCTCAGCCACTCTATTATCGATGCTCATCATGGCCGCCTCTGGGCCCAGCCAAATGACGGGCCAGGCGCCACCTTTTCGTTTTCCATTCCTTGCCGTTCAGAAAGCGTCGAGGGCGCGGCGGCACAGTGAAAAACGCCTCGCTCGGCTCGCTGAACAAGTCGATAGCTGAGTGCTCTGCCCGCGTCGAAAGCCCGCCAAACTAATCTGAGAAAATCTGCACGTTATGGCGGCACCAAGCGTTTGTGGCCCTCGAATACGACTTACTTCCCTCTTTCACTGACGGAAGCAAGGGCGGTAGGAGCAGCCATAACTTCCCTCCTCGGTGCGGCATTAGCTCAATTTGCTGCGCAATGCACCACAAACCGAGACCAAGGTCCAATGGACACCTCTTCGGCGGCGGAGCACTCTTGCGTAATGAAACCTAAGCACGGAGAGAGCAGCAGTGAGCGGTCGCTTATATCGGTAGTTGACGACGATGAATCTGTTCGAGAGTCGCTACCCGACCTGCTTAACGAGTTTGGCTTCGCGGCGCGAGCTTTTTCGTCAGCGGAGGCCTTTTTGTCATCCGATTGTGTCGATACAACGAGTTGTCTGATCCTCGATGTCATGATGCCAGGAATGACGGGACTTGATCTTCAACAGGAACTGACGCGGCGGGGGCAAGAGATTCCCGTCATCTTTATTACCGGCCGGAAGGACGAGGCTCTCCGCGCGCGCGCTTTCAATCAGGGAGCCGTGAGATTTCTGAACAAACCGTTCAGCGACACGGCTTTACTTGACGCGCTGAATGTGGCGCTTCAAGGGAACTAAAAACGGCGAATGCTCTGGGCACCTTGGGGATATACTATGAGGCTCGCGCGGACAGTCAGCCATGAATTGGGGCTAGCACCGATGCCGCCTCCATCCCCAATGGTATTTGTCGTTGATGATGACATCTCTGTGCGCGAGTCCTTGGAACTGCTGTTCCAGAACGAAGGGTGGCAAGCGAAGACCTTCGAATCCGCACAAGAATTCCTCGATTACCGCCGCGCTCTAATTCCGAGCTGTCTGGTCCTTGACCTCTCTCTTCCCGGTCTCAATGGTCTGGAACTGCAGAAACGAGTGACTGTCGAACGGCCTGAAATTCCGATCATCTTCATCACGGGCCACGGTGACATACCCAAGACCGTGGAAGCGATGAAGTGTGGCGCTGTCGAGTTCCTAACGAAGCCGTTCAACGACGAAATATTGTTGACGGCCGTCCAGCGTGCCCTTGAACGCAGCCGCCTCGTTCTGGCTCACGAGGCGGAGATGCAGGAGCTCCGGGACCGTTACGCGTCACTTACTCCTCGCGAAATGCAGGTCATGGCGTTCGTGGTTTCCGGTCTGTTAAATAAACAGGTCGGTGGCGAGCTCGGCATCAGCGAAAAAACAGTCAAAGCCCACCGTGGCCAGGTGATGCAGAAAATGAAGGCCAACTCGGTCGCAGATCTGGTGAAAATGGCCGAGAAACTCCACCTCAGAGCTTTGCCGTAGAGCCTTCAAAGAGTTTTGGCGAGCCGCGCCGAACCCCATCTTCCTGTTCAACAGGAAGGCGCGGATCGCGAACCCATACGAAAAACAATTGGGGCCATTATGACCGGCAACATTCTAGCGGGCTCGAAATGCCCTTCGTATAGGCCGTTCATATTGTTAGCAGTACTATCGGCCTTATTCCCAGCATGTGCATGGCCGCAAACACAGCTGGCTATTCACCGGCAGGCGCTTCCGGTTTATTTCTCGGGCTGGATGGTCAAGCCCGTTGAGATCCAGCCAATAGTGAGGTATGAGCGACGATTCAAAACGCCCGATTCTGGTGGTGCTCACCACCCATTGGGTCAGCATTCTGGGAGTGGCCCTGGTGGCCACCGCGGCCTGATCCCTGGTTGCCAATCCGTTAGCTATTTTCGGAGGTGATAGGTGGGTTAGGCGTACTTGCGTTGTGTGCGGCAGGCGAAGCAAATCTGTGCCAGATGACACGCAAGGCAGCGACAATCGGCACAGAAAGATAGATGCCCACGATTCCGCCCACCGCGCCTCCAACCATTACGGTAAAGATGGCCAGCAAGGGGTGGATTTCCAATTCATGACCCATCACGCGCGGGGCAATCCAGTAGTCCATAATCACCCGCCACAGGCCGAGCAGCGCCGCCATCCAAATCCAGTGCGAGTGCGTCAGAAGCCCAACGGTAGAGATAGCGATTAAGGCGGTGATCCAGCCTGCAACGGGAATGAATTCCAGCACCCCGGCCATGAGTCCAAGGGCCAGCGCGTGTGGATAGCCTAGGAACACCATGGCCACGGAACAATAGATGAGAGACAGCACAGCAAGGGTGACCTTGGCGCGAATGTAATGGCGCAGCATATCGTTCAGATCGGCGGCTAAAGCCCGCGCGTTCTCGTAGGTTTCTCTGGTCGAAATAAGGTGGATAACTCCGTTGGCGAGTTTGTCGCCGTCACTCAGGAAAAACAAACCAAGGATCGGAATCATTAGGATCCCGCCAAACGCCACAGACACGAACTGTCTTACGGATTCCACCACTCCACGGATCGACTCGCGGCGTTGTTGCAGGAAGGCTTTTGCACGCTGCGATTGGGCCTCATCCCAGCCATTCCGTTGGCCCATCGTGATTGCAATATCGCCGGAATAGACATTTTCCATGACTGCCGGGGATTGCCGCACAAGCCGCCCCACTCGAGGAACGAATTGGGGGTCCAGGATGTGAACGATAGACCCGATAAGTATCAGCAACGCTAGGTAAGCTTCGGCAATGTGCGGCCCCCGCAGATTTTTGAAAAACAGAGAATGGCGCTGCAGAAATCTCACGATAGGATTGATCAGATAGGCGAACAAGATCGAGAAAGCGAAAATGACAATGACCGTACGGGCGACATAGACGATGGTCACCGCCCCAGCGAAGAGCAGTGTCGTCAGCAGGACGTTCAAAGTGCGGCGGTCGGGGAAAGTCATAATTCTCACTCCGCGATTGCGCTATTCGTTTTGCGATTCGAGTTTCTGCTTAATGGAGACCAGGGCCTTTTCCAGCGAAGACCGCGTCTTATCCACCGCGACTTTCCGTACAATTCCACCCTTTAATCCGGTGAGTCCAGCCTGTTGGGATCCTTTCAAGGTAATCAGGTAAAACCCCGGATGATCCGGGTGTTGTGTATCCCTGACGCACACGGTTAAATCGAGCGCACTTTCGAAGTAGTGGCTTGCGTAAAGCTGCTTCACAGCCACGGCGTAAGCGGGCTTCTCCGGAGATTTACCATTGTAGATGACCGCTTGCACCATACGAATCGTGGGCTTAAGTCCAAAATTAACTTTCTCCCAGTAGAACTGGGATTCGATGTTGGCGGAATCGGCCTTCGGATAATTCAGCAGGTACTCACGCAATGCGGGCAAGTACACCGGGAGTCCCTTCGAACGGTTGATCAAAGCTGCAAACGTCTCCGCCACGACCGCGGGATGATTCTTGTCCCGATAAGTTCCCAGTGCGGCGTTGCCTCCTCGTTGGTACTCCAGAAGAGCTCGCAGGGCCATTTGTTGCGCCAAATGATTCGCCTGGTCGGCCGCGTCTGGTGCGGACCAATTAACGGAGCGTTGGAACTCCTCCATCGCTTCGGTCGGCAATTGCACCTCGCAGTGGCCTGCTTTGCAATTTTTCAATTGCTTGAAATCTTCGTCGTCGAGGATGAACCCCGCGAGATCCGCAAGCTGCGGCGGCTCGCTAAACTTGCGGAGCTCCAGATAATTCGGCAGCTTGCGCAGCGCGTCGATGTCCGACGCGAATTTGAGGTAGCGTTCGGGAGTGGAATTGATGTACACGGAGCCAAACACAAACACTTGGTCTGCTGTCGGGGAATCCAGGATCTTCGCGACGGCTTTTCCGCCCCTAATTTCACGGATTTGATCGTCATTCAGTCCTACGAACTCGTGAAAAAACTTGGCCGGTTCGACAGGGTTGTCCGCTGCTGGAGTTCCTCCTGTGCTCAGCGGGAAGAGAAGTATGGCGAACAGAATTGGGTTGCGAGTTCCTTTACGCACGCACGGATCCCCCATTATTAAATTGCCGTTCCGTTTTTACCCCAATCAAGGCTAGTATTCAAACTTCCGATCTTTGCTCAGGCTCCGCCAGGAGGATGGCCTCAGCTTGCCTGGTCTCACGGAACCAGTGGAGTCGCCAAAAAGTGTGCCCCTTCGCGCATGACATCGCTTTTTATAACTGGGAGGGACTTTACCCTGTAGTCTGCGGGTCGGTGCGAGATCAACTGAATTGGATTGCAGCCCGATTTGCTGGAGCACCCGCGCCGAGCAATTGTCCTGGCTTTAGGTTGCAAAGGGCGTTTGCAGTGCGGATGCGGTAGAAGACGAAGGTTGTGACGAAATGGCATGCAAATACCTGGCCGAAGCGCATAAGGTCCATCGCGTCAATGACCGACGTCGCTGCCGTTCAGTGCTTCCCATTGGCCGAGCGTGTAACGAGTACATTCCGGGACACTTTGATATTACGCGGCTTTGGCGTCATTCCGCGTTTTTCCAGCTGTTGTGGGCGCTTACTTTTCCCTTGCAAACGTTACAGCAACACTGGCCTCTACGCCTACTTCGGCGATGAATGCCAGTTTGCCTTGAGCGCTAAACCCAAGAGAGATCTCGACGCTTTCGAGGCGCAGTCCTTCGGAACTTTGGTGAAGGCACTGCGGCAGACAAGTTTCCGGCACCAGCGACGCGTCGAGGACGAGGTTAAGGCTTTACCGGGACCTACCCGTGGATCTTACCCACGTGTAGTCATACCTCACGCTGAAGCCGGTAAGGGCCTGACCATTGTTATGCACCAGCGCCTTGGCAAATTCGAAGACCAACGAGTTTCGGGCATTAAGGGATACATTCACCTCACTGCCTAAGATGAAATTCTGTTGTGCGTCGTTCTGAGGGACACCATCGACGACGGTAGTGCCGCGAAAGGAATAGCGCGTATCAAGAGAGGCCCAGATGCTGTCGTTAAAAGAATAGCTGATGTGTCCTTCAACTCCGGGTAGCGGCTGCTGCCGTAGGAGCTCCTTTCCATGATAAGAAGTGTTGTCTGTGTAGAAATAGACACTCCCGTAACAATCGAACACCCACTTTTGCCCAGGCCCGAATGGATGCGACAACGCGATTTCTGGCTTGAACGACCAGCGATCCGAACCCAGGTTGAGAATCTTGTTGGGGTTGTATAAGCCCGTGGGTGCGGTGATGGTTAGGCTCGCACCCAACGTGGTAGTCGGCTCGTAGTGTTCGAACTGCGCTACGCTGAGCGCCGGCCCCCCCTTTAGCAACATGGCCAGCGAGTAGCTCGAGTCGCCCACGCCAGTGACGGAGCCTTGAATGTTTGTGCCGCTGACCGAGCCGCCAAGCCCAGCAACTTGAACACCCGCCTCCACCCACATCAGGCGGTGAAGGAGCCCGAAATAACGTGTGTAGTCGATGGTGCCTTGATTAAGGTTAAATTTTGCGCCGGTGATAATGAGCGAAGTATCTATCGAAGCGTTGGCGTGCACGTAAGCATAGCCCAGCTCCAGCTGATTAGTCCCCACGGGAGTATTCTCGTACGCGCGCGGATCGTTGAACTGGGCACAGGCTTGGTTCGGGAAGTAAAGAACAGCTAGAGCCAAGCAAGTGAACAGCAGCCGCTGGTTCATGACAGTAGTATTAGCTCATCGGTCCAGCGATTGCCCCAGAACAGCTGTTGAAATTTGACCGCTATTGCTTAAGGGTAACCGGAGGTCCGCTGAACTCGCGTTGCCTTGAGGTTGACGGTTACTTCAACGCGGTCGACAATCTTTATAAAGGGAATGCCGCGGCTCAGGTAGCCGCCGCATCCGCAAGGTGGAAGCCAAGCAAACAAAGAACGATCTCGAAGACGCGATGGACGATCTGGACCGCTCCACCAACCGTCTGCGGCGCAAGTTCGACCCAACGTCGAATTATTTGGAGACGAAAGCACAAATGGAGCAGGTTATGGACAGTGCGCGCCGCGTCAATCAAGTGATGACTAAAGGGAATTACGGCACGCAGGCTCCACGCTACTCTGCTGCTTTGCGGACGAATATCAATGATCTTGCGCGGTGCTGCAACCTGACGCCCATGGGCACATAGGTACAAGACCGGCGCTGCCGGGTTACTTCCTGTATAGGTAACTGTGAGCCGGTTTTGCGATTAGCCGACTGACCACAGCGAATCCTCAAAAAACCACCTTGATGATTCGCAGAATGAGTTCCTCTAGCGAGAAGATGGTGAGCAGCAGAGGCACGAGTGGAGCGCCAGTGGCCGCGGCCAAACGAGTGATGTCCTCTAGTCCGAAAGGGACAGAACGCATCTCTCGGACAAGAGCATAGCTGTTGCCGAGATCGGCGAGCGACTGGATATCGGCAGCTCCAAGAAGTTCCTCCGAGGAGGCGGGATCGCGGAGAACCCATTTTTGCTCAAAGCTCTCAACGTATCGCTGAGCGAGCAAGCCGTAGTCGGCTAATCCCTTTCTTCTTGCGCTAGCCATCCGTGGGGTAAACATCAAGAGTGGACCGAGAATCGCAAACACGAAGAACGCTACAAAGCCACCGATCTGTAATTTGAAGGACAGCAGACTTTCCCCCCTGTAAAGGACGCGAGTGGCAATCAGTCCTGCAAGCATGGCTCCCTGAGCAAACAGAATCGGGCCGAAGGCATAGACACTCTTACCAAGGAAGGCGATGCCAGCGCAGCGATCCGGGTGCGTCGGAATGAGGTTTAGATTGATTCTGGAGACCTGCCAAAGAAAGCGAAACCAGATGAACAGTCTCATGTACCAGCGCAGAAGGATAAACTGCAAGATGGGTATGCTGACGAACACGTACCAGTAACCCGCGGGGGTTAGATGCCAGCGTCCCCCGGGCATGGCGTACCAGGTCGAGGTGTCGGGTCCGATGCGACTGTGCCAGAGCCACAAGCCAAAAGTGTAAACAAAAAGCAAGAGACTGACCTCGAAGGGGATGGAATTGCGGAGCCTGACGGCTGATTGGATCGCGGCGTGATAGCGCGGAAGGTCCTCCGGCAAAACGATACGTCGCTCCTCAAAACGGTGCACCACGGGCCGCATTCGCAAATGAACAAGTAGTTCGGCAGCAATAAGGATCGGAAGAGCGACGAGGAATCGTACATGCACTTCAATGTCATGAAAAAAAGAAATCCCCGTGATGCTCGCAGGAGGGGGACCGAAGGTGGCGAGTATCAACAGCGGTAGCCATGCGATTACGGTGATGATGACAATCCGACGATGCAGGAGCTCCAAATGGTCCCCGGCGAGATGCGACCTCCGAAAGAGCTGGAAAAGCGGACCACCCAGCACCAAGGAGAAATCGTGCGATTCTTGGAGAAAATTGGGCTCGGGCATTGCCGGAATACTAAACGAGGGCCTGTACCGAAGACAACGGGGATCTCTACTGATGTCTCTCAGGAGTAATCAACAGCCAAGCCGGGCAGTTGCGAGCGTTCGGCAACCCCGTTTTATGCCTCGGAGAATTGGATGACCACTTTTATGTCTTCCGGCTTACGCTCCAAGGCTTGGGCAAAGTTACCCGGGAGCTCGCGACGCGTAATCAGGCGACTTAGCCATGAACGGTCGGCGCGGGAGAGGGCTTCGCTCGCCTTGAACCAGTGTCTCTTGTTCGCGTTGACGCTGCCAACAATCACGTTGTTCTTCAGTACCAACTGCGCAGCAATTTCGGCAGTGGCAAATCCGGCCGTCCAAGCTCCACTTCCCACGCCAGTCAGACATATGACACCACCCGAAGCGACCACCTGAACCGAATCCGCCACAACCGCGCCGACGCCGGTGCATTCGATAATGACATCTGGCTCGAAGCCGACGCTTCGTACTGTCCCGGTGTGATATTTCGCACCGAGCTCTCTTACCAGATCGGGCTTTGGGCCCGACTCGACGCGATCCAAGACGTGAACTTCGAGACCCCGTTGGATCCCCAGAAGAGCTGCGAGGAGACCAATCGGCCCCGCTC
>Ga0310909_10001869_pt1 | contig 12708 bp, 12 predicted proteins | sample GREbulkMGT000H_FD_203449 | JGI IMG/M metagenome (GOLD analysis project Ga0310909, IMG submission 203449) | Lab enrichment of tropical soil microbial communities from Luquillo Experimental Forest, Puerto Rico - GRE.bulkMG.T000H | ecosystem: Environmental > Terrestrial > Soil > Tropical forest >... | reverse complement strand
ATTCGTCCACCCAGGCGTGCAAGGTCGTGGTGTGTGACGCCGACACAGGTGCGGTGATCCGCGAGGGCCGCGCCGGCCATCCGGACGGCACCGAAATCGCCCCGGCGGCATGGGAATCCGCCGCAACGGACGCAATCGAGTCCGTAGGTGGGTTCGCTGACGTCGACGCGATCGCGGTTGCGGCGCAGCAACACGGCATGGTATGCCTCGACGCGGCCGGCCAGGTGGTGCGGCCCGCGCTACTGTGGAACGACGTGCGTTCGGCCGATGCCGCGGGCGCGCTCGTCGAGGAGCTCGGCGGAACACGCGCGTGGGCGCGGGCCGTCGGTGTCGTGCCGCTGGCCGCGATCACAGTGTCGAAGCTGCGGTGGCTCGCAGATAACGAGCCGCACCTTGCCGATCGCACGGCGGCCGTGTGCCTGCCGCACGACTGGCTGACGTGGCGGCTACGCGGCGACACCGAGATCGCTGCGCTGACCACCGATCGCAGCGACGCCAGCGGCACCGGTTACTACGACGCCGCGAGCGACGGCTACCGTTTCGACCTCCTCGAGCTGGCCACGCGCGGCCGCCGGCCCCAGCTTCCTGCCGTCCTCGGCCCGTCGGACCAAAACATCGGCGGCGGAACGATATTCGGGGCAGGACTCGGTGACAACGCGGCCGCGGCGCTCGGCCTCGGCGCCGAAGAGGGCGATGTGATCGTTTCGGTCGGAACGTCGGGGGTGGTGGCCGCAGTCACCGTTGACCCGGTCCGCGACGACAGCGGCCTCGTAGCCGGATTCGCCGACGGCACTGGGCATTACCTGCCACTCGTATGCACGCTTAATGGCGCGCGAGTGCTCGACGCGGCCGCCGCAATGCTGCGGGTCGATCACGACGAGCTGTCCCGACTTGCGTTGTCGGCACCGCCCGGCAGCGAAGGCCTGGTCTTGGTGCCGTATTTGGAGGGTGAACGGACTCCCAACCGTCCCAACGCGACTGGCGCGCTACACGGCCTGAGGGTATCGAATTCGACGCCGGCCAACCTGGCCCGCGCCGCGGTGGAAGGGCTGCTGTGCGCGCTGAACGACGGCCTCGCACAACTCACCCGACAGGGCATCGTTGCGCGTCGGATTCTGCTGGTCGGCGGCGGCGCCCGATCGCGGGCACTTCGCGAGATAGCACCCGCGGTCTTCGGGATGTCGGTGCTGGCGCCGAGCCCCGGGGAGTACGTCGCGCTGGGTGCCGCACGGCAGGCGGCCTGGGCGCTGGGTGGATCGCCCCGACCACCCGCCTGGGAGCCGCCGGCGGCCACCGAATACACCGCGCACCCGGTCCCTGCGGTGCCGGCACGTTATGCGGACGTGCGTCAACTGACCGAAGGTGTGTGAACCCTCGCTGGAGTGAACCGCACGGGCATGGAGTGAATGCCGTTGATCAGGGTCGACGGCATGCGCTCGACCGGCCCCGCCAACTCCAGGTTCTTCATCCGAGACAGCACCTCGTGCACGAGGGCGGTCGCCTCCACCCGTGCCAGGTTCGCGCCGAGGCAGAAATGCGTTCCGCCACCGCCAAATGCCAAGTGCAGATTGGGCTGACGGCTCAGATCGAGGCGGTCGGGATTTGCAAAGTGGGCCTCATCTCGATTGGCCGACGGGTAGAACATCGCCACCCGGTCGCCCTTGTGCACAGGTACCCCGCGTAGTTCGGTGTCCTTCGTGGCGGTGCGGAGGAACGAGATCACCGGGCTGACGTAGCGCAGCAGCTCCTCGATCGCCGTCGGCAGCAGCGACGGGTCCGCCTCCAGCTTGGCCCGCTCGTCGAGGTGGTCCATCAGCGCGCACATGCCGCCGCCAACCAGGTTTCGGGTCGTGTCGCCGCCGGCGTTGATCAGCAGCACGAAGAACAAGTTGAACTCCATCTCGGTGAGGCGCTGACCGTCGACCTCGGCATGTAGCAGAGATGTTGCGATGTCATCGCAAGGATCCGCGCGTTTGCGCGCCGCGAGTTCCGTGGAGTAGGCGAACATCTCTGCGGCCGCCTCGAGCGTGCGTGCGTCGCCGAGGTGACCGGTGTTCATGACCTCGGTCAGCGCGTAAAGCCGGACGCCGTCTTCCACTGGAATGCCGAGCAGTTCTGCGATGACGTGCGAGGGCAGCGCCCCGGCGACGTCGGTGACGAAGTCACATTCGCCCCGCTCGATGACGCTGTCGACCACGTCGCGCGCCATTTCAGTGATGCGCTCATTGAGCTTGCGGACCTGCCGCGGCGTGAAACCCTTGCTGACCAGAGCCCGCAGCGCGGTGTGGTGCGGCGGGTCCATCGTCAACATCATCGCGCCCCGCTGGTCGACGATGTCTTGCGGCCCCGGCACGTCGAAGTACACCGCCGCCGCCTCGGACGACCACGTGGTGCTGTCGCGGGACACGGCGAAGACCTCGTCGTAGCAGGTCAGCGCGAGGAAGCCAGGTCCGTCCAGGTAGGGGTGCCACACGACGGGCGCGCGCTCGCGGAGCTTGCGGAACGCGTCGTATGGGATCCCCTCCGCGTAGGTTCGTGAATCGGCGAGGTCCACACCGCCGATGCTGAGGGCGTCTTCGGTCACCCGCAGCAGGCTACGCGCGACAGATTGGATTTGCCGCTAATTCATCACCGTTCAGAGGGAACGCAATTCTTCCCGATCGCTGGCCAGTCCCCGCGCATGCGGCGACTGCTCAACCGCCGATCAGCTCCGCGGCCCGCTCGGCGATCGCAAAGACCGTCGCGGCCGTGTTGGCCGACGGGATCCCCAGTCGACCGAAGTGCCGATCATGGTGGGCCACAACTGCGGCACGGCGCTGACGGTCGGCATCGTCGCGCTGCCCGCCTCGATCAACAACACGTTTGTGCTCGGCTCCTCCGAGAGCCGGCTCGCGATCACGCAGCCGGCGGCACCCGCTCCGACGACGATGAAGTCGAACGAATTCGACGGGTTGGGTCGTGTCGACATGAGGTGTCCTTCGCCGTCCTGTTGTTAACAGTGATATCGCAATAACGGTAGCACCGATCATTATCACTGCAACATGAAATTTGTTATCGTCGGAAACATGAAGCGCGACAAGTCCCGGACGACGGGCGCCGACGCGGCGGAGAAGGTGCTGGAAGCCGCCGCCGATCTACTCAGTTCCGGCGGCGTAGACGCGGTCTCGACCAGAGCCGTTGCAGCAGCGGCCGGCGTGCAGCCGCCGACCATCTATCGGCAATTCGGCGACAAACAGGGACTGCTCGACGCCGTCACGGGGTTCGTGTTGCAGGGCTACCTGCAAGACAAGCGAAGCGCCGTGGTGACCGACGACCCGATACAGGATCTCCGGGACTCTTGGGACCTTCATGTCAATTTCGGCCTCACGCACCCCGATTGCTACATCCTGGCGTACGTCGAGCCCCGCCCCGGCGGGATGCCGCCGTTGGCCCGCGAATCGTTCGATATCGTTCACCGGCTGATCGCCCGAATCGGCGATCACGGCTTGCTTCGGATGAGCGTCAAGCGTGCCGTCGAGTTCACACATTCCGCCGCAATGGGCTTGGTGCTGCACCAGATTCGGGTCACGCATGATGAGCGCGACCCGCAGTTGTCGGAGATCATGCGGGAGAACGCCATTGCCGCAATAGTGACTAACCGCTCGCGGCGGCGGACCCCATCCGACCTTCCCGGACGTGCGGTCGCATTGCGAGAGGCGTTACTCGCCGACGCGAATGGCGCCTTGACGCCGACCGAAAAAGCGATGATGGCCGAGTGGCTCGACCGCTTGGCGGATCGCGTCGGCACCTAGCGATGGAGGCACAGGGCTACTCGAAGAAGTGGCTGGAAAACGCCGAGCGCCGAGGGTTGCCGTCGGACGCCGTGGCCGAGATCGCCCGACGGCACGCCATCACGCCGGAGAGCTTCCAGATCCTGGAGGGAATGGAGGAGATCAAAGACCCGGACGGCAAGTCCTTCTTCCTCATCCCGCCGGGCACCAGCGGGCACGATGCGCGCAAGGCGACGCTGATGACCTTTATCGTCAACGCGGGCACCGACTACGGCAAGGCACGCGAGCGGCCCGCGGACTTTCCCGAGACCCCCTTCTCCGACGCCGAGGTCGCGCGAATCATCAACCGGCAGAAGGCAAACCGCTGGAGTTACTCCCGGGACGTCCGGTTCGTCGATCGTAACGGAGGGCGCCTACTCACGACCCCGAACGGCATGCTGATGGGACTGGGCGGCAATTGGATCCAGGGGCAGTTCAGCCGGCGGGGCGGCACCACGTGGGGTGACATCTTCATGGTCAACATCAGCACCACAGATCCGGCCGGGCAGCTTCGCCGGATCGTCCGGTCCGGGGGCGCGTACAACCTCGACTTGGACCGCGTGCTCCACCACGAGGAGCGACACAGCCGCCAATGGGCGGCAAAGGGCTATGCGGGCATGCTCCGGGACTACAGCTGGGAATTGGTGCGCGAGTTGGTCTTCGGCAAGACGAACAGGCTCGAGGAAGACGCCGGCCTGTCCGACGGCGGCTACCGGTGATCCAAAGCGTGAATTCCGTGGTAGAGCACCAACAAACCGATCACCACGAAAAGCGCCGCCATCAGCGCCGCGTTGTTCCTGTCCATCCAGTCTTTGAGCCGGGCCAGCGGATCGTCGAGACGGTGACCGGCGGCCGCATACGCGAGTATCGGGATGGCAACCGTTGACGCGGCGACGGCGACGAAGATCACCGCTGCCATCCAGACAAGGGGCAGGTCCAGCCCGCTGCCGCCGATTGCGAGTCCGGCCGGAACACAAATGAGCAGGACGTCGGGTCGTATCACCACCAGCGCCGCCGCGGTTAGTGCCGCACGCCGCGGGGTGATGGTGGCGAACGACCGCATCCAGGCCGGCGACTCGGTGTGGGAACGCCGGGTCAGCCATTGGTAGACGCCGTACAGAATGAGCGCCGACCCCAGGACCACGCGCAGCCAGGACGCCCACCTCGGCGGCGACTTGTCCAGACCGCCGAGCAGGCCGGACGCCCCGACCGAGAGCGCCGTCAGCGCTGCCAGCCCCAGCACCCAGCCGGCGAGGAAGGCGAGGCCGGCCGGCCGCGGCCGCGGAGCCTGTAACACCAGCACCGCCGGGATAATCGTGATCGGTGAGAGCGCGATGACGAGCCCTAGCCCGATGACCCCGGTGAGCACCGAGCCCAAACTTTCTGCCACGGGCAGCAATCTATCGCGTCGCGCTACTACAAAGCGTGAATTCCGTTGTAAACAACAATCAAACCGATCACGACCAGAATGACCGCCATCATCGCGCCGTGATTTTCTTCCATCCAGACTTTGAGCCGTTCCAGCGCGTCGTCGAGGCGGTCACCCGCGGCGACATAGCCCAATATGGGGATGGCAACCGTCGATGCGGAGACGATGACGTAAACCGCACCCACCGTCAATGCAGCCCCGACGCTGAGCCGCGCGGTACCGATGGCCAAGCCGGCCGCCGCGCACAGGATCAGCACCTCGGGTCTTATCACCAGCGCCGCCCCGGTCGCCCCCGCGCGTCCGGGGGTCAGTTTGGTAAACGAGCGCAGCCAGGCCGGGGTCTTGGTGTGGCGATGCCGGGTCAACCAGCGAAACACGCCGAACGCGATCAGCGCCAACCCCAGGACAACACGCAACCAGGATGCCCAGGTCGGTCGCGCCTGGTGCAGACCGCCGAGCAGGTCGGACGCGCCGACGAACGCCGCGGTGAGGGCGACCAGGCCCAGCACCCAGCCGCCGAGGAAGGCCAGGCCGGCGGGCCGTGGCCGGGGCGCGTGCAAGACCAGCACCGCGGGAATGACCGTGATCGGTGAGAGCGCGATGACCAGCGCGAGCGGAATGAGCTTGGTCAGCACAGAAGCCCAGTTTTCTGCCACGGGCAGCAATCATCCCATTGACTCGACCTGCAAGCACGATGAACTGGGCACCCCTAGCCCTTGCGCCGGAGCGTCCACGCCGGCACCCAGTGCGTGACCGTTCTTTGCTTGGAGCCGTACGCGATCGGGTACGTCACCAGCCCCCACCAGTCGCCCTGCTCGCAGATGCCCCAGCAGCTCAGCCGTCCCTCGACGACCTTGTGCAGCTGCAGGCCGTTGGGCTGATACCGCCCCGAGCGGTGCGGTTCGCGTGGGAAGAGCACCGTCAGGTCGATCAGGACCGTGATCGGCGGGCGCACGACCCGAAACGGGCTGCGAACCGGTTGCCCGTTGTATCCGATCGAGGCGAGGTCGCCCATTTATCGATCATACGTTCGAATCAGCAGGTCGGCGGCTTCCCGCCCCCGATGCGGGCCGCGCCTGGCCATCACCGCGCCCCAGGAGCATTGGGCCAAAGCGAGATCGCCGGATGTCACTGCGGGCACCTGCCACTCGTTGCGAAACATCAACGGGCGCGCTGGAACTCGCAGTGCGAGTGGCAGGTCGCCTTAAAAGGGCGGTGGTTCGTCGTCGTCGGGTGGGGCGGGCCCGGGGGACCACACTCGCGCCTCGCGCTGGGCGGTGCGGGCGTCGCGGTTGTGTCGGCGTTCGGTGGCGATGCGGTTGGCCCGGTTTTGGGCGCGGGTGCGCGTGCGTTTGGGCATCATCGCGGTCCGCCCGCCGCAGTAGTCCTGGGGTGGGTCGGCTTCGGGGGCGGGCATGCCGCCCACCGCGCGACACAAACTCGGGAACAGCAGCGCGCTGCCCGGGGTGGTGACATGGGTGTGCCCGGCCGGCGATTTCAAGATCAGAGTGCCGTCGGGAAGCTGTTGTTCAGCCCAGCCCCAAAAGGTTTTCACTAAATGGTGCGTGTGGCACTTACAGGTCAGGTTGGCCGCGTGCGTCGCGCCGCCCTGGGAGTAGGGGATCGTGTGGTCGAGGTCGCAGTCCACCGCGGGGCGATCGCAGCCGGGCCAGCGGCACGTCAAATCCCGGCAGCGCACAAAATCAGCCAACGCTTTAGAGGGCACATACCCGGGCTCCGGTGGGGCGTCGCCGGGGTGGATCAGCGGCACCAGCTTGGCCGAAGCCGCCAACTCGGCGACCAGTTCCGGGGTGATGAGCTCATCGGCACCCACCTCGGATGCCGGCGCATCCCCGCGCTCGTCGAGGGTGGCCTGTTCGGCGATCACATGAATGACCACCGGCCCCGCGGCCGGGCGCTTGCCGGCCGCGCAGTCGGGCCGTCGGCAGCGGCACCCCAACCGATCCGCGCCGGCGGCCAGCGCCCCCAACGCATCGGCGCGGCGCTGATCGCGGCTGCGCGGATCGTGTTCGCACACCGTGGCCGCCAACGCATCCAGTCGCTTGTCCACCGCATGCGCGTCGGCGGTGAACAGGCTGCCGCCGATTTGCGAGACGCCCTCGCCGTCGTCGGCGAACCAGACCTCACGATCGGTCTGGCGCTGTTGGCGCCGCCGCACCGCATCCGCGTCGGCCTTACCCACGATCTTGTCGACCTGGCCAGACAGCCGGCCCCGGCTCATCGACGGCCACCGCACCACCTTGAGAGCCAACTCTGCGTCCACCGCCGCCAACACCTGCTCGTCAACGATCAAATCCGTGCGATACACGATCGTGGCGAACAACCGAAAATCGATGTCGCCGGCCAGAAACACCTCGCCCACCCTCGGCAACCGCTCGCGCATAGCCCGCGCATACCGCACCCGGGAAGCCGCCAACCCCTGGCTGATCCGCAACGCCGCACCCACCTCGGCGGCCACCGCCTCCATCGTGTCAATGGCCCAGTCCTCGGTCTCCGAGCAGCGCGAGAGCCGATACGCGAACAGGCGCCCGATCGCGTCCAGCTGCGCGGCGGCCGCCCGGTTCTCCGCACGCGCCGCGGCGCACACCTCATCCACCATCACCGCCGACTCCGCCGTCACCGACGGATACTGGCGCTCCATCATCTCATCGGACCGGGCGATCACCTCCGCCCGCGCCGCATCATCGAACATACGTTCGAGTATGCCACCGCCCACTGACAGCGATTCTGGCAACATAGCGGTGATGTTCGGCCACCGTCGTGCGCTTGACCCACTGACCGTTGGACTGCTAGCCACCACAATCAGTCTGGCCGGGGCGGCGCGTCCATCCTTCTGGTACGACGAGGCCGCAACGATTTCGGCCTCATACAGTCGTTCGCTTGGCCAGTTGTGGCGGATGGTGGCCAATGTCGACGCCGTCCATGGCCTCTATTACGTGCTCATGCACGGGTGGTTCCAAATCTTCCCCCCCACGGAGTTCTGGTCGCGCGCGCCAAGCGGTCTGGCTGTCGGCGGCGCCGCGGCCGGAGTGGTTGTACTGGGCAAGCAGTTTTCGTCTCGCACTGTCGCCCTAACGTCCGGAGCCGTCTGCGCGATCCTGCCCCGGACGACGTGGGCCGGCATTGAGGCTCGCCCGTATGCCTTTTCCATGATGGCCGCGGTATGGCTGACGCTGCTTGTGGTTGTCGCCGCGCGCCGCGAAAGCCGTTGGCTCTGGCTGTGTTACGGGATCGGCCTGGCGGTGTCGATTCTGCTTGACATGTATCTCGCGACGCTGTTGGTCGCGCATGTCGTCTTCATCGTCGCCTTCCGGCGCAGTCGAAATGTCGTTGTCCCGTTCGCCATTACGTCACTGCTAACGGTTGGTGTTCTGGCACCGTTCGTGCTCAAGGTCGTCGGGCAAGTTCAACAGATCAAATGGATCGCACCGATCGGGCACCGAACGGTCGAAGACGTGGTGGTTCAGCAATACTTCGAACGAAGCCCTCCCTTCGCGGTGCTGTCGGCGCTGATCGTTGTGGCGGCTATCATCGTGTGGCTCAGGACATCCCGCTTGACGGCGGCAGACCGGCAACTGTTGACCCTGGCGGTGGCATGGCTAGTGATACCTACCGCCCTGATCGTGAGCTGGTCAGCCGCGACACACCCGATCTACACGCCGCGTTACTTAGCCTTCACCGCACCCGCGATGGCACTGGCTCTGGGAATATGCATCGGCACCCTGGCCGTCAAACCGTGGATAGCAGCGGCGATCGTGATTCTCTTAGCCGTCGCCGCTGCACCGAATTATGTTCGGGCGCAGCGAAACCCTTATGCAAAATACGGGATGGACTACAGCCAGGTGGCCGATTTGATCACCGCGAAGGCGGCGCCGGGTGATTGCTTGCTGGTGAACGACACGGTGACGTTCATGCCCGCTCCCATGCGCCCATTGATGGCCGCGCGCCCCGATGCCTATCGGAAGCTGGTCGACCTCACCCTGTGGCAACGGGCAACGGACCGCAACGACGTATTCGACACCAACCTTATTCCGGAGGTCGTCGCAAAACCGTTGAGCCACTGCGGCGTGGTATGGATCATCACCCAAGCCGACAAGTCCATGCCCGCTCACGAACAGGGCTCCGCGATCCCGCCCGGCCCGGAGTATGGAGCAACACCCGCCTTCGCGGTCCCGCGCGACCTGGGCTTCCGGCTCGTCGAGCGCTGGCAGTTCAACCTGGTCCAGGTGATCAAAGCCGAGCGATAACGCTCACCAGATGTGGATCCAGTCGACGAGCATGTCCGTCGGATAGGTAGCCGCGGCGGGATCGCCGGCGCCGACCCCACCGACGGCAAGGGTGAACATGGGAGTCAGAAAGTAGCCAGGCTTGTTGAACGGCCACCGGAAGTCGTCAGGAGCGCCGCCGTGGACGTGAATGGGTTTGTTCGGAACGCTGAAGTACTGTGCCCCGTCGCGCGCGAACTGGAATCCCTCCTCGCCCCAATGCATTCGCCACGTGTGCCAACCGCCGTCCACCAGACCGGGAATCGACCTTCCCTCCCAGGTTTTCCCGTTGGATGCCGCGTGAACGGTCGTTCCCGGGGGCCACGAGCCGTTGCCGTACCACTCGAAGAGATCGACTTCGCCGTCCGGCAGCGGATCCTCGTTGACACCCCAGAACGCGGACCAAAGGCCCGGCTCCAAACAGTCAAGCTTGATCCGCGCTTCCCAGGTTTGGTTGATCATGCTGCGGAAGTTGCCCCGCAGTTTGGCGCCGTAGTAGGTGTCCCCCTCCTGAGTGGCGCGCAGGACAAGATTGGAGTTGCCATCTTGGAACACGTTCCGGCGGTCGTCGCGGTAGATCCCCGCGACCGGCGGGAACACGTCGTCCTGCCAGGACTGCACCGTCCACTTCCCGGGATCTGGAGCTGAGCCCGCAGGGCCGTCAAACTCGTCGGAGAAAATGAATGGGCCGCCGCCACCGGCCGACGGCGCCTCCGGCGGTGCCGGATGGGACGGGTTGGCCAGTGCCTCCGGAACGGGGATCGCGGCCACGGCCGCCAGCATGCCGAGCCCCGTCCTCAGCAACATGCTGCGACGATCCATCTGCAAACCCACCAATCTTTAAACCGGGACCTCAGACTTTGGCGTGATCCCCCTTCGGCAACTCTCGCAAACGGTGTTATGAAACCACGTGACGGGGGCACCGCGCATCTCGCCTCGCGGTACGCATTGCCACTTTCGACGGACTAACCGCTGGTCGCGCGTGGAGTCACGGATTTCTGCAGATTTCCGCGGCCGGGGTTCCCGCCGCATAGAGCAGCTCCTTGAGGTGGTTTTGCTCGTCGGCGGTCAGCCGGGTCAGGATCCGTCGCTCGGCTACCTGAACGGCGGCGTCCGCACGCTTGAGCAGAGCCTTGCCCCGACGTGTGAGCTGGGCCGGCATCGCGCGGCCCGCCGGGGTCGTCGCCGGACGGCTCAGTGCGCCGCGTTCCTCCAAAGCGAGCAGCACCTGGTTCATCGCCTGCGCGGAAACGTTGGTCCCGCGCGCGAGCTCCGCGCTGGTGAGCCCTGGATGCTTCGACAAGATCCGCAAGCACACGAATTCCGGCAGGCCAAGCCGTAGCGGCTTGAGCTCCGCGGCGACCTGGGGGCGCAGCGCGGCCACCACGCGGTACAGCAAAAACCCCAGCGGCTCCTCGTGAGATTGACTCATGCCCACATGCTGGCATGCGCGAAGTGGTCCCCCGCAAGCAACCATCAATTTTCTTGACATAGTCGCCGACGGTGGTATCAAGGAGCTTGATAGTCCGATTTGGAATTTGGAAAGGAACGACAGCGATGTCTGGTGGTGGATTCTTCGGTGGCTTCGGTGGACCCGGCTTCGGCGGGCCCGGCTTCGGCGGCTTTGGTGGGCCGGGTTTCGGCGGCTTCGGTGGTCCCGGTTTCGGCGGCGGCTGGGGCGGAAAAGGCTGGGGGCCTGGCGGGTTCGGCGGACCAGGGCACGGGCACGGCCCCGGCGGCCCGGGCGGTCGCCATTTTCTCAAGCGTGCCGCGTTCGTGACCGCAGCGATGCTGCTCGACGGGCCGGCCGACGCCGCGCAGGTCGTGCAGCGGGTGTCCGACGCGACCGAAGGCGCATTTAACCCGCCGCAGGACCTGGCAGAGCTTGCCATTGGGCTGCTCGCGGGGCGCGGCATGGTCACGGTCGACAACGGCGTGGCGACCCTGACCGAATTGGGTCAGAACGTCCTTGCCTGGCGGGGCGTCAGCAGTGAGACCGCGCACGCCTTCCTGGGGCGGGCGGCCAAGTTCGGCGACGTCTTCAAGATCCGCAGGACATTCTTCGAAATCGCCGGGCTGGCTCGCACCATCGCCTGGACGGGGACCGACGAGCAGAAGCAGCAGCTCGCCGAGACCCGGACCAAGGTTCTCGAAGCCCTGACCGATGCAAAGAAGACGCTGCACCGCATCCTCGGCGAGGACTAAGGGGCTCGGGGCGCCCTAACTGGCGGTGGGCTCGCTGAGCCTGACCAACATCTTGCCGATGTTGGCCCCGGTGAAGAGGCCGTTGAGGGCGTCGACGCAGGAGTCGACGCCCTCAAAGATGGTCTGGCGGTGCTTGATCCGACCCTCGTGCTCCCACTGACGAAGCGCGGCGAATGCTTCGTCGAACCGGCCCCACTCGTCGAGTGCGTTAAATCCCTGCATCAGCGCGGTCTTCGACAACAGGTTCACGTAGTTGACCGGTCCCGGGTGCTCTCCGCTCAGGTAGCTGGAGATCACGCCGCAGAGCACCACCCGTGCCTTGGTGGCCAGGCGGCCCAACACCGCGTCCAGGATCGGCCCGCCGACGTTGTCGAAGTAGACGTTGACCCGGCGCGGGCAATGCTCTTTGAGCGCCGCGGGCAGGTCGTCGTTCTTGTAGTCGATGCACGCGTCGAATCCGAAGTCCTCCACCACCGCTCGGCACTTCTCGGGGCCGCCCGCGATGCCCACCACCCGGGCGCCGGCGATCTTGGCGATCTGCCCGGCCACCGATCCAGTCGCGCCCGCGGCTGCCGAAACCACCACCGTCTCGCCCGGCTGGGGCCGGCCGATGTCCATCATCCCGATGTAGGCAGTGGCCCCGGTCGGCCCATACACCGACATCACCGCCAGTTGGTCCACCGCGGCCTTGCCGGGAATTGGGGTGCTGAACACGTCGTCGCGGACGATGACGTACTCCTGGAAGCCGGTCAGCGTGGTGATGACGTCGCCGACCTCGTAGGCGTCACAGCGCGTGGCCACGACTTCGCCGATCCCGGCCGCCCGGATGACCTCGCCCAACTGCACCGGCGGAAGGTAGCCCGGCTGGTCGTTCAGCCAGGTGCGGACGGCGGCGTCGAGTCCGACGTAGGTGGTCCGGACCAACGCCTCACCCTCTGCCGGCTCGGGTGCCGGCGTGGTGACCAGCTCGGTGTCGCCG
>Ga0310909_10001865_pt1 | contig 12710 bp, 12 predicted proteins | sample GREbulkMGT000H_FD_203449 | JGI IMG/M metagenome (GOLD analysis project Ga0310909, IMG submission 203449) | Lab enrichment of tropical soil microbial communities from Luquillo Experimental Forest, Puerto Rico - GRE.bulkMG.T000H | ecosystem: Environmental > Terrestrial > Soil > Tropical forest >... | reverse complement strand
CGCGAAGCCCATGTAGGCCGGGGCCAGCACCCCGCGTGGCGGCGCAATCGCATCTGAAAAGCGCGTGTTCACGAGATATTGCAGAGCACCGACGCTGTTGACGACGGCATCGGCCTTTCCGGTCACCAGTGCCTTGAGGGCATCGGCCAAATCGGTAAACTTCTGATACGCCAGGCGCTCGGCGTCGAGATATTCAGCGCCCGACGAGCCGGAAACGGCGGCGAGCCGTTTACCTGCGAGGTCGCTCGTGCGAGTGGCGACGATGCTCTCGACCCGACTGGCGGTCATGCGCGCGACCAAATTGGTCGTCAGCAGCGAGACCAGTACGAGGCTTCCGACCATCCAGACCACGGCGAGAATGCGGCCGAGCTGGGTTTTCGGGGTCTTGTCGCCATAGCCGACCGTGGTCATCGTGACCACGGCCCAGTACACACCTTCGTGCCACGAGGTCACGGCCGACTCGGACGCCGATTTGCCGGTTTTGTTCAAATGGGCTCGCTCGAACCACCACATGAGCACCCCAATCACCGTCAGCAGGATCACGATAACGAGGATCAGCAGGCCAAGTTCGCCGACGGCCTCGCCGTAATCGTAGAAGGCGGACGCTGCTGCCGTTCGTCTCGCGAAGATGGCGGCGACGCCGGAGCGATGCGTAGGATAGGAGAAATCCACCCGCGCAAGGCGTTCCGGGGTAATCGTGATGGCACCAATTGCCACATCGTAGGCACCGTTCTCCAGCCCCGACAGCAAGTCGCTCATCTGCGAGACGGGCATCAGCTGGTACTGCCAGTTGAGATGCTCCGCGACGCGACGCCAGAGATCGACGCTTGCGCCAACGAACAGCCCCCCGTCGCCTTGCCCGCCGTAAGGTGCAACTTGATAAACTCCGATGCGCAGAGGCATCGTCGAGCTGGGCTCCGCTCCCACGGCCGCACAGACGAGCATTAAAAAAAACAACGCGCCGAGGCCTGCTCGTGCGACACCAAAGCGATGCACGGGTTTGCCAAAATCAACGCGGCGGACGAGTTCCATATGACACGACTAGCGCCGCTCGATGACAGATTTGCTGCAGGTCGTGCATCCCCCCGCGTCTATGCAAGCGGGTGGGGCTATGGAGAACAGCGCAGGCGGAGACCGCGGGTGCGATCCGCGCTAAACCGGCAGCTGCTGGAAGTCGGTGGAGAAGTTGTGCAGCCGGCGCGCGCCATTCTCGGTGATGACGATGGTCTCCGCGAAGACGCAGCCGGTTTCGCCGTTGCGCCATTTCGGATCGAACAGGTCGATGTTTATGGCGAACACCATGCCGGCGCGGAATTCGTCCCCGATCGCCTTGAGGGCGCCCACGTCGGCGCCCTTGGCGTGGTGGCGGTAGCGGGGATATTCGAGCGACGCCAGTCCGTGCCCGTGGATGCCAGCTTCGCAGATGCCGAAGCCGCTCCCTTCAATGGTGTCGCGCACCGCGTCCATGACTTGCGAAATCTTGGCGCGCGGCTTGAATAGGTCGAGCCCGCGCCGATAGGCGGCAAGGCACGCCTCGTAGATGTCGAGGTAGCGCGGCTCGGGCTCCCCCAGGCAGAACGTGCGCTCGACGTGGGTGAAATAGCCGCCGAACTTGGGATGCATCTCGCAGATGATCATGTCGTTCTTCGCCAGCGGCCGCGTGGTGGGCACGCGGAACGGGTGCGGATAGGGATGCGCGTCGGCCGCCCACAGGAACAAGGTCGGCTCCTCGCCGCCGTTCGCCAGCATCACCTCCATCATGCGCGCATAGACCTCGCACTCCTTGACGCCGGGGCGCGCGGTGTCGCGGCACGCCTGCAGCATGAGGTCGCCGAGCGCCGCGGCTTTTTCCAGAATAGCGATCTCCTCGGCGCTTTTGACGGTGCGCAGCTTCTCCATCATGTCGTCGAGATTGACGAGGTTCACCTTGGGCAAGCGCTCGCGCAAGCGGGCGTACATGCTGTGCGGCACCCAGCCATCGGGATCGAGCGGGCCGGCAAGCCCGTCGATGCCGACCGCGGCGCCGCTGAGGCCAAGTTCCGTGAGCCGGTCGGCGACGCTGTCGCCGAACGTGCCCCGCTTGGGCCGCACGTCGGACACCCAGCTCTGGGCGCCGCGCCAATAGTCGGTGAACACCGGCGAATAGATAAATGACGTGGGCTCGCCCGCGCGCGGAAAGACCAGCACGTTGAACTCGGCGTTGCCGCCGATGGGGCAGAGGTAGCGCGCGTTGGCGATGTTGAAGTCCCACATCGCCGGCCAGCCGCACAGGATCAGGCCATCGAGCCCGCGCGCGTCCATCTCCTTGCGCACCGCCGCCCAGCGCCGGTCGCGCTCGGCAAGCGAGGGCGTCGGATATTCCACGAGCTTGCGCATGGCTTTGTGTCCCCCGGCGTTCGTGTGCCGAGGTCGAGCCTATGCCATTGGTTCGCACGCCGCCATGGCCGCCGGCGCGCCGCGACGCCGACGCGTCATGCCCGGGCTTGACCCGGGCATCCATCTTCTTTGCAAGAAAGCATTTTGCGAAGATGGATGGATTGCCGGGTCATAAGCGCGTTCACGCGCGTCTTCCGGCGCGCTATGCCCGGCAATGACGGGGAGCGCGCGTCTTCGCTTGCGTGCGTTCGGCTGGCCTAGTCGGCGGACCGCGCGTTTTGGCGCAGGATGTCCCTGAACTCCGCCTCGAGCGCGGCGAGCGCTTCCATCAGCGCGGCGGAATTGAGCTGCCGCGGGACGCCGGGCGGTCGCTCGTAGGCGGGGTCATCGGGAAAATGAGCCCGGTATGCTTTCCCATCCAGCATCGCGCCGCTCCTCGCAGTTGCCGGGGAAGCATCGCTTGGCCGGGGTTAAGTTTGGGTTAAGCAGTTAGGCCATTCGGTGTAATTCGATCTAATAAAACTTTCGCCCAAGTTAATGGTCGCGGTGGACTTTCGAGGAGAACCTGCATACTCGACGCGGGTCCAATCTTTGGCAGATCGTTGAACGAGCGTTAAACCAAGATGCCGCGACCGAGAGCCGACGGCGCACGCGCACGCGCGCCGCGCCGCTTCAATTTGACGCAGCGAAGAATCGATCGCCTTCCCGTCGAACCCCTGCCGTACAACGTCTGGGACCGGAAGACGCCGGGGTTGTGCGTGAGGCAGTATCCGTCCGGCAAGCGGGCCTGGTATTGCGTGTACCGCGCGCGCGGCAAAGCCGAATGGCTATACGCCGGCGACGCCCGCTTGATCTCGCACGACGACGCCAAAAAGAAAATGCGGTGGGTCGCGGTGATGTTGGACGGCGGCAAGGACCCGGTGGCGGAGCGAAGGGCCGCCCGCAACCAGCAGACTTTCGCCGAAGTGGTCGAGCGGTACTTCAATGAATACGCCAGCAAGCGAAACAAGAGTTGGAGGCAGGCCGACGCCTTGGTCCGCCGATTCTTGCTGCCGCGGTGGGGCAGTCTCGCGCCGGCGTCGATCACCCGCGGCGACGTTCGCATGATGGTGTCGTCGATCGCGGCGCCGATTACGGCCAATCAGACCTTGGCCGCGGCGTCGGCGATCTTCAACTGGTGCGTGGGGATGGAGATCGTCACCGTCAATCCCTGCCGTGGCGTCGAGGGCAACCCGACCAACAGCCGCTCGCGCGTCTTGTCGGACGATGAGATCAAAAAATTCTGGAGGGCATTCGACACCGCCGGCTTGGTTCGCGGATCGGCATTACGACTGATCCTGCTTTTAGGTCAGCGGCCGGGCGAGACTCGTTGCATGCGGCGCGAGCACATCGTCGATGGTTGGTGGATGATGCCGGGACCTAAGATGCCCGACATCGGATGGCCCGGAACGAAGAACGGCGAGGATCACCGCGTCTGGCTGCCAGCGCCGGCGCGCGCGATCATCAATGAGTTGATCGACGGTGAACCCGATGTCGGCTTCGTCTTCGCGACCGAGAGGGGCGGCCCGATCGGTGGTCTTGACGTCGACATGCGCAGGATATGCGCGGACCTCGGCGTCGCGGACCCGGCGCGGCCGCACGACCTGCGGCGAACGCACGGCACGACGATCACGCGGCTCGGCTTCGGCCGCGACGCGATGAACCGGATACAGAATCACAAGGAGGGCGGCATCGCGGACGTGTACGACCGGCACCGATACGAGACCGAGAATCGGCGTGTCATGGAAGCCGTGGCCGCGCACGTCGAGGCGATCGTCACCGGCGAGCCGGACGCCGACAACGTGGTGCGGCTGGCGCCGCCGGCGTGACTAAAAAATTTTTTAACCGCTCCACCAACACTTGACGCTCGGAAGTTAATTAATATCGACGGGGGTTCTCTCCCGGGCGAAAGTGGGTTATTGGAGTGGATACATCGTGAGCGCGCGCGGCTGGATGGCGGGTCACCAAGCCGCGGCGTTGCCGGGCCGCCCATGCGGTTCATGGGGGTTGCGGTGTTCCCAGGTGCAGCGAGCACCTCCCCCGTCGGTACCCCCCGGACACAACCGGGGGATCAGAGCCGTGACCGGTCGATAATCCGGCGCGCGCGCCCCTTCAGTGGGGTGTCCCTGGAACGGGACAGGGCAAAGTCGCATCGGCCGCCCTCACCACGGGGCGGCGTTCCGCGGCCGCAGAGCGGTCGCCGTTGCGATTGGACCCGTACGCCGTGCCTCCCCGAGATAAAGACGTCAACGCCGAACTCGTCGCCCGCGCGAGAGCGTCGCAGGCGCAGTACGTCCTGCCCCGCATGTGGGCGCCGACGAACCGCCGCTACCGCCGGCGACTGAAGTCGAAGCAAGGCCGCCGCCTGATCGGCAAGGCCGAGGTCATCGCGCGCGTCGGCCTCACCTATCAAGCAATCTGGCGACTAATGAACGAGAACCGCTTCCCGCGATCGGTCGCGCTCGCCGGCAAAGTCTACTGGTACGAAGACGAGGTCGACGAGTTCATCGACTCGCTGCCGCGCAAAGTGCTGAAGAGTGACAAGCGCCAAGCAGTGGTGCGCATGGTCAACCGCGTCACGCAGCGGCGCCGCATTCAATCGAACCAGACGGAGGAGACGACGACGTGACGAAAAAGAATGCGCCCCGGCATCGCGATCACGATGCCCAGGGCGCGGGGAAGATGGTCTTCGGTGACCGAGCGCATCTTACCCAAAATCAGACCGGAAGCAAATCGCCTCGCCACCGCGTCGCCCAGGGCGACGTCGTGCACGTGCTCACCGCGCGGCATCACTCTACGGGCTCAACCCTCCATTTCTTCTGGGTGTTGGTCAAACCGCTGCAGGTGACCGACGCGGTGGTCGCCGCGGCGATCGAAACCGGCGTCGGCCTGCACGGACCGTTCCCCACCGAGGAGGCGGCCCAGATCGACGCCCTCGGTCCCGACTGCAGAATCACTTACGGCGGCGTGTTCGATCCCGAATGGGAGAAGCCGCAGTGACCGCGATCGACCGCATTCGAAAATTGATGACGCTCGGCCTCGACCGAGGCGCGACCCGGGCCGAGCGCGACGCCGCCGTGGCGAAGGCGCGCGAATTGATGATCGAACACGGCGTCCACGCGGCCGACGTCATGCGGCCCGCGCCCGCCAGCATCGGCGACGCCTTCAACGACGTGTTCGCGGAAATGAAAGCGGCGGAGGAAACGCAACGGGCCGCGCGCGAGGCGGAGCGGGACGGGAAAAAGCGCGTGATGTACGGCAACGCCGAACCACAACGCAAGCCGCGTCGCACCATCCCAAACCGCACTTACTATTTCGCCAACAAAACGCCGATCGCGGGGTGGAACGGGTTCGGCGTCGTCGACGACCTCGATGCTCTGCCGTTTCCGAAAATTCACGTTCTGGTTCGGCGCGACGATGTGGTCGAGGTGACCTTCTACGTCAACGTCAAGAAGAAATCCAATAAGCCCATCGCTTACCCCCGACCCAACGGTCCCTTCTATCGCGACGTCACCCACCGGCGCTGCGTCGTGATCCTCTTGCGACCGGGCGAGGCGTGGGCAGGCATCACGTACGAGCACGCGGTCGCGCACGGCACCGGGTGGTTGAAGCAAACCGGGAGGCGGCGATGACAGGATACGAGTTCATCAAGACCGCCGACGATCGGTTTTTCGTCCGCGCCAAGCAGGCCCGAGCGCGGAAGGGCAAAGTGGGCGTGACCGGGAAGGAACTGCATCGGATCACGACCGCGATTCTTCTGCTCGCCGGCGACGCGCGCTGCGCCGTGACCGGCGCGTCGTTGTACCCCTCCAATTCCCACGCCGATCACGTGACCCCGTTCAAAGATCTGGCGCAAGCGTTCCACCGCGAGCACGCCGTTCTCCGCCTGGTCACGGCCGAAGCGAACCTCAAGCGGAAGTACGGCGATGCGTGACGGATTTTCACCAACAACGAGCACGAAGGCCGCCTCGATGGGCGGCCTTCGAAGCCTCAGGGCTTGGAAAAAAGTGGTTGACAAGATCTCCTAGGAGGCGAGCGTGACCACCACCGGACAAGAAGGTCGACGCGGGCGTCGGAGAACGACCGACTTCACCGCGAACTGCCCGAACCTGCAGGCGTACCTGCAACGCATCAACGCCGTGCAGAGAAACTTCCGCAAGTTCGAGGTCGAGGAGGCGATCGACGACCGCGGCCGCGGCCGCTACAAGCGCGTGGTCGCGACCGTCACGATCGTGGGCGACGCCGCAGACGACAGCGACGCCAAACTCATTCTCCAGTGCAGCAACCCGGATTACGCGCCGACCGAAGCCGAGGCCGCCGCCATCGCGCCCGAGATCGCCGACCTGCAGTTCCCGCTCAGCATACCCGCGCGCGACATCGACGGCCTGCTGGCCACGCTGCCGGGCGTCGACCCCGACGACTTCTTCCCGTTCCGCGTCAAGGGCGGCGGGGTCACGTTCGTCCAGCAGCGAAAGGAGACCAACGACGGCAAGGCCTACCTGCCGTGGTCGTTCTGGTCGGACGGTGAGTGGAGGATGATGGAGCCGGACGGCCCCTTGCCCTTGTTCGGCCTCGATCAACTGAGCGCATGGCCCGCCGTGCTGATCTGCGAGGGGCCGAAGACCGCGCGCGCCGTGCAGCGGCTGCTCGCCGACGGCAAGGATCACCCGTGGATCGGGGACCTGAAGGACTACGTGCCGATCGGCTGGCCGGGCGGCACCGAGCGGTGGTCGGCCGTCGACTGGCAGCCGTTGGCCAACCTGCCGCCGGGCATCCGCGTCGTCATCGCCTGCGACAACGACGCGCAGGGCAAGAACGTGATGACCAAGATCGCGCGCTTGTTGCAGCGGCACTCGATCCGCGCCTTGATGCCTGACGACCGGTGGCCGCCCAACTGGGATTTGGCCGACCCGTTCCCCGACCACAAGAAATGGTGGCGCGGGAAAAAATACGTCGGACCGAGTTTCGTGTCCTGCCTGTTTCCCGCCACATGGGCAACCAAGCCGGTCAAAGTCCCGGGCTCGGACAAGCCGGCCTACGTGATCACCGAGCGGTTCGCCGCGGAGTGGCTGTACGTGGTGGAGATCGACTCGTTCGTGCACCGCCAACACGTCGATCGCGCCTGGCACCGCAAGCAATTCGAAGCCAGGATCAAGGCGTTCTCCGACCTCAAGAAGGACACGGTGACCAAGTTCATGGACCTGGAGGCGTCGAAGGTCGAGGCCCTCGCCTACGAGCCGGACGAAATGCCCGGCGTGATCAACGTCGACGGCGAGAGGAAACTCAATACTTTTCGCCCGACGACGATCGCGCCGGTCGCCGGCAACCCGTGGCCGTTCCTGCGGTTCATGACGCACCTGATACCGAGGAAAGCGGAGCGCCGCGAGACGCTGCGGTGGATGACGACGGTGGTGTGCCGGCCAGACATCCGCGTGCTCTACGCCTTGTTGCCGATCTCGAAGATGCAAGGCGTCGGCAAGACCACGCTGGCCCTGATCGTGGCGAACCTGGTCGGAATGCACAACGTGTCGTTCCCCTCGGAGAAGGACGTCACCAAATCGACGTTCAACACCTTCATCGCGCACCGGCGCTTGGCCGTGATCCACGAGATCTACTCAGGCGAGCGTCGAAAGGCGTACGACACCATCAAGTCGTGGATCACCGAGAAACACGTCGACTGCAACAAGAAGTTCGTGACGCCGTACACCATCTCGAATTGGTGTCACTTCATCGCTACGTCGAACGCGCTGCTCGCCATTCATTTGGACGACGAGGACAGGAGGTTCTTCGTACCGCGGATCACCGAGAAGAAACAATCGAAGGAATATTGGAATCGATTCTACGGTTGGCTCGGCGACGACGGCTACGGCATTATCTTGAATTACTTGCAGCGACTAGCGGCGCGGCCGCAATGGATCGTCGGCCCCGGCGAGCACGCGCCGTCGTCGCCGGTGAAGAGGGAGATCATCGCCGAGGCGCGGTCGCCCGGGCAGCAGTTCGCGTACGACCTCGCCGCGATGGCGGTCGAGCGGATGAGGGCCGCGGAGGCGAGGGCGGACGAGGAGACCGACCCCGCGGAGAAGGCGCGGTTGATCGACGCCGCCAAAGTCGTGTTCATCATCCCGCAAGTGCACTTTTGGGTCGCGGGGATGCGCCAAGTGACGCTCGCCGACAAGGTGCTCGAAAAGCCGCTCACGCTGCGGCGGGTGATGGTGGCGGCCGGGATGCGGGATTCACCCGTCGGCCCGAACGGGGAGCGGCGGCGGTTCAAGGCGTCTTTTTTGTATGGCGCCACCACGGTCCATTACCCGGTCTACGTCGTCTCGAATTTCGACGTTCCGGCCGACGCGGAATGGCCGAGCATCGAGGCGCACCACCGCACCCCCGACAACGTGTGGATCGACCGGCCCGCGTCCCCGTCCACGTCCGGTGGTTAGGAACGGAAACGGATTTGGACCCCAAACTCGTATTAATGACTACCTTTGCTTTTCACCCATTGCCACCCATCGTCATCCAAAAGCAAAGAGAGTAGGTAATTCGACTTTGGGGTACAAATCCGTTTCCGTTCTTAAAAAAAACCAATAAAGTCAACGAAGGGGTCCGGGTCCGTTTTGGGATGGGTTTGGGTCACACCCTCGCCCACACCTCGAGGGCCGTCGCCAGCGCCCGGGCGACCGCGTCCCGATCCCGATCGTCCCACGCCTCCAGGAACCCGCGGTCGATCAGGAACTCGGCGACCGCGCCGAGGTCGACGTCGACCGACAGGCGGGTCAGGCCTGTTCGCCTGCGTTGGCGGTGTCGCTTGACGCGCTCGGATGCCGGGGACATGCGTCGATGATAACGCGTTAACACCTGCGCGTCGCGTTCGATGATACAAGGAGGACGCCGATCGTGGGTTTCGGCACGCCCGGCCACCGACGCGGTCGCCTCCCAATTATCTCGGCGCGCGGTGGCCGGGCATCATCTCCCGAGGTCGTCGGTGAGTAAACCGGTTTCTTTTGCGCTGAGTCCCGAGGACCGGGTCCAACGATTGCGCCCGGCGACGTATTTGTTCCGCGCCGCGAGCGCATATGCTCGCAGCCACGTCACCGGAGCCGGCGCCGAGGCCGAGGTCGAGGCGCTGTACGGCGATCGCGACAAGGCGACCTCGTACTTGGTGCGCGCTGCGAGTAACCCCGCGACGTTGGTCGAGCCGGGCTGGGCCGGCGCGATTGCTCAAGTGTCAGTCTCGGACCTGGTCGCGGCCTTGACCACGCTGTCGGCCGGCGCCGAGCTGATCGCGCGTGGCACGCGGGTCGACATGACCGGCGTCGCGCACTTGACCGTGCCCGGGCGCGTCGTCAACGCCGCCGCCGCCGGCGCGTGGGTCCGCGAGGGGTCCGCGATCCCGGTGCGCTCGCAGTCCATTACCTCCGGTGCAGTCTTGGAGCCGAGGAAGCTCGCGGTGATCGCGACGATGACGAGCGAGATCGCAGCGAGCAGCAACGTCGAGGCAGTCGTGCGCGCTCTGCTGTCCGAGAGCGCAGCGCTGGCGCTGGACGCGGCGATGTTCAGCGCGAACGCGGAGGACGGCGCGCACCCGGCGGGCCTGCTGTACAACGTCACGCCCATCACGCCGACGGCCGGCGGCGGCATGAACGCGCTGCTCGCCGACGTCAAGGTTCTCGTCGCCGCGCTGGCCGCGGCGGGCGGCGGACGCGACGCGGTCATCGTCGCGCACCCGTCGCAGGCCGCGACCCTGTCGTTCATGGCCGGCCCGCACTTCACGGCGTCGGTCTTGCCGTCGTCGGGCGTCGCCGTCGGCACGGTGGTCGCGGTCGAGGCGTCGAGCCTCGTGAGCGGCTTTGATGCGATCCCCGAGTTCGAAACATCGAACGTCGCCCTGCTGCAGATGGAGGACGCGACGCCGTCGGATTGGGGCGCCTCGATGAAAAGTCTGTACCAAGCGGACTCGTTCGCTTTGAAGATGATCCTGAGGGCGGCGTGGGGAATGCGCGCGCCGCACGTGGCGTATCTGACGGGAGCGACCTGGTGAGGAGGCTGACCGATGGCGAAGCCTGAGTGGCTGCGGGAAGTCGAGCGCGAGCACGACAAGCTGATGGCGGAGCATGAATACGAACAACTCGTCGCGCGCGGCCGCGATCATGTGGTGCACAAGTCGGCGGAGGAGGACGACGTTCTCCACCGAGTCGCGACGCGGTCGGAGCCCGCGCCGCCGTTCTCCGACGCGCAACTTGACGTACTTGCGGAAGTCGTCGCGAAGCTACAGGACGAGATTGAGAACCTGCGTAAGACGGTGCGCGCCAACGACGTAGTGGCGCTGCACGCCAAGATCGACGCCTTGCTCGCGCTGCTCGGCGGGCAGAAGGAGCACGGCAAGTCCGCCGACAAGATCATTGATCTGCCGAGCTTGAGGAGACGCGATGCTTCGTAAAGTGGTAGTCGCCGCGTTGGCCGAGAGCGCGCGCGCCATGCTCGTCGCGGAGCGCGCGTCCGCCGAGCGCGAGGTCGACCGGCTACGCGACGAGGTCGAGTGGCTGATGCGGGACCGCGACCGCCTCCTCGGCGCGCTGCGCGAATTGCAATCGGCCGTGCGCGCCCGGCAAAAAGCGGACGCCGCGGTCGCCAGGCTCTACCGCGAGCGGGACATCGCGCGGGCGTGGGCCGTTGAACGCGACCCGAGCGCGGCGCTGAACTGAGGATGGAAAATCGAACAGGCGAGGAAAAAAGAGCCGCCGTAACCGGCGGCTCGAAGGGTGAAACAGGTGAGGTGTCAAAGTCCAGGAAGATGGTTTGACGCCCCATTAATGATCCAGAAACCTTAACAAGGTCTTAACCCGTCTGGACGCAGGCGCGGGTCAGTCAATGTCCGCTTCGCTCCGAAAGCGACCGAAGTGCTGCGTTGCCGCGAATGGACGCGATGTGCCAATTGCAGACATCGCCCTACGCACGGTGGGCGGTGTACAATAGTGCCGCGTCAGCGCAAAGAACCAGCCTTTGCAGGTCACCGCACAAGCTCAAGCTCGCTCGGCTGCCAGGCTTTGGTGAAGAATGGCTCGAGCGGGCTGTAGAGCCGCAGGATCGTGAACCAACCCCTGCCGGGCGTGGTCTGAACCCAGTTGCCGCGCTTCACACCGTCGGGCTGCGTCGGGCTGAAGTAGACCGTCGTTGACCCATCGGCGTTCGCTTCGGCGGCCGGCGACGGATAGCTCTGGCTGCCGGCGCGCGGATAGCGCTGTGGCGTGTCGAGCATCGAACGGGTCTGGTTGTCATAGGCTGTCAACGACCAGAACCTCGCGGCGGGAATGTTTGGCGGCAGCGTCACCTTGTAGGTCTTGTCTCCGTCAAACGGGTTGCCGCTGGAATCGACAAAGTCGATCAAATACTGCGAGCCGACATCGGGAATGCGCATGACCATGGAGGGCGAGTCCAGCGTGTAGGCGTAGTAGAACGCCGTGCGCGATTCCAGTGTTCGAGCGCCAGTGGCTGGGTAGGGCTTGAACATGCCGTCCTTGAACTCCGGCGGCGGCGTTTCGAAATAGGCCCCGCCCTCAAAGAGCATGTTCATCCACATTGACTTGGGATAGTACGCCCAGTCCGGGCGTACCGATGCGGTACGCCAGTTCAGGACACGGCCAGCCGCATTTCCGATCGCCGCTGCGTCCGCGAGAATCTTCTTCATTCGCGCATCGGGATTGAATGGCTTGCCCTTGACGATGCCGATAGCCGCCAGTTGTCCCGCCAGCTCCGGGTCGTAGCTGGTCGCCGGCTCCTCCTGCACATTCGCGTTGATCATCTCGAAGAACCCAAAGTCGCTCGGCGGAATCGTGTTGAACGCTTTGCCGGTGGCCTCGACGAACTTGGCCGGGGGGACGGGCGGAGCCTTGCTCAGTCGGACCTTGCCTTCTTGTGCGGTTGCGATGCTCGTGCCCACGCCGCCAGGTGTGTACGGATAGATTTTGAAGCCCTGCTTGATCATTTCAACGGTTGGTTTGGGATCGTTGTTGGTCAAGAATGCCCGTCCTGCATAAAGCACGCGGTAGGTTTTCGACCTGGCGACGTAGAAACCGCCCTCCGGAAGCGGTCCGTCATACCCGGGCGGCAAGATCAGATACTTGCCGCCCTCGCCGCGATCGGGGCCAGGGAAACCGATGTCGATGATCCACGTGAACCACATGTCGTTGATCGTGCCGAGGCTGAGCGGCGGCTGATCGATCACCATCGGGCCCTTGGAGAGGTTCACCATGGCCCAGTAGTAGACGGTGTCGGCGTTGGCCGTGAGAAACAGCGACTTG
>Ga0310909_10001861_pt1 | contig 12716 bp, 14 predicted proteins | sample GREbulkMGT000H_FD_203449 | JGI IMG/M metagenome (GOLD analysis project Ga0310909, IMG submission 203449) | Lab enrichment of tropical soil microbial communities from Luquillo Experimental Forest, Puerto Rico - GRE.bulkMG.T000H | ecosystem: Environmental > Terrestrial > Soil > Tropical forest >... | reverse complement strand
TGGGCGTAGCGGAATCCACTCCTCCGGCGCGGTGCCCGCGAGGTAATCCTTGGACAAGTTGGGTCGATCGTAAGGTGCTGCTGCATCGTCGCTGATGATTGTCACGCCACCGGCATAGCCCCCACGACGCAGCATTTCGGCAGCGGCATTGCCGGCTCCGCCGCCGCCAATGATAACCATTCGCTCTCTCGGCCCGTCGGTCGGGCGCGGCTTCGCCGGCAGCTGCCGGCCCGCTTCCGATATCCTGTCGCCGACGAAGATGCGGCCGTCACGCCGCTCGGTTCTCCAGCAGGAGGTGGCGTTCAGTGCTGGTGCGGCCAGAGCCTCGCCGGTGCGCAGGCTGAAGCAGGCGTGATGCCAGGGGCAGCGCACCGTGTCCTCGACGATCAGCCCCTCGCCGAGCGGCCCGCCGTAATGAGTGCAGGTGGCGCCGATCGCGAAGATTTCCCGGCCGCGGCGGGCCAGTAGCACTGCCTCGCCGCCGACCTGACCGACAAGCATCGCGCCGTCCCCAAGATCGTTGTCGGGAACACCGTTCGTCAAGTCCGGTTTGTCCTGGCTTGCCTCCGCCATTTGATCCTCCTGGCAACGCGTGCCGCTACTTCAACTCTCCGCTCACACTCCGGTCAGCAGCTCTTTCAATACAACGGCGTCGTTATGCGCCTCGTCGCGCGCGGCATAGACCAGCGTGACCGGCCCGCCGCGAGCCGCTTTGCGGATCTCCTCGATCAATTCCGGCCGCTCCTGCTATTCGGTGAGGTAGCGCCGACGAAACTCCGGCCAGCGCTCGGGCCGGTGAGCGAACCAACGCCGCAACTCGGCGCTCGGCGCGATGTCCCTGAGCCAGCGGTCAATCGCCGCGTCGGCCTTCTTGATGCCGCGCGGCCACAGCCGATCGACCAGGATGCGAGTGCCGTCGCCGAGATCGGGCCGCTCGTAAGCCCGCTTCAATTTGATTTTGCCGGCCTGCCTGGGCATCGACACACTCCCCGCTTTACCTCCCTTCTAGACGTCGGTGCACCACCGGCTTGGCGCTGCCGCCGGCGAGCGGCGCTAGCCCTTGGCAAAGCTCATATCGGGCGCGAACGAACCGGATCCGCGGACCTCCTCTGCGGCCGGCGGCGGCGAACTCGTGACGCAAGCGTTCGAATGAATGACCGGTAACCGGATCGCCAGCGCGAAAAGGCAGGTGATGTACAGGACAACCATTCCAATCGCGACGGCGAACAGGAACGGATTGATTTCTCCGGTCGCATGATCTAGCCGGCGCACCACCCGCCTTGCCCGGTGATAATTTTCAGGGGACAGCCGCGGCATTGCGTTCCCTAGTCTGACTTCCGCGGAGCCGCTCTGCGTTAGGCCAGTTCCGCAACCGCCTCGGTGAACGTCTCCAACTGACCAACGGTCTCGCGACCGAAAAGCAGCGGGATGAAAGCGCCGATGGACACGATGACAAGTATGGTGCCGAAGAAAACGGTCGGCGAGCCGGTGTAAGGTGCCATCAGGAAGGGCGCCAACACGCCGGCAAACACGCGCCCTGTCGATTCACCGAAAATATGCCCTCGTCCCCGCAGCGCCGTGGGGAATTGCTCGGACAGATAGACACGGGTGGCGGTAAAGGCCGAGAGCACGGTGAAGCCGGTGATCAGCCCGCCCGCCATCATCACGATCGCCGCGTTGGCTCCGGCCCGGTGCGCCATCAGCATCAGAACGAGACCCGGCAATGATCCCGCGAGGGCATAGAAAATTGTCCAGCGCCGTCCAATGATCTCCATCAGGTACCCGGTGAATGCCTTGCCGGGGATGCTCGCCGCATAGATGAGTGGCCAGCCCGAAGCTGAGCGACACCGCAGCCCCCTGATCGACCAGTGCCTTCGGCAGCAGGACGTGGATCAGAAAAGCGGCAAAGGCGGCACAAACGCCACTCAGGATACCGACGACAGTCCAACGCAATTGGCCCGGGCGAAACAGAGCCCAATACGGAGGCAGCTGTTCCCGGGTCGTTTCAAAGTCGTTTGCGAGGGTCTCGACCGATAATGGCGGCACCCGGCTGCCAGCGCGTAAGATTATTTGGTTGACCGCCTCGACCGCGGCCTCGACCCGGCTACGGCGCAGATGCCAGCGCGGGCTCTCGGGGATCACGAAATGAAGCAGCACCGGCGCAATAAAAACCATGAGCCCACCCGGCAAGGCCATCAGCCGAAACGCGTTCGGATTGTCGGCGAGCAGGAAGCTGACCAAAAATACCGTGGTAAATGAGGCCGCGAGCGACATCTCGTAGACCGCACCGTAGGTGCGTCGATGCGCTGCGGGCATCGGTTCGGCTGCGATCGGAAACGCCGCCGAGACGGCAAAGCCGCCGCCGAGACCGGTCAACAGTCGGACGATGATCAGCTGCTCGGCGGTTTGCACCAACGGTATCAGCAATGTGAAGAATGTTGTCGTAATCACGCCGATCTGCATGACGAGCTTGCGGCTCCAATGGTCCGAAATCGCCGAGGCGATGAAACCGCCGACACAGGCCATCATGGTCGAAGCAACCGCGACAAAACGGATGTCTGTTTCGGTCAAGTGGAGCGGATGTTTTGCCAAGACGAGCAGCGAGGCCGTCATCGAGAGGTCGTAACCCTCGACAAAACCGATGAGCCCAAGCACCCCGATGATCAGCATGTGATAGGGGCTGAACGGTATGCTATCGAGCTTGCGCCCGAGGAGGTGATTGGCGGGGACCGGCGAGGCGCCAATAACTGAAATGGCCGTCACGGCGCGATTCCTCCCTGCGCGGCTGGTCCGGTCGAACCGCCCAGCCGCTGCGTCAAGCCGCCCTGTGGTTCCGCGCAGGCTCGCTCGTTGGCCCGGCGTCGGAAGCCCACGATGGAACCCGTGCCGAGCGGTGTCTTTCTCACAGACTAATGATCTAAGTTAATAAAGGGCGGGCGCCGACGAGTTTTGGGAAAAGCACGCCTGCAAGCGCTAACGCGCGCCCAGCGCCGTTAACCTGGATTATTAATTTCGATCATGGAGGCTCGCACCTCAATGCCTTAGCTGGTGCAAGTAACGGCCGAAGACGACGAGGCGAACTGCTTTATGGCGATCACCCGGAGCAGCATGCCGCAATCTCAACCTCTGACGCGAAGCGTCGACGGGAGTCAGCGCACGGCCGGTCAGACGTCCGAAGACCTGTTGGCACTATTCGACGCGGCACCGCTCAATCGCCGGTATTGGGCCATCTTCGCCCTGATGTCGGCGGTCTTCGTGTTTGATTTTTTTGATTTTCTGGTGGTCGGCTACCTCTTGGCAGCCGTGGCCTCCGAATGGCACCTGACGTACGGTCAGTCGGCGACGATCCTCTACAGCGGCGGTGTCGGCGCCATCGTGGGCGCGGTCGTGTTTGGTGCCTTTGCCGACGCCTGGGGCCGCAAGCCGCAAATGGTGATCGGCACTTTCATCTGCGCGCTGAGCTCCGGGCTGATCGCGTTCATCCCGGAAGGCAGCTGGCTGCTGTTCGCGATCCTGCGCTTTTTTGTCGGCGTCGGCCTCACCGCGGCGGTCACACCCTCGCTGACCGTCGTCGTCGAGCTGACCCCGACCCGCCATCGCACAATCGCGACAAGCTTTTACGTCGTCTTCGCCTCGGCTGGCGGTTTCCTCGCTCCGGCGATCTCGGCAGCGATTATGGGGCCATATGGCTGGCGTCGCGTCGCGATGCTGGGCTTCGTCGCGCTGATCATTGGCGTATTGGTGTGGATCTTCACGCCGGAATCGGCACGCTGGCTGACCGCCAAGGGACGGTTTGCCGAGGCCCGGGCCGAGGTTGCGCGGTTTCTCGGACTGCCGCTCGAGCACGTGCCGCGGCCGACCGTGCCGCCGGTCGTACGGCCCAGCGGCAACCTGCTGGAGCTGTTGTCGCAGCCGCGGATGTTATGCGAGACGATCCTGATCGGGGGCGGCTCGTCGACCGCCGGTTACGGCGTATATCTGTGGGGCCCGACCATTGTCGCGCTGCTGCTTAGTGTGCCCGTGCCGCGGGCGGCTTTCTATTTTGTGTTCGTTTCGGCCGCCGGGGTTACCGGCAAGATCGTCGTCACACTGGTCGCACCGCTGATCGGGCGGCGCGCGCTCGGCGTCATCTGGGGTCTGGGCGGCACGGCCGCGCTGGCCCTCGCCGGTTACTACAACACGGCGTTTGTCGGCGGGGTGCCGCTGATGGTCGTGCTGCTGTGCGCCTCGACCTTCTGCATTGAGGGCGGTTTTTCCAACCTGGCGCCATACACGGTCGAAAGCTACGGCGTCAATCTCGGGGCGCGCGCCTCAGGCCTCGGTCAGACCGCCAACGGTTTCGGCAAGATCATCGGGCCGTTGAGCCTGGCGCTGATCGCCGGCACCAGCCATCTGGTCTCGCCGGAACAGACCCAAGCGGCGGTGCTCCCGGCATTTCTGTTTCTGGCGTTTTGCATGGCGCTGGTGGGACTGTCCTTTGTGTTCCTCGGCGTCGAGACGCACGGCAAGGCGATGGTCCTCGATCACGGCACCGCGCATTGAGCCGGCGGGGAGCGCCTCAGGCGCCCCCCGCCGATAAACGCGACGAGCGGGCGGTAAGCCCTCGAGAGAGAACGACGAACCGGGAGGAAATCGATGACGACGACAAGCGAAGCTGCCGGATGGCCTCTTTCTGACGTCGAACACAAAGCGCAACTGCGGCGTGCCGTGGTGGCCGGCACCGTCGGCACGATCATCGAGGCCTACGATTTTCTGCTTTACGTGCAGGTTGCGCCGCTGGTCTTCGCGAAATTGTTCTTCCCTCACTCCGATCCGCTGGTCGGGACAATGGAGGCGTTTGGCATCTACGCCGTAGGCTTCGTATCGCGCCCGATTGGCGCCGCGCTGTTCGGCCATTACGGCGACCGCCTAGAGGCCGCAAGGTGACCTTGATCGCGACCCTGCTGTTGACCGGCCTGTCGACCTTCGCGGTCGGCTTCGTCCCTGGTTATGCCGTGATCGGCGCCTGGGGCGCGCTGGTCCTTACCGTCGTGCGCTTCATCCAGGGAATGGGGATCGGCGGCGAATGGAGCGGTGCGACGTTGATCGCGATGGAATGGGCAAAGACCAACAAGCATCGCGGCTTCATCACCTCTTGGCCGCAATGGGGCGGACCGGCCGGGCTGTTGTTCGCCAATCTGGCTGTCCTGATCGGCAGCAGGGTCTCTGGGGATCAGTTCTTCGCCTGGGGCTGGCGGGTACCGTTCTGGTTCAGCATCGTCATCGGTCGCCATCGGGATCTACATTCGACTCGGCATCCTCGAAACGCCAGTGTTCAGGCGCGTCATCGAGGAGGAGCGCGTCGCGCGCACGCCGGTCATCGAAGTGATCAGGCAGCAGCCGGTGATGATCATCCTGACGGCGCTGTGCCGCATGGCGGAGCAGGCGCCGTTCTACGTATTCGTCGCCTTCATCTTCACCTATGGCACGACGGTGTTGCACACCTCGCGCGATTTTCTGCTGACCGCGGTGCTGTGCGCGGCTGCCCTCTCGACGGTGTCACTGCCGCTGTCCGGCCACATCTCCGACCTGATCGGCCGCAAGCGCATGTATCTGATCGGCGCTGTGACGATGGGGGTGTTCGGCTTCGTCTACTTCTGGCTGCTCAACTCCCTGATCCCGGCAGTGATCTTCATAGCGATCGTCGTCTCGTTGGTGCCGCACGACATGATGTACGGCTGTCAGGCCGCTTTGATCGCCGAATGCTTCAGCCCGCGTCTGCGCTACAGCGGTTCGGCACTCGGCTTCCATCTGGCCTCGATTGTCGCCGGCGGGCCGGCGCCCCTCATCGCCACCGCACTGTACGCTGCGACCGGCTCCCCCTATTCGATCGCGTTCTACATTCTGGGCTGCGCGGTCGTCAGTATCGTCGCGACATTGTTCCTGCCCGACTACACGAACCGGGACATCTCGCAAGAGGCCGCCTACCGCCCGGCACCGGGCCTAGTCTTGCAGAGCGCGGCCGAGTCTTAGAGGCTTAATCCGAAGTTTGTGGGATCGCGCCGAATGGTTTGATTCAGCGGTCGATGGCGAACAGGGATGTGGACGGAGGAGAACGGTCGGCCTCATCCGCGAGAGGACGAGGGATATCTGAGCGATGCGGAGCGGCGCGGCTGGCACTTCAAAGCTGAAAGGGATCATCCGGGCCGCGGCGCCGTTGATGTCGAGTCAGCGGCGTACAATACGCGTTGAAGGGCAACCAGCACGCGCCCGCTGCGGGGCGCGGCATGAACGGGGAAGGAAACCGGACATGACGAATTTGACCAGGCGTTCGCTACTTCGCAACTCCGTCGGCCTCGCTGCCGCCGGAGCCTTGGCCCACCCCTATATCGCCAACGCTGCGGCCACGACCGCGACGGTGTGGTGGGTCCAGGGCTTCGCCCAGGAAGAGGATATTTCGTTCAAAACGATCGTCGCCGACTACGAGAAGGTGAGCGGCAATACGATCGACTACAGCATCATCCCCTATGCGCCGGAGCGTCAGAAGATCATCTCGGCGGTGACCAGTGGCGAAGTCCCGGATCTGTTTCAGAACAACCCGGGGGAAATCGTCGCGTTGTTTGCGTGGGACGACAAGCTCGTCGACGTCAGCGACATCGTGGATACTCAAAGGGAGGCGTATACCAACACAGCACTGCTCTCCGGCTATTGCTACAACAGCGTCGAAAAAAAGCGCAGCTATTACGGGGTACCGTATAACCAAAATGTCTTTACCAACCATATTTGGAAACCACTGGTCGAGAAGGCCGGCTATAAGATCGAAGATATTCCCAAGACCTGGGATGCCTTCTACGATTTCTTCAAGGGCGTGCAGAAGAATCTGCGCGAACAAGGCATGCGGAACGTTTACGCCTTGGGCTTCCAAGTGACGACCAACGGCGTTGATCCGAACTTTGTTTTCAACCAATTCTTGATCGCCTATGGCGGCCGGAACATCGTCACGAAGGACGGCAGGCTGCATCTCGACGATCCAAAGGTCAAAGCGGCGGCGATCAAGGCGCTGGCCTACCCGGCCACCGCTTACAAGGAAGGGTTTGTGCCGCCGAGTGCCGTCAACTGGAACGACGCCGACGACAACAACGCCTTCCACTCCAAGGAAACGGTGATGGATCTCGACGGCACGATCTCGACCGAGGTTGCGATCTTCAATAAAAAGGAGGATTACAACGACATCGTGACGATGGCGCTGGCGCTCAGTAATGACGAAAAGCCGGTGCCGAGCGGCTGCGGCGTGGGCTGCGGGCTGATCCCCAAGGGCGCGAAGAATGTCGCGGTCGCCAAGGACTTTCTGAAATATCTGATCCAGCCAAAGGTCTGCAACGAGTATCTGAAAACCGGGCTGGGTCGCAGTACCCCCTGCATGCCGTCGATCGTCAAGACCGATCCGTGGTGGTTTGCCGATCCGCACCGCAAACCCTACACCACGCAGGTTCTGCTGGAGCCGACGTTGCCGCAGTACTGGGTGTTCAATCCTGCTTACGCGCAGGTCCAGACCGAGCATGTCTGGAGCCAGGGCTGGATGGACATCATCCAGAACGGGATGACGCCGGAGGCGGCGGCCGACAAGGCGTTCAAGCGGATCGAGGAGATCTTCGCGAAATACCCGATCGAGCAGGCCTGAGGAGAGGAGATGAATGTGGTCACTCTGACACGGCGTTCGGTGCTGCGCGGCTCCGTGGGGTTCGCTGCAGCGGGCGGGCTGGCGCGGCCGCGCGTCGCCAACGCAGCGGCAACAACCACAGTGACGTAGTGGAACCAGGCTATCTGCCTGAGGAGGACGTCGCCTTCCGCGCGCTGGTCGCCGATTACGAGAAGGCGAGCAGCGACAAGATCGACTACAGCCTCGTCCCGAACGCGCCGCTGCGGCAAAAGGAGATCTCGGCGATAGAGAGCGGGGGTGTCCCCGGCATCGCTCTCGACGACATCATCGAGCCCGAGAAATCCCGGCCACATTGCCAACCTGATCGGCCGCAAGCGGATGTATCTGATCGGCGCGGTTACGATGGGGGTGTTTGGCTTTTGTTTGCTTCTGGCTGCTCAACTCATTGATCCCGGCGGGCGAAGCAGCTGATGAAATGAAGAGCGCCGGGCCGCCGGCGCGTGGAATATCGGTCGAGATTGCTCTTCTGCGTATGCCGACCAGCCCCTCCAAGCGCGCGCGTGGTCCGGGCACCACTAAACGCGGTCGCTGCGAGCCCGGCCTGATATTTCTCGATCAGTTGCCCGCAGAACGAGCCGCCGCATTTGCTGCCGCGACGGTTGCCGGCCTGTCGAGCGCGCTGTCTATCTCATCGATCGAACGGCGGCTCGTTTCAAAACCGATGAACCAGAACGCAAACGCTCCCAGCACAACCAGAAGGCGAAATAGTTGAAGCCCGGTATCAGGGCATCGAGCGTCGCCTCGGGCTTAACGTAGTTGGACGAGCCGGCGATCAGCGCCAGCCCGGCCGGGCCGATGAACTTGCCGAGGTTGCCAATGCCATAGACAAAGCCCATGCCGCTGCCGCGTAGCCGCCCGGGCCACAGCTCGCCCATATAGGGGCCGACAATCGAGTAGTTGCCGCTGCCAAAGAAGCTCTGCAACAGTAGCATGACGTAGAATATCGACACGGTTCCGATGAACACGCTGTGCATGTAACCGGCGAGCGACATGCATACCGCCGCAGTCAAGCAGCTGAACACTCCAGCGGGTCGGCGCCCCCATGCATCAGAAATCCACGAGCACAGAAACCGGCCGGCGATCGCCGCCACGGCGATCCAGATCCCGAGCTTGGATGCCTCGGCCGGGGTAATCCGCAGCACCATCACGAGCAGGGTCACCTGCCAGAGCGCTAACCCGACACCACCCGTTTGGCTCAGGCCAGTCAGGGCGCCGGCGAAGATGCTGCGCGGATATTTGAAGAGCTCCCTCCAGCGCGTGTGCTCGGCCGCCGGCGTCAGCGCCGGCAGCTCGATCGCTTTTGGGTCGATCTGCAATGCCCAGGCGAGCGATCGGCGGGCCTCCTCGAAGCGCCCCATGCGCATCAGCCAATAGGGAGATTCGGGAACCCAGGCGCGGATGTACAGGGTTAGGAACGCCGGCAGCAGGCCGACGGCAAACAGGCCGCGCCAGCCGATATAGGGGGTGGCGAAGGCTGACAGCAATGCGCCAAGCAGAAACCCTGCCGGCAGCATCGTCGTAGTCAGTCCGGTCAACCAGCCGCGCCTGGCGCCAGGGACGAATTCCTGAATGATCGTGATGTCGACCGAGTACATGCCGGTCACGCCGAAGCCGACAAAAAGCCGGCAGATCACCAAATAGATCCAAGCGTGCTCGGGAGTGAGCGCCATCGCCCCGGTGGCAATCGAGGTGTTCAGCACCGTGCCGATCATCGCCTTGCGCCGACCGATCTTGTCGGCCGCCCAGCCCCAGAGCAGCGAGCCGAATGGGGCGCTGATGCCCGAGGCGAGCAGGATCATCCCCGATTGCCCGAAGGTCAGGTGCCAATCCTTGACAATGAACGCCAGAACAAAGGCGATCAGCCCAAAGTCGAAGAAATCGAGCATGTCGCCGATCGTGGCGGCGAAGGCGATCTTCCACTGGTTTGCCGTCAGCCGCTGCTGTGCGTCCAATTTTTCGAGCACCACGCCCTCCCAATGATGTGCCCGCCTGATTAGGATCTGCTAGGCTAAGATCTAGCTAGGCCGCTTGACCGATTCGATACCGATGAGTGTGGACGTTGGAGCGATCAGACAGCTCGGATCCACTCGTGTTATTGGAAAACTGGAGAGCCCCATCGTCGTCACCCGGATCGCGGTAAGGATGAGCAGCCCAACCATCAGGATTATCAGGAACGGGTTCATCCCGTCGGCGACCCTGTCGAGCCGCTGCATCAGCGACGTCTGATCATCTCGCGAGGAACGTTGCTGCATCTCGGCTACAACCTCTCACCATCGAGGGGTCACCGGTCTTTCCGAGCAGGGGATCGTTCCGGTGGCTCGAACCGCCTGCCGCTCTCGGACGATGGCACCGAACGATATTATCCGGCGTGCACCGTTTCTTTAATCTAGGCAAATGATCCAGATTAAGAAGCGATGACAGCACCACACTCGTTGTCCAGCGGGCCGAGACGGGGCGAAAAGCTGAACTTGAGGCTGACCGATTGATGCCCGCCTAGGCGTGCTCCTGCGAGATATCGCGGTTGGTGAAATCCGGCAAAAAGGCCGTCGCGATAATGCTGACCACAGCACAAAAGGCGATGTAGCCGGCAATTACGTATCCCGATCCGGTCGCAGCGAGCAGCGCCGTCGCGATCAGCGGTGCGGGCCCGCCGGCGACGACCGAAGCGAGCTGATAACCGATCGAGGCGCCACTGTAACGCAGCCGAGGCGTAAAGCATTCCGCTATCAGGGCTCCCTGCGGGCCGTACATCACATCGTGCGGAATAAAGGACAGTACAATTCCCAAGAAAATCCAACCCGGGATCATTGTGTTCAGCATTCCGAAGTAGATGAAGCCGAACACTCCGGTTGCGACCGAGCCGATCAGATATATGCGCTTGCGGCCGAACCGATCCGACAAGTGGCCAGAAACCGGGATCGTGATAAATGAAATCAGCCCGGCGGTAACCAGAGCTGTCAGCAGGAAATCGCGCGGCTGGTGCAATACCTGCGTCCCATAGGCAAAGACAAAGGCGAGGTAGATGTATGCCGGGGCTTGTTCCCCCATGCGAGCGAGCGCCGCTAAGATGATCTGTTTGGGCTGGCGCTTGATCACCTCCATCGCGGGCGCCCGCTCGATCCGCTCCTCCGCAACAAGGCGCCGGAAGACCGGGGTCTCGAGAATGCCGAGCCCGCTGTTCATCAAATGGGTCGCCCGCTCATCTCTCGTACAGTTCCGCACCGCCGTTTGGACCGGTGATGCTCGTGACACAAAACCCTTTCCGGACCGAGAGGCATGTAGGGCTCCCGCCAGAGGAACCCTTTCTTGAACCTACGGCGACTGGCCTCGTTCCATGGCGGCCTCCGCCAATAGGCTCTCGCGGCCGCGGAAGATCGTCGCGACGGCCAGGGTGCGACCGGCCTGGCGGACGCGCAGCGCTGCGTCGTGGGCATTCGGATCGCCGTCCCCGACAATCTCGTCCCATGCATTGGCATGGCCGACGTAATCGATCGACACGTCGTAATGCTGGCTCCAGAAGAACGGCACGGCGGCGTAACGCTCGCGCCGGCCGAGCATGTTGCGCGCCGCGGTCTGGCCTTGCCGCTCGGCAACGACCCAGTGCTCGATGCGCAGCTGCTCGCCGCTGTAGGCGTCGGGCCAGCGGGCGATGTCTCCGGCGGCGAAAATCCTGGGCGCTGGTTTCAAGATATTCGTTGACCAACACACCGCGATCGATCGCCAATCCGGCCTGCTGGGCGAGGTGGATGCGCGGCCGCACGCCGATTCCGACCACGACGAGGTCGGCGTCGATCGGAACGCCGTTGTCGAGCCGAACCCGTCCGGCTTCGATGGCGCCCACCGTGTGGCCGAGATGGAACACGACGCCATGACTCTCGTGCAGTTGCCGTACGAAATCGCCGAGCTCCGGCCCCAGTACGCGCTCCATCGGCCGCGCTTCGGGTGCCACGACATGGACCTCGACCTGGCGATGACGCAGCGCGGCGGCCGCTTCGAGTCCAATGAAGCTGGCGCCGACCACGACGGCATGAGTTCCCCTTCGGGCGCGAGCAATCAGGTCGCGACTGTCGGCGAGCGAGCGCAAGGTGCGCACATGAGGCAAATCAGCCCCTGGCACCTGCAGCCGGATTGGTTCGGCGCCAGTGGCGAGCAGGAGCTTGTCAAAGCCCAGCTCTTCGCCGCCGAGCATGACGCGGTGCCCGGCGATATCGATCGCCGTCGCGGTTGTGCCGAGCCGCAACTCGATGCCGTTCTCGAGGTAAAATTCTGGCGGACGCAGCGGAATCCATTCCTCCGGCGCGGTGCCCGCGAGGTAATCCTTAGACAAGTTGGGGCGGTCGTAAGGCGCCGCTGCATCGTCGCTGATGATTGTCACGCCACCGGCATAGCCCTCGCGACGAAGCATTTTCGGCAGCGGCATTGCCGGCCCCGCCGCCGCCAATGATAACCATTTGTCCTGACAGCCTGTCGGTTGGTCGTGGGGTGGCCGGCATCTGCCATCCCGCTTCCGAAATTTTGTCGCGCACAAAGATGCGGCCACCATGCCGCTCGATTCTCCAGCAGGAGGTGGCGTTCAGCGCCGGTGCCGCCAGAGCCTCGCCAGTGCGCAGGCTGAAGCAGGCGTGATGCCAAGGGCAGCGCACCGTGTCCTCGACGATCAGCCCCTCGCCGAGCTGCCCGCCGTAATGCGTGCAGGTCGCGCCGATCGCGAAGATCTCCCCGCCGCGGCGAGCCAGCAGCACTGCGTCGTCGCCAACCTGACCGACAAGCGTCGCACCATCGGTGAGCTCGCTTTCGGAAACACCGTTCGTCAAGTCCGGTTTGTCCTGACCTGCGTCCGTCATTTGATCCTCCCGCAAACACGTGTGGTTGCTTCAACTCTCCGCTGACGCTCCGGTCAGCAGCTCTTTCAATACAACGGCGTCGCTATGCGCCTCGTCGCGCGCGGCATAGACCAGCGTGACTGGCCCACCGCGAGCCGCTTTGCGGATCTCCTCGATCAATTCCGTGTGCGCCA
>Ga0310909_10001858_pt1 | contig 12730 bp, 11 predicted proteins | sample GREbulkMGT000H_FD_203449 | JGI IMG/M metagenome (GOLD analysis project Ga0310909, IMG submission 203449) | Lab enrichment of tropical soil microbial communities from Luquillo Experimental Forest, Puerto Rico - GRE.bulkMG.T000H | ecosystem: Environmental > Terrestrial > Soil > Tropical forest >... | reverse complement strand
TTCGGCAATTGCCTCGGCATCGTTGTAGTCGTTCTTCTGCCCTTTGACGAAGGGCTTGACGTAGATCGCCGGAATAATCCGTGGCTCGTGCCCCAATGCACGTAGCGTCCTACTGACAAAATGCGCGCTCAGGCAGGCTTCCATGCCCACGATGCACGGCGGCAGCTTCTCGAAGACATCTTTGAGACCCAGTCGCCTGATCCTCCTGCGGAAGGCAATCTTCCCATCGGCGGTGAACCCGACGAGATGAAACACCTCCTTGCCGATGTCGACGCCAATCACCGCCGGTGACGACATGTTGGACCCCATCCGGGACTTCATGGCTGCTTCTCCTTCAACGCTGCTAGCCGTCAAAGGCTAGCCCAGCCGGGGGAGCAGCCGGTCCATTCCATTAGCAGTAGTCAAAAGAAGCCCGATTTTGTCCCCTTTCGGAAATCCTGGGCGGTGGAGGGGTCTCAATTTCATCCGCCGGGCCGACTGTCCGGGAAGGGTAGAGAGCGGTTGGTTGGCTGCAAAATGATTTACCAAACAGGAGTGAGCTGCTATCGGGTATCGCTCGAAACGGGTCAGCGGCTAGTCAGGTCGGTCATTAGATCCAACTAGTCAGGGTCGGTTATTAGCCTCCAAAAATGCTCGAATCGGCGAATCGAGGAGGTTAGGCTAGGCTAACGTGAGGCCGGCCGAACGAATGTCACAGACTCGAAATGTAGAGGTGCTCGTTGAAGAAAAAAAGCAATTTGTGGGGGCCGGGATGCGAGCAACATTCGTTTCTCCCGGCGACGCCCGTACGTGCGGAGCTTGTTCCCATCGGTGCCAGATGAAGTCAACAATGGCACTTGCCGGGTGCCCGGATCCAAAGAATGTGGGTCAACGGTAGATGCCTAGGATCAGGTCAACCGCTCGAGTCTTGATGCGCCACTGCAGAAACGCTGCGCAAGCCACCGCCGGCATGCTCTCGCCCACAAGAAGCGCGCTGGAGCTGGCAGTACGATGTCGAGTTACCGATCTCGACATGCGTTTGCCCATTCCTAGTATTTTTCTCCCTGACATGTTTCCTGAGCAACCGCCAGATCCTGATCACGCAGTAATGCTGATGCCGGGAACGGCGCTAAATGGCGCGCCGAATATCTTCGAGCAATTCATCCTCTGTGCGCTCGTTAAGAAGATACAACCGCAAACAATTCTGGAAATAGGAACGTTTAAAGGCGGCACGACATGGCATCTTTATCAGAATGCCCCTCAAGACGCTTTGATTTACACGATTGATCTGCCAGATTACGAAATCCCTAATGATGTAACCGATCTCCGCTTGGCGGCTAACAAGAGGCGACCATTTCTCCCGCCTTGCGACCGAGTCCGTCAAATTCTTATAGACAGCAAGAAATGGGATGGTCTTCTTGATAGAAAGGTGCAGTTTGCCTTTATCGACGCTGACCATAGTTATGAGGGTGTTCGCAATGATACTGAAAAGACTATTCCTCTTCTTGACAGCTACGCTTGCATATGTTGGCACGATGCACTAGAAAAAGACTTCGGTTATGGAACAATGCCTTATCTTCGCGAACTCAGAAAGGAAGGATGGAAGATCTTCCGACTCCGAAGCTCACACGAGATCTCCAGCATTGCTATCTGGATGACGGAACCAATGCTTCAACGCCTCAAAGTGCCGGAGCCGCGCAGCGGAGCATTCCTGTTTAGATATTATGTGGGCATAGACTGAATAAGCTGACTAGTAGCTAAAATGTGATGCTCGAGAGCATGCCAAAAGATTCTGCTCGAATATGGCGAATAACGCCTGGGCAGGAGTGATCGCCGACGGAGGATGGGAACCGACCAGGACAGGCGTCCCGCAAGGTGGGGTAGCCAGCCCGCTTTGGTCGAACATTTTCCTGACGCCCTTCGATCACGCCATGACCGCGGCCGGATATCGGGTGACGCGCTGGGCGGACAACTTCGTCGTTGTCTGCCGAACCCGTCAAGGAGCCCAATCCGCGCGAGCCCTGGCGGGGTCATTCCTGCGCAATGAACTCGGGGTCAGCCTCCATCCGGAGAAGACCCGGATCGTGCACGTCGATCACGGGTTCGAGTTCCTCGGCTATAAGGTCAAACGCGGAAAGGGTTTGCGGCTGTCCGCCGCCAAGCGGACCAGCCATGCCAATCCGCACAACCTCTACGCCGTGCCGCGCGAAAAGTCGGTGGCCAGGTCCAAGGATCAGATCCGCAACTTGACGCAGCGACGAGCGCCGGTGAGGCTGCGGGACATGATCGGGGTGATAAACCCGATCATCCGCGGCTGGGGGAATTATTACCGGAAAGCAAATGTCCGAAAGCTGTTCCATAGGCTGGACGGGTGGATAGAGCCTCGGCTGTGGTCCTTCATCAGTAAACGATGGCGGAATACGGCGTGGCGAGAATATCCGACCTCATGCATCATCGCAGACTTCGGCCTCGTGCGGCTGATCCACCTCGTCCCTGGAATGCGACCCACCCTTCGCCAACCAGCGCGACCCACATAGGAAAGCGGCTTGCGGGAAAACTGCACGAGCCGTTTGAGCGAGCGGGCGGAGGCAGGGCGATAGCTCCACCTCTCCCGACTCTACAAAATGGCCGTCTTGGCTGCGGATCTGTACGATCGTCCACCCTGCAGATGACGATGCACCAAGTCAACTTCAGCGTTTGAGAAGACTGGTGAGCTTACCCTTCTTTATGAGCAAGGACAAACTCTCCGCGGCTGACCTTCCGTTGGTTACAGCACCCGTCGTGTAGACAACGAGCCTTAGGAGTTGCAATGGACAGCGGATAGCGGCAACTAGCAATGAGAACGCGACCGCAGCAGGATTGATTCTGTCTGAGCGCCGGCGAAGCAACCGGGGCACGGGCTGGGCAGCGACGGTAAAAATCCAGGGCACGGGGAACAGTTCGGTCACGCCGGCCTTAATGAATGGTTCATACGTGTGTAGCAGCGCGCCGTCTTGCGAGAAAAAAAATCGAAGCTGAAACGTATTGTCGCGAACCTCCTGCAGGGTCCTTGCCGGAATTGACGTTTTCACCCACGCGTCCCTCCTGACGAAAATGAGATTCGTGTCGGTGCCCGCAACCAAGACGTAGGATCGCTTCACCGCGAATTCGTAGATCGACAGTGCTGAGTTCCCGTGAAACGCTCTCGAAGGGTTCCGGTAGCGGGTGTCAAACGGTATCGTGGGATTGAACTCGATGATGACAACGGTAGGGGAATACCAGGTTAAACTTTCCCAGATCGCCAGGTCGTCGGAATCGATATCTATCGACAGCAGGTCGACATGGCCGACGCCATGGCGCCGCAACAACTCTTCCAATGAGTTCGGGCCCGCCGGTTCGATCAACGCATTAATCTTGATGATATTGTCGTCGGGAACCGTGCGACACAGCTCCGAGAACTTGCGCGTGTCGGCTTCAATAAGGCACCCTGACCACTGTTTGCCAATGAGATTATACGTATTACTCCAGTGCTTTCCGTCCCACGCACCGAATTCCACAAAAAATCCCTTTGGAATTTGAAGCTCCGCTAACATTGCTTCAATAATGCCGTCCTCACCGTTCTGGCTATAGTAGTTCATTCTCGAAGCAAAAAGATCTACGACCACTATCGTCGCCGTGGAGGGTCGCGGTCACCATGTTGCTCGCATTATCGGGAGCGGCGGCGCACCCAAGGTGATCCCGCTTGCGTTCGGCTAGCGCGCTCCGCGATGCATCTCTTGCGAATGGAGCGATTTTTGCTTCCTGCAACATTTGCATGCGTTCAGCCAATCCGTCGCGATCCCATTCCAAGAGAAATTTATAATGCCGATCGGCGAGTTCCTGCCAGGACAAGCCCTCCGCGAGATCCTGCTCGAAGGCTCGCATGCCGGCCGCATAGATGTCACGCTCCTCGAGGCCCTCTTGAACGTTGAAAGGAAGTGCCAAGAGAATTGCAATCGCGCAGGCGATCGCAAAGCGGTTACGCGCAGTTTCAGGCCCATAAAGAATCCATGCGAAATAAACAGCGCACAACCCAGGCACACTCAACAGAGCATAGCGGCTCGGCATACCCAGTATTGGTACCCATCCGGAACGGCTCCAAGCCAATACTAGAGCCAGCGCTGCCATCGCCGCCGCGAAAATCAGAAACCCGAAGAAGCGTGACCCTTCCGACGTGCCGATACGGTGAAGGCCAAGGCCACGCCGGAGCGGAATCATGCTGGATACCCATAGGAGCGCGCCGACGCCGCAGAAGACGACGGATATATTCGATTGAGGGACCCCCCCGGTGCTGGATTCTGCTGTAAGGATCCTCCCAATACCGGCACCAACGGGGCCTAAGCTCATTCCGACGAATCTCACCGCGGTTACCAAGGTCGACACCAAAAACGCAGGAGGCGGCACCTGGTCGAAATGATAGAGCCGCTCAGGTGGTGGGACATAATGAACGAAGTAACGACAGGCGAACACGATTGAAATAATCACACACGCACTCTGAAATGGAACAACCCACCTTGGGGAGGTGCCGCGCTGGTACAGGATTGCACCGGCGGCCAACCACAGGGCAACAAAGGGTGTGAATATCAGGCCCACCGCGGATGAAAGCGGCAGCAACACCGTTATAAGCCCGACAGTTACAGCAATTTTGGGCGGCAACGGCCAAGGGCAGCGGACGATGATCAGCAGCCATACGCAAACCAGCACCGCGGGAATCACGAATGCGATAGCCCAGCCCCAGATCATGTTGTCCCAATGCCCAAGATGAAGCAGCGCCAATGGAAAGAACGTGTCAGCCAGTCTCGTTTGCTCGCCGCGAATACGGCGAGCGGTCAGGATCATCGCAAGAGACAGCCCGGCGAGCATCAGCGTATTGGCGATCATGCCAATCCTGAAATCGCCGCCGCTGATTTTTAAGAGGACGAGATAGACCGCTTTTGGGAAGGGCACGCGATGTTCAACGGTTTGAGCCCACAGCCAATGGGGCAGGTTTTGCTCCTGTCCAACTAGTGCTGGAACCATGGACCAGTCTTCCCTCCACGGCACACTGTAGCCGTACATGGCGACGCAGCCCAAGACGATGCTAAGCATGACCGCCCAGAGAGCCAGGACTCCGGACAGCGCCCATTTATCAGTTGCTATTTTGCCTAACAGACTAGAATGATGAGGATGCATTGCGTGTTTCCCCGAACTACAACAAAAAAGGTAGTGCCGCTATGTGGTCTGCGTCATTTCAAAGAGTTACCGGCAGTGGCGCGGGCTGGTCAGTTGGCCTCAGCTCTTCTACTATACGTTGATGCAGGATGTGCTTGCCACGGGAATTGATGGAATTCTGACGCGCCGACCCGTTCAGCGGGTCTGAGCGACACAAAGCGCGCGAGACGATCCTCTATGCGCGGTTCTGGCGGCGAGTGTTCATCCTCATATCCAAACTTTGCATCTGCTACCTTTTGTATTTGGTCTGGCAAACAATTTCCTCCGTCTTCAAAGGCAAAGAGAACGCGAAGATCATTATTCCACGCGCTCCCACCACCAAAGAATTAATACAAAACAGACAGCAGCGCCGCCTACTTGCTCCGTAAAGATGTCGCCGGGCAGCTTTTGGGTCCAATCAACATTTATTTGGGTAACAAAAATGCCCCAAGAGCCGTGCGACAGTAGCAAGAAGGGAGCCAGCAATATGGCGAGGGGTCAAAATCGATAGGTCGTCCAAAGGGCGGTGCAAGCACTACAAAAATGAGGAATAGGACGAGTAATCCCCCAAAGACCCATGCGGCGATAAACATTGTGCCCTCCCGTCGAGTGACTCTCCAAGACAGCTAACCACAGGCGTACCTGTTGACCAAGTCGGTTCCAGCCCTGGCGCGTTGTTACGAAACTCCACTCCCGCCGATGGGCTCGCGTCGCGACCCGCCGTTTCGCGCGCCTGTAGCAGCAAGTGAAAATTGATGGCAATTTTTCGCCAGTGCCAGTCGTAGAAGAAATAGCCTGGCACCCTGGTGAACGGCGGGAACTCCTTGGGCAGCATTCGCCACTGACAGCAGATCGCATCGAGCACGTTGCGCAATTCGGTCTCGCGCGGCTGGCCCAAACGCTTGGCTGGCGGCATATGCGGCTCAGCGCCCATTCCGCATCTGCCAGAGTCAGATCGCTTGCGTAGCGCTGTCCCTCTCGCTCATACTCCGGCGCGTAATTTTGGTCCACATGTTGTGCATCGATGATTGTTTTGCCACAACCACGGTGCCACAACCGACTGAAATCACTTTAATTCATTTTCGGTCAGCCTCTTAGCGCGCAGGTATTGTGTTTTAGGCGGGTTTGGCCGCTTGGCGCCCGGTGGGGATTTTAAAAACCCGGATTATGCATGAGGGTTGGCGGGCGTAGCACAAGACGTTGATTCAAGGTAGGGTTTGGGTTGAGCGCCTGAACCCTCGGATCAGCTGGAACTGCACCCCGCCATGGATGATGCTACGCCGTTTCTCCCTGGTCTCTCATAAGGCAAGGCCGTGGTGGCTCGTTTTGGCGGCGGCCGGCCATCCTCGGAGGGGGGGTTCCGGCCGCGAGATGGTCGATTGCGAGCACAGACCGAACGCCGGCTGGGATTAGCTGACCGGCCGGCGGTGTCTCAAAGAGCACGAGGCGCTTTGGCACCGCCCAAAACGCTTGGGCAAAGGCAAACGTCTGATGTTGTCTTACAGAGGCGATAACTTCGAGCATAAGGGGGCTGAGATTGTCGTAACCTACAACAACTTCGCCAGCGCCCAGCAACCGGTTCGCCAAATTGCTATCGGCAAATCCCGCAGCGGCCGTCGGGTGAATTTGGTAAAGCATCAATCAAAAGGAATGTTGGATGCCAAGTTTCAAGCAAGCTTTCTTGTGGGTATCGGCCGGACGATACTCAGTTACGTTAATAGGCGTTGGCACGACTGTAATCATGGCACGCCTGTTATCGCCGAGCGAATACGGTATCTCGGTAATCGGCACCACTGTTCTATTGATTGCCGATGCCATCCGCAGCCTGGCCGGGGCATCCTATCTTATACGAGTTAAAGAGTTGAGTTTAGATAAGATTAGAACCAGCTGTACGATCAACTTCATTCTTACATCTGCAATGACTCTTACCCTCTTGTTATTGGCTCCGTGGATAGCATCATATTACAACGATCCTGTGCTTGAACTATATTTTTATATAACCGGCATTTCTTATTTGATTGGCCCTTTTTCATTTCAAATTGGCGCACTCATGACGCGCGATATGGCTTTTGATCGCCTCGCACTCATCAGTGTCGTGACCGCGCTCGTGAACGCGATCACGGGTATTGTTTTAGCGAGTCTCGGATTTAGCGCGCTAAGTTACGCTTGGGCTACCGTAGGTGGCACAGCGGCTAGCGTATTACTTTCTTTTTACTTTTACCCTAGTTGGTCAATTTTTCGGCCTTTGCTGCGTGAGTGGCGCAGTGTGCTCGGCTTCGGGGTGTTCGACGGTGCGACGACAGTGCTCAACCGACTCACCGAAAATTTATCCTACCTTATCCTGGGCAGGCTTCTCAACGTTGAGGCCGTGGGCCTTGTGCAGCGAGCGTTTTTGCTTGCGGGATTTCCGGAAAGAGTCTTTCTCGGTGGTTTCGGTGCTGTGGCGCTGCCCGCATTTTCGGAAAAGGCTCGCCAAGGTCACGATCTAAAGCACAGCTATCTGCGTGCGGTCGAGTATATTACTGCCATCCAATGGCCTGCTCTGATGCTAGTAGTGTTTCTGGCTCATCCGATAGTCGGGGTTGTACTGGGACAACAATGGCTGGCTGTAGTCCCGCTCCTGCAGATTTTCGCCGGCGCATTGATGTTTAACTTCCCGGTAGGTCTTGAATATCCGACGCTCGTTGCGGCGGGCGCCATCAGATATTTACCAGCCATTGTTATGGGACAAGCTACTGTGTTCACTCTCCTGTGGTGGCTTGGAACAGTAACACACGGGCTTTACGGCGGTGCTGTCAGCATGTTGGTTATTGTTCCCGTCAACGTCGCCATCTCGCTTCTTGTGGTACGCTCCCGGGTTCCCTTCAGTTGGCGCGAGCTGGCTCGCGCCATGCGAAAGAGCGTCTTGCTACTCGGGTTGAGCGCTGTAGGCCCTATGATTTTGGCGCTTCCATCCGATTGGAGGGCGGAAGTATCAATCCCAGCGGCGCTTTTTGCGGCGATCCTGAGCGGCATCGGCTGGGCCTACGGCTTGCGGCTTACTCGGCACCCGCTCGCACAGGACGTGTTCAGCGCGTGTGATGCCCTGCTTAGAGGCACAGTCGACATCAGGGCGTTGGGTGCCTGTGTTCGGCTCTTCGGTAATTCGCGGCAAGACACGCCCGAAGGAGCGTTTAAGGGAAATCGGACCCGCAGGGGAGACGGGAACGTTTAAAAAGGGAGTCTGCTCAACGGCCGCCGAAGAGCCTTCCCCCTGGAAACGGGATCGGCAACACCACCGCACGCGCGTGGCGGCCGCATTTTTTTGGCAGCAATCGCCCCCGCCGAAATCGACGCTTGGACTCGCGTGCGAAAGGCGCTCGTCAATCCGACGAGGCCTTGCGGCGCGCCGAGATGCAACAGGTCGATCGTCTCCGCTACGAGGCCCGTCGGCCCGTCTCGCCAAGTGGTAATTCAACCGGGTCGACCCCGATAACCGGCTCGTCGCGGCCGAACTCGAGCGGCGTCGGGAGGCGGCGCTCTTAGAGCTCCGCCGTGCTGAGGAAGCGCTCGCGCGACGGACTACGACCGCCGCTTCCGGGTCCGACCGGATCGATCCGCGGCTGCGCGCGAAGGTCGTTACTCTCGGCCAGCGGCTGCCCGAGATCTGGGCCGACCCATCGGTTAGCCGCGAGCATAGCTCCGCTGTCTCATCGACAAGGTCGTCATGCGCCGCGCCGCCCGGGATATGGCCGAGGTGCGCATCGTCTGGCGTGGTGGTGAGATAACCGAAATGGCGGTTGCATTGCCGGTCAACGCCGTCACCGCGCTGCCGCGCTACGGTGAGATGGAGACACGCGTGCTCCAGTTGGCGCGCGTTGGCACCGATGACGCGGAGATTGCCCGTCAATTGACCGCCGAGGGACATCGCTCGCCAAGCCGCACCGAGGTGCTTTGCAGCACCGTCCAAGGAATCCGTCTGCGGCGGCATCGCCTCAAGATGCCCCCAAAGCGAACCCGTTGGGCAAAGATACCGGGCCGGCTCAGCGTTCCGGAAGTCGCCACCGACCTCGGCGTCTCGGCCAACTGGGTGAGTGGCCGCATTCGTCGTGGCGTCATCCGCATCGACCGTGATCCCGACACTGGTCGCTTTTTGTTTCCGGATACCGACGAGACCATGACGGTGCTGCGGCAATTACGCGCCGGCGCCATCGTGCGGGTCGATCTGACGCAAGATCATCGTGAGCAGGAGGGGCATTAAAGATGCATGATCGTAAGAGGTGATCAATTAGTCTTGCGAAACACGCCTAGCATGATTCCGGCGGGTATCGGAAGAACGATCCGTGAGATCGGTCCCCCTTTAAAAGTCCCTGTCATGCCAAAAGGCTGCATCAGCCGGGTGGCGAGGTGCACGATCGAGGCGTCGTACGGAACCGATCGAGTCGCGAGTAGCTCGAATCCATAACGCGCCATCATCTGTTCGAGCGTCTTCGGTGAAAAATACCAGAGATGTTCGAGCAGCAGCATATTCCAGTGCTTCCCCATGGCTTTTGCGACGAAACTCTCGGTGTTGGGAACGGTAAGGAAAAAATATCCCCCCGTCTTCAGCACGGTTCGGATAAGAGCCAAATCCTCACCGATCCGCGGTAGGTGCTCTAGCACGTCGAACGCGACAACAAAGTCGAACGCGGCCGGCGGGAACATGGGCGAGCCCGCGACTATTGCCCAATCTCCCGTGACAATCTCGCACCGGCCGACCATTCGCCGGCCCTCCGTACCAATCTCGAAACCGCGCCCGCCAGGGCTGTTGAACTGACGGAGGAAACCGCCGTCCCCGCAGCCAAAATCGAGGAATAATGTCTCAGAAGGCCCAAATTTTCGAACAATTGCGGCGAGTCTTTGGAATCGAGCAGCTTTCGCTGTCTCAAACGACGGATCGAGGTCGGCTGGCGATCGAACCTCACGGTAAATCCTGTCATACTCTAAGTGTGAAAAGCGGGGGCTAGTAAATACGAACCGGCATTCCTGGCAACGCACGATTGGCCCGTGCGCCGTCGCAGTTCGGTTCGCGAGGAAATAGGTCGCCGCCTTCCCGATCGATCCAGCATAGGTCCCCGGGTAAAGTAGCTGCTTAGCGAGACTTCCACAGATTAGACAGGGGTCCGGCGCACAGGTTGCATTTTCCAATCGACCGGCCTCTCGGCACTCATAACTTGCCGTTCAAGTGCGATATTATAATAGCAGTAGCAATCCCGCCAGTAACCGAATTTCGAAAGACGGTGGGGTCGTCTCGGTGACCGATCTGATCAGCGTGTCGTTGTAACACCGATACCCTGCTCATCTGGAGCGACACTGGACCGTCGGCGAAGTGCCCCGTACGCTCCAGTCCTTAGGAAGCGCCACAGCCAGAGGCGGTAGAGGACACGCCAGTATCCGCCTCCTGCCTTGAAAACCCGAAACGATGATGCACCCATATCGACGCTGCGTCCGATCCAAGATATTGGCACCTCTTTTAGGCGATAGCCCATCAGCAAGGGTTGCAATCCAGTTTCGGCGTTGATCGCAAAGCCCGGCTCCCGCAAAAGCAGGTTCTGCGCAACCTCTCGTCGCATCAGTTTCAGGTTATTCGTCAAATCGCGAAACCCAGCGATTAGTACTATACGAGCGATTAGGTGGAAGGCCCGATTGGCGACAATTTTCACTAAAGGATAGTTGAGCAAAACACTGTGGCGAGAGAACCGGCTTCCAACAGTAACATCATAGCCTTCTGCAATGCCGTCGAATAGATCTCGGATTTCCGGGAGGAGATGCTGAAAATCACAGTCTAGCGAAAGTACGTACTTTCCGGTGGCGACTCGCAATCCATCTGTAATCGTGCGGCCTACGCCATTCGGGGGTGCCCTATGTACTGATTTGATGCGGGGGTCCTGTCGTGCCAGCTCATCGATGACATCTCCGGTCTTGTCTTCGCTGTTGTCGTTTAGGAGAATGATTTCGTGAATATAGCGGTCGAATAAGCCAATTAGTCGGTACACGAGAGGACCGACGTTCATTTCCTCATTATGACATGGCACAATCACAGAAACCGCCCCTCGAAAAGTATCATCGATCATTAAGTTCACATTTGAAGGAATAGTGGTAGGCGGTGGTCTTTGTGCATGTAGCAATATTGATCCTGCGAATGTTCGCAAACCGGGTGTATTCTCGAGGACGATCGAAAGGTTCCGAAGAAACCAGATCCCTTTTGGAGCCAATGGCGGATAAACGAAGTCGTTGAAGACAGCAAATATGCGAATAAATCCCACCTCCGAGAGCAACTCATACAACTCGGGCCGACTGAACAGCAAGCGCGGGTCTCGAGACCCAACCAGATGTCTCAGGCTTTGGCGTAAGCGCCGAACTATGTTCCACGGGTTGCTCTCGTAGAACAACACACGCCCCCCGGGGCTCAATAGAGCAACGATCTGCTGAAGCAACCAAGCGGCGTTGCGTTTGTCGAGCATGTCATGCGCGATTATGAAATCGAAGTAACGTCCCTCTAGAACTCCCGGCAACGACGGACCGGAGAGAAATTCAACATATGGAGAAATTCGTGAAGGTCGCTCTGAATCAACTTGGAACGTAACTGTCGTTAAGGGGCACTCTCCCCTCGTCACTCTTGTCAGCTGTCGAGTAAACGCCCCGTCGCCACAACCAATCTCTAGAATACTCTGCCCTGGCAGCACATGCATGAGATGCCGAAAAATCTGCGCCCTCCACAGCAGGCGGTCTTCAATAATCGGATCACGCCGTTTCCAATATATCTCCCGCAGGCGTTCTCGTAGGGCCGCCGTGTCACTTAAAAGATCAACCGACGATATCATGTTACGACGGCGCCCGATCGGTATCTCATCACTCTCCTACGGATCCGAATCTCCGTACTTGGCTGTCGACGACCTCGGCCAAGATTGCTTCGATGTCGTACCGATACCGCCACTGCGGATAGTCCGATTGAAACCGCCTGACATCCGAAATCCACCAGATGTGATCCCCTGTCCGAGCCTGGTCGCGGTACGACCAGTTCATCGGCCGCCCAGTCAGCCGCTCGCATACCGAGATGGCTTCCAGCATCGAGCAATTGGCGTGGCGACCGCCACCAATGTTATAGACCGCCCCCGACCGGGGACTCCGGACAAAGTGCCAGAAAGCATTGACCAAGTCCCAAGAATGGATATTGTCGCGGACTTGCTTGCCTCCATAGCCCAGCACTGTATAGGGCTGCCCGGTGACGGCACATTTCGCGAGATAGGCAAGAAACCCGTGCAGCATTGCGCCGGAGTGCCCGGGTCCGGTGAGGCAGCCCCCGCGAAAGCACGCGGTTTTCAGCCCGAAATATCGACCATATTCCTGGACTAGCACATCGGCGGCGAGCTTCGATGCGCCAAACAAGCTGTGCAGGCTTCCATCTATGTTCATCGACTCGTCGATGCCATGGGCAGCGAAGGGGTGGTCGGCCCTCACCTCCCATCGCGTCTCCTCTTCGACCAGCGGCAGCAGGTTGGGTGTGTCGCCATAGACTTTGTTT
>Ga0310909_10001848_pt1 | contig 12756 bp, 15 predicted proteins | sample GREbulkMGT000H_FD_203449 | JGI IMG/M metagenome (GOLD analysis project Ga0310909, IMG submission 203449) | Lab enrichment of tropical soil microbial communities from Luquillo Experimental Forest, Puerto Rico - GRE.bulkMG.T000H | ecosystem: Environmental > Terrestrial > Soil > Tropical forest >... | reverse complement strand
TCGGTGCGACCTCCAAACTGGGCGAGCGAACGCTGCGGCGCCTGTTGATCATTGGAGCGAGTTCCGTCGTTCAGAAGGCGATCAAACACGGCACCCCATCGGGGTCTTGGCTTGGGCGGATGCTGGCACGCAAGCCACGGATGCTCGTGATCGTTGCTCTTGCCAACAAGATGGCACGCACAGTTTGGGCCTTACGGGCGACGGGCGAGATATATCGAGCTCCGATCGTGGCGGCTTAAAACCGTCCGCGATCAGGAGGCGTCGGAGACGTAGGAGGTCGAAAGGAGAGTATGGCGCACAGTCAATGAGACGGGATCGGAAAGCCAGTTTTTCACACTGCACCTCTAGCGCGTGGCTGTGATTTGGACCCGGTCTGCGAACTCCCATACCGGCCCGCGGCAACTGAGCGGCCGCAGCAAAGGCCGTACGGATGTCAGCACCTGACTACGCGCGATACAATCCCGAAGATTCTTCTTGCGTTTATGGAGGCGTCCACAGATGTGAAAACACCAGATATGGTAGTGTCTCCGGGGACCCGGGGGATTTGGTATGGCCGGCTTTATCGAGGGGGAGGACCGGAGGGGACGGCTCCTGCTGCCCGATTGCCTAGATGACTATGTGGGCGAGGACAATCTGGTCCGCGTCGTGGATGTATTTGTCGACGAATTGGATGTGGTGACGCTTGGCTTCGCTGGGCCTGCCGCGACTGGGCGACCCGGGTATAGCCCAGCGACAATGCTCAAGCTCTACCTCTATGGCTATCTGAACCAGGTGCAGTCGAGCCGACGACTGGAGCGTGAAGCAGGCCGCAATGTCGAATGCATGTGGCTGACAGGAAAGCTAGCGCCTGATTTCAAGACCATTGCCGATTTCCGTCGGGACAACGGCGATGCGATACGGGCGGTCTGCCGCCAGTTCGTGATCCTGTGCCGCAAGATCGGCCTGGTCGTCGGCGGGACGGTGGCGGTGGATGGCAGCCGCTTCGAGGCGGTCAACACTCGCGACAAGAACTACACACCCGGCGCAATCCGTCTGCGGATGGAACAGGTGGACGCGAGCATTGCTCGGTATCTGGGGATGCTCGACACGGCCGACCGCCAGGAGGACCAGGTGGCGGAGATGCGGACTAACCGGTTGTCCGAACGCTTGGAGGCGCTGCGCCGCCAGATGCGGGAGCTTCAGACAATGGAGCGAGCGGTCGCGGATGCGCCTGACCATCAGGTCTCGTTGACCGATCCGGACGCACGGGCCATGGCTACGAACGGCAAAGGTACCGGCATGGTTGGCTACAACGTGCAGGCGGCAGTGGACGCCGAGCACCATCTGATCATCGCGCATGAGGTCACGAACGTCGGCCATGACCGGTCCCCGTTGGCGAATATGGCTCGTCAGACAAAGGAGGTGACCGGAGCACATGGCCTGACCGTACTGGCGGATCGCGGTTATTTCTCGAGCGAGGAAGTTGTGGCCTGCGAGGCCGCCGGCGTCACACCGATCGTCCCCAAGCCTCTGACCTCAGGCGCAAAGGCAGATGGGCGCTTCGGAAAGCAGGACTTCATCTACCAGCCCGAAACCGACACCTACCGCTGCCCGGCAGGCGAACAGCTGATCTGGCGCTACACCACTGTCGAGAACGGGCTGACTCTCAGCCGATACTGGTCCAGTAACTGCGGCGCCTGCGCGATGAAGACCATGTGCACTCCCAGCAAGCAACGCCGCATCACCCGCTGGGAACACGAGGCGGTGATCGAGGCCATGCAGCGGCGCCTGGACGAGATGCCCAATGCCATGCGGGTCCGGCGTAGCATCGTCGAGCACGTCTTCGGCACGATCAAGGACTGGATGGGGCGGGACCACTTCCGGACACGAAGGCTGGTCAACGTTGGAACCGAGATTAGCCTTCACATCCTCGCCTACAACGTGAAACGCGCCGTCGCTGTCCTCGGTGCCCCCGCACTGATGGCCGCGATCCGAGGATAAGGCGGGTTCAAACTTCTCGGCTCGGACCTCAGAGGACTACAACCTCGCCTGACGCCAGTTCTCACACAGCCTCGGTGGTTCCCGGTCCTTGCCTCCAGCGATCTGCTAGCGGAGAACATCCCTTCGACTCCGAGGAGAAGAGACAGAGCCGGGGATGCCAGAGGAACCGAAGCGGCTCTTGCCGCCGTCGGCCCGATCGGCCGCGTCACGGCTGCGGACATCTCCCCGGCGATGGTCGGGAAGGCGCGCGAGCGCCTCGGCAAAGCGCCCAATGTTTCCGTCTCGGTCGAGGACGGGCAGGCGCTTTCATTCTCCGATGCGAGTTTCGACGCGGTACTGTGCAATCTCGGACTGATGTTCTTTCCCGACCCCGTGCGGGGCCTGTCGGAAATTTGCCGAGTGCTGCGTGCCGGAGGGCGCGCGGCGGTTTCGGTCAATACTGTGGTAGAGCGCTCCTATAATCATTAGATCAACGCCATGATCGCGCGATTTGTACCGAGCCTGGCTGAATCCGTTGCTCGTACTTTCGCGCTCGGTGCAGCTGCAAAACTCCGCCTGCTTTTCAATGAGGCTGGCTTCGCTGACTTTCAGACCGATACGATGAGACACACGTTCGTGCTGCCGTCATTCGAGGCCTATTACGGTCCCTTTGAACGCGGCGGCGCTTCCACCGGCCAGGCGCTGGCTGCGCTTCCTGAGGAAATACGCCGCGCTATACGCGAAGAGGTGCGGCGCGACCTGGGTGACACCGGCGGGCCGGTCGAGGCGGAAGCGGAGTACCGAATTGCCAGCGGCCGGCGCTAAGAGCGCAACGAGAGAACGCCCGCCGTAACTAGGCGGGCGACTGGTTTCGCAGCGCATCTGCCCGCCGAACATCCCGGCTGCTGAACCGGCAGCCGACGCTCAGCCGTGGCGACCGGGACTACTCCCGATCCCCAAATGTGAGGACGCCTTCAAAGCGCGGCTCGCTGGGATCGCGCGGCAGAAGCCGAAGGCTTAACCATCATTATGAGCGCCTGCCTCAAGCCTAGAGCATGCTATGAATCGCGGAGAACTGAACAACAATCCCGTTGGGAGTAACGCCATGAATCTTCTCAAGCACCTACCGAGTCCGATCTCGCCGACCTTCAGCGAGGCGTTGCGCATCGATACGCAAGCCGGCTCCTGGATCTTCATTTCGGGCCAGGTCGGCGTGCCATTGCCGCCTGACAAAGGCAGCGTCACATTCGAACAGGAGGTGCGCACGACATTCGAGCGCATCCGCGATTCGCTCGGCAAACTCGGCGCCGGCATGAACCATGTCGTCAGCATCAAGACCTATCTGACAGACCTCGGTCCCTACGCTGTGTTCTCTCGCATCCGCGGAGAGTTCTTTCCGAAAGACCCGCCCACCAGCACCGCCGTGCAGGTCGCCGGCCTGCTGCTGAACGCGAAGATCGAGATCGACGCCGTCGCCTTCCTTCCCGTTGACCCCGCCGCGTAAAAGCGATTTCTGGCGCTCCTTCATTTGATGGCGCCCGGTGCTCTGTCACGGATGGAGACCTGGTGCCCGCAGTCCGTGGGCGTCCCGGTGGACGATCGAGATCCTGTTCGCCCTAGTACTGATGAAATTCGACGAACACTCGCGCGCGGCACGCACACCGACCTGCCGCCGTGGCGCTCGATGGCGTCGCGCTGGCAACGGTCGACGATGATCCGGGCTTCCGCCCCGACGCGCACGCATTTATCGTCGACAAGGCTCTGTGGTTCATCGGTTACCGACGATCTGCCCCAATACCCGGCGCGGCTTTGTCACGGCAACGTCAACGAGCACGCATTGAGGGCCAAAACGTGCCAGGGCGTCATGCCGCTGCGACAGCAGCTTGCCACTCGGCGGCAACTTCGGTTCGGAAGATCCGCAGTGTGGATCGCGAGATGAGGTGGCGCTGAAGATTGAAGGTGTTGTGAACGGCGGCGTGCATGCTGAGGAAGCGCTGCGCGGATCGAGCCGATTTCAAACGCTGCAGCTTGCGTTCGCGTCGCCGCACTACTTGATGCGAATCTTCCGCGCGATTGTTGCGCCTGAGCCCTTGTTCGTGCGGGCAGCTGAGTCTCAATGTCGGAACGCCGCAGCATAGGAGCGCAGCTTGTCGGTGACCAACAACTTGGGTGCGAAGCCCTGCTTCTTGAGCAGCTTGCGCATCAGCCGCAGCACTGCCCGGCTGTCGCGCCGACGCCGAATCAGCATGTCGAGGACCTCGCCCTCGTGGTCGACAGCACGCCAGAGATAGATTCGCCTACCGGCGATCCGCACCACCATCTCGTCAAGATGCCAGCGGTCGCCGGCCGCGGGCGACGCCGGCGCAGCCGTCGCGCGATCGCGGGACCGAACTTCAGCACCCAACGCCGCACCGTCTCATAGGAGATGTCGAGCCCGCGTTCGGCCAGCAGCTCCTCGACATCGCGCTAGCTCAGGGTGAAGCGGACATACAGCCAGATCGCGTTCTGGATGATCTCGGCTGGGAAGCGATGGCGACGGTAGCAAAGCGGGGCATGCCGACATCCTAGCCGATAGCGCTGGCTCCCGACCCAGCCAATCAGCGCCATTAATTCGCGGCATTGACGGCGCGCTATTCGCTGCCGGCGATCCATGTGTTGCGCGAGCAGGTCGTGGCCGGCGGACTGCTCAGCTATGGGACCAGCCTTCCCGGTGTCTATCGCCAAGCCGCGGCCCTGGTCGGCAAGATACTTGCGGGCGCCAAGCCGGCTGATCTGCCGGTGCAGCAGCCGACCACATTCGAGCTGGTCGTCAATCTCAATACCGCTAAGGCGCTTGGGCTCACTGTGCCGCCATCGATCCTCGCCCGCACCACTGAGGTCATCGAATGACCCGTCGCTAGCTCCTCGCGCTGATCGGCAGCGCTGCCGCGCTTGCGCCGTTAGAACCGTCCCGCCCAGCCGGTGACACGATAACTGCTTAATCGAGCCCGACAGTTTGCCGACCTGGGCGACCAATAACCGAAAAACCTAGTGATTCGAATTTTGGCAACAGCTATGCTGATCGACGTATGTCAGAGCGTGCTCAGGCGGCATTCGGCTAGGATCGTAGCGGTTTGCGTCGTTCGGTCGGCAGGATGCAACCTGCCTCGGCAAAACGGAGGAGGATCGAATGAAGATCGAGGGTGGTTGCCTGTGTGGCAAGGTGCGCTATTCGGCCGATGCCGAACCAGCATTCGTCGGCGTGTGTCATTGCAAGAACTGCCAAAAGCAGGCAGGAACCGCGTTCAGCGTCGTCTTCGCTATCCCAAAGCCGGTCCTATCCGTGCAGGGTACGCTTAAGACTTTCAACGATCGCGGCGACAGCGGCAAGGCGGTGTACCGGCGCTTCTGCCCGGAATGCGGATCGCCAATACTCTCCGAGACCGAGGCCCGATCTGGGGTCGCGATTATAAAAGCTGGAACTCTCGATGATCCGAGCTGGCTGAAGCCGACGATGGAGATCTTCTGCAACAGCGCTCAGCCTTGGGTCAGCCTCCGCGGCGACAGGCAGCGCTTTCCAAAGATGCCGGGGTGAGCCCTATCGCAAGACCTACTCTGGCGAGCCTTGCGGCGGATCTTGGCGCCGGCCGCGCGACGAGCCGCGCGCTGGTCGAAGAAGCCCTCTCGCGCATCGCCGATCCTGCCAGCGAGGGCCGCCGCGTTTTTGTCAAGGTTTATGCCCTCGCGCGCGGCAGCCGCTCGGCTGCGTGAGGCGCGACCGGCATCCCGGTGCTCTACGTCGGGGTGTGCGCCTTAGAAGACCTTGCCGGCGGGATCGGAGGCGGCTGAGATGGCGCTCCGCTGGCTGACCCTCCCGATAATGAAGAGATAAGAACCCAAATAAAACAAGCTAAACCTGGTTCTGCTCATCAAGCGAACCTTCTTATTCGTTTGGTGAGCTTTTGGCCCTCCTTAACCTGTTCGGAGATACGGCGAATCGTTGGATGATCTTCCAGTTTCACGCTTGCGCCGCCTGCTGCACCGACCGGGAGTTTGCGGTCGCGCCGGTGCTCTCGGCGAGAATGATCCGAGCTCCGCGGCGGAAGGTGACATAGGCCCACAACCAGTCGAGCGCTACGACGATGCGCGAGCGGAAGCCGATCAGGAAGAAAATATGGGCGACACTCCAGACCAGCCAGGCCGACCACCCAGTGAGCGTTATCCAGCCCAAATCCGCCACCGCATTGTTGCGCCCGATGGTTGCAAGGCTGCCTTGATGGCGGTAGGTGAATGGCGGCGGCGGGGCAGCCCTCTCGATGCGCGCCCTGATCACGCTCGCGGCATAGGCCCCCATTTGCTTTGCCGCAGGAGCGACGCTCGGCGCCTGCTTTCCATCCCAGCTCTGCGAAGAGCAGATGTCGCCGACCGCAAATATCTCGGGGTATCCCGGAACCGATAGATCTTCGCGCACCACCACGCGTCCCGCTCGGTCGGCAGGTGTGTCCAGCCACTTCGCGGCGGGCGGCGCTGCGACCCCAGCCGCCCACAGGATGGTGCGCGCGCCTATCCGCTCGCCGCCGACCTCGACACCATCGGCATCACAGACAGTGACTGCCTCGCCCACACGCACTTCCACGCCGAGCCTTTCGAGCGCCCGACGGGCGGCGGCAGACGATCTCTCCGAGAAAGTCGGGAGAACCCTGGGTCCAGCTTCAATGAGGACGATCCGAGCGCTGGACGGGTCGATGTGGCGAAAATCATGGACCAGGGAAGCCTTCGCAAGCTCCGCAATGGCCCCCGCAAGCTCTACACCCGTCGGTCCGGCTCCGATCAGAATGAAGTTCAGCAACCTGCGGCGTTCACTCGAATCATTGCAAACTTCCGCAGCCTCGAAAGCCGAGAGGACCTGCTGACGAATGGACAGCGCATCGAAGAGTGTCTTGATGCCGGGTGCGAATTTCTCCCATTCATCGTGGCCGAAATATGAGTGACGGGCACCCGTGGCGATGATCAGGAAATCGTAAGCCACCCGTTGCTCGCCGATCAGCACCGCCCGGCCGGCGGTGTCGATCCCGGTCACCGTTTCCATCAGAACGGTCGCATTGCGCTGCCCGCGAAGGATCGCGCGAATCGGAGCCGCAATGCTATTGGGCGCCAGCGCAGCGGTAGCCACCTGATAGAGCAGCGGCTGGAACAAATGGTAGTTGTGCCGGTCGATCAGAGTGACGTCAACCGCAACTCGCGCCAGCGCGCGCGCCGCCGATAATCCTCCGAAGCCACCGCCGGCGATGACAACGCGTGGTCTATCAACGAATGTCATAACGCGGTCAGTGGACGGAGCGGTCGGGCAGCCGCGCGACCATGCCCAGGATAGCGCCGAGAGCAACATGCCCGAAGAACGCCGCCATGGCTTCCTTGGCCCCTCCGAAGAACAAGCCAACGCCAAGGATCGGCATGGCGATCACACCACCCAGGAACCAGACCCCAGTCATGAAGGTCACGCCCCGCAGCCAACCCGGGCCTGGCAAGTAGGGACCGACAATCAAAAATCCGATCGCGAAGCCGACAGTGCCCAGCAGGAAGTGCATGACCACCCCGGCCGACGTGCCGAGCCCGGTAAACGTCCCCAGCACCGCTGCAATGTCCATCGGATGACCAATCATTTCGGGTGCAAGGAACTTCATCATCAGAGTGAAGACAAGAGTTCCAGCCAAGCCGCCACTGATTGCTCGTGGCAGGGCGCTGACAAAATAGCTCGCGCCGGTCGAGAGCTCGGGCATGGGCATTGCTCCTACACACGTGACAGGTAGGCTCAGAACGCGGGCCTCTATTCCATGAACCAACCGTGGCTGACGATCAGCGATTGGCCGGTCAGCGCGTTCGTCTTTGCCGCAGCGAAGAAAAGAGCGGCCGCGGCGACATCCTCGGTCGTCGTGAACTCGCCATCGACCGTGTCGCGCAGCATCACATTATGGACGACCTCCTCCTCGGAAATTCCGAGCGCCTTTGCCTGTTCGGGGATCTGCCTGTCGACGAGAGGTGTCCGCACGTAGCCAGGGCAGACGACGTTTGCCCGCACCCCGTGCGCGGCACCTTCCTTCGCGACGACCTTGCACAGGCCAGTGAGGCCGTGCTTCGCCGTGACATAGGGTGCCTTGAGGAGGGACGCTTCCTTGGAGTGCACCGAGCCGATGTAGACGATGGCGCCGCCCGCACCCCGGTACATGTGGTTGAGGCATGCCTTCGTCGTGAGGAAAGCGCCATCCAAGTGAATCGCGAGCATCTTCTTCCATTCGGCGAACGGGAGCTCCTCGATCGGCTTGACGATCTGGATCCCGGCATTGCTGACGAGAATATCCACTCCGCCGAACCGTTCGACTGTAGTGGCAATAGCCGCGTCGACAGCGGCCTCGTCGCTGACATCCATGGCGACTCCCGTGGCGATGCCGCCGGCTCGATTGATTTCGGCCGCGGTTGCTTCGGCCGACGGCGATTGCAGGTCGGCGATTACGACCTTTGCGCCCTCGATGGCGAAGCGCTTGGCGATCTCCTTGCCGATGCCACTCGCAGCGCCGGTGATGATGGCAACTTTGCCGTCGAGTTGTGCCATGGAGCGGATCCCTTGTGGTCGGAATGAACGGCTTCCGCGCACAGGCAACGCCACCTCAGACGAGGTAGTCGTGCACGACTTCGCCGAGCTCGAGCGTGAGATCGGCGATCAAGTGCGTGGCAGAGATGATTTCCCGGACTGGAAGATCCGCGACAGGCGCGAGCGCGTGGGGATGAAGCTCGAGCGCCGCCGGTCCAGTCCACGCTCCCTTGAAGACGATGTCCGTGAGATTGAAGCGAACCAGTTCGCAGATCCGCGGCGAGCCGTCGACATGGGGAATGATCTTCAGCAGCAGGCCCGGCTCGTTGAGCGCCTTGGTGACGGTGGCTCGGTCGAGTTCGCGGTGCTTGAACCCCATTGTGCCAGTCGCGACGCGGACGCGTCCGTAATCCAACGTACCGACGAGGGTGTCCCGATCGACTTCCAAGCTCGGCTTCGCAAGCTTTTTCGGAAACCCCCAGAGTTCACGTCCGCCGGCGATCGGCGGGTGGTCATTGAGAAACATGGCATGGACATAGCCGCCTACCTCGCCGCCGAATCGGACAGGGATCACCTGACCCGACTCCGTGTAATCGCCGAAGCCGGTGCTGTCCGGCATGCGGATAAATTCGTACCTGACGATCGGCTCCATCACCTCGAGCGGCCTGGGAACAATGCGCCGCAACGAGTCGCAATCGGTCCGATAGGTGATGATCATGTATTCCCGGTCGATGAACCGGTACGGCCCGGGCGGATAGGAAGGGTTGTTCAGCGGCATTGCATATGCCGCCTTGCGGAGCATGGCCTCATCCATGAGTGGCAGCCCCCTGTAGGGTGGGTTCTCGGAGGGACGACTTTTCTCTGTTCTCGGCGGCTGCCTCGGCTCCTTTGCTCCGGGCAACGTCGAATGTGCGCACGGCGACATCCGGGGGCGCCGGATCGAGCCAAGGTGCGCTAGCCAGCGCAGCGCTTGCATCGCTCAGCCCCTGATTCCAGCGGCGCAGCATCGCGCCGCGCAGAAACTCATAGTCCTTGGACGGCCCCTGGATGGCCGGAGGACGGTAGATCAACTCGACGATGTCCATCGCTGTCTGACAGGCTGCGCCGGTCAGGAATTCGACTTCGGGTTCGTTCTTGAGGGAATCCGGCAGCTTGGCGAGAAGCTTGGCTATGTTCCGCCGCAGGGTGTGAGCGTAGCGAAACGTCTCGACACCCATGCGCGTGCGGCTGGAGTAGCGAATATCCTTCTCTCGCTCCGAAACTGCGTCGAGGCTCGAAGGCAGTTCGCCTTGCGCGGCGAACACATCAACCTGAAAAGTAAGCGTGCTGCGCCGCGGTACCCTCTCTAAAATGTACCGCAGCGGGGTATTCGATACGAGGCCGCCATCCCAGTAGGATTCACCGTCGATTTCGATCGCGGGAAAGCCGGGCGGTAACGCGCCGCTCGCCATGACATGCTCCGGCCGGATGGTTTGCCGGGCATTGTCAAAATAGGCAAAGTTGCCGGTCCGCACATTCACGGCGCCGACACTGAACCGGGTCTCCCTCGCGTTGATGCGGTCGAAATCGACCAGCCGTTCCAACGTTTCCTTCAGATCGGACGTATCGTAATAGCTGGTTGGTAATGTTCCCGTGGTCCAGCAACGCAGGAGGTTGGGCCGGAAAAAACCCGGTTGACCGAACAGCAGTGCGGATATCGCACTCAGCCGCCGCATCGTGTCCTGCCAAACATCGAGCGGCAAATCCAGCCAGCTCGCCGAGGGAGACGAAACCTGCTCCCAGAATGCCCGAAGTCTTGCGACGCGATCATGGGGCGCGTTTCCCGCAATGATTGCCGAATTGATCGCCCCGATCGAGATGCCGGCGACCCAATGCGGTTGATAACCGTGCTCCGCCATTGCCTCGTAAACGCCGGCCTGATACGAGCCGAGTGCTCCGCCACCCTGAAGAACCAGAGCGAGCTGCTTGTCGTACTCGGTTCTCGACATGCGGGAAGGCGATTTCCTGTTCATGAATCATGCCCCGTGTGGTGCGGCGTGGCGTGACGACCTTCGCCGTCGCGACTACGGGAATGCGCTCACGAGCTGGGCGACCATTCCGCCCGAGCGACATCGTGAACCCCCAAAGACGGCTCACGATACCGCCGGCAACTACCTCGAACCGGCTCAGGAACTAATCTTTTGCAGATATTTTCCGACAGCAATCGTCCGTCCATCGCAACATTTTCGGGCGCGCACTCCTGCAGGAAAACCAGGGTGTCACCGATGTGGTAGGCCTCGTCGATGGCGGCGGTAATCTGCTCGACCATTTTCTTCTTGGCAGCGATGCCAATGCCTGGCGGCGCTTCGATTCGGCAAACAGACACTATTCCCTCCTTTCATGCTCAGGTAACTCCCACTTCATCCCATTGCGGCGCAACGCGTGGGAGCCGTGCGCCCTTCGGACGCCAAGATCAGATGTCTATTCGTGGAGTCACTGGGCGGATCCTCCCAGTCGGTGCGTCTGCTTGCACCTGTTTCGAGCTGAGCGGATCGCGAAACCGGGCATTTCCGGCGGCGATCGCTTGTTGCGATCACTCGACCCCCCTAAATCTTGGGCTAAACGGTAGGCTTCACGATGGCGCGTGTCAGTGACCCAGGCGGCCAATTTGCTGGCCCTGGCGGCCAATCCGCATTCGCGGAGGATGCCGCGGGGTTACCGCCGGCAGGAGCGCCGTGATCGGCGCATGGGATGCGAGCGATGAGCGAAAAGCGCGCTGATCAAACGACCTGTGCGGCTTTCTGGGTTAACGGCATCGCCGAGACACTGGAGGCAGCAGGGCTCGATACACACGCGCTGTTTAACGAGGCAGGTCTCGAATTGACGGCGTTGAGTGACGCCGATGCGCGCTTTCCCACCGAAGGGATCAGCCTGTTGTGGCAGCTCGCTGTGACCCGCTCCGGCAACCCGGCAGTTGGGCTGACGAATTCGAGCGTCGTGAAACAAGGGAGCTTCGACGTGGTCGCATATGCGATGATGTCATCCGCAAACCTGCTCGGGGCCCTCGAGCGGGCCGTTCGCTATGTCGATATCCTCAGCGACGCGGCCACCCTAACCGTTGCAGACGATCGTGAGGGACACCGGCTGATTCTTGAGCTGTTCGGGGGTAAGCACCCCGTTCCGAGGCAGCGTTTCGAGTTCGACCTTATGACGTTACTTTCTTTTTTCCGATGGGTTACCAATCGCGATCTGCGTCCGCTGGCATTCGAACTGAGGTTTCCGCCGCCTGCCGATCTTCAGCCGTTCGAGGATGCCTTCAAATGCCCGTTGCGCTTCAATGCGCCGGTGAATGCCTTATTGTTCGCGCGCGCCGACGCGACCCTGCCACTGCCGACCACTCATCCGGAGCTCGCCGAGTTGCATGAGCGGGTCGCCAGCGAGCACCTCCAGCGGCTGGACCCCGCCCAGACTTGCCACCGAGTACGTACCGTGATGATCCGGCACCTGCCGGACGGCGAACCGCGGCGCCCAAAAATCGCCACCATATTGGGTATGAGCGAACGCACGTTGCACAGGCGGCTGGCCGTAGAAGGAACCTCGTTCCAGCGTTTATTGGACGACACGCGTCGCGAACTGGCCCGGCATTATCTCGGTCAGAGAGAGGTATCGCTGGCCGACATAGCCTATCTGCTGGGCTTTACCGACCAGAGCAGCTTTTTCCGCGCGGCCAGACGTTGGTTCGGCAGCTCGCCTCGGGATTACCGTATTCGGCTGATCAGTGAAGAACCAAGGAGGTCGTAACTATCTCAGGCCCGGCACGCCTTTACCCTCGATATGAGCGCACCGATATCGTGGCTTATGTCGTGGGATAGCGAAATAATTTCTCTCAGCCATTGAGGTAACATTGGTTCAGCCCGATCAGCCCGGGAATTTGCCACGCGTGAAGACGTCCCGCGGCGGTCGTCTATCGCTCAAAGTTTGAGACGTTTGAATGGCCCAACGCCGTCGATTTTTCTGTCGAGGGATATCCGTGATCCACCGTTTACCGTAGACGCTCGATCCTATGGCGAACTGGGATCCACCAAAAATCGACAACGGGCACCAACGCTGTATGTCGGCTAATGGCACTGACCGGCTGAGTCGGCCCGTCCGTAAAACTTCCGTTGTTGAAGGTCAACCGGCGGTGCTGCGCTGGTGCCGATTCTGCTCAGTTTGACCCATTGCTGACTTCCCTTGCCGCTGCGTTAAGA
>Ga0310909_10001846_pt1 | contig 12762 bp, 13 predicted proteins | sample GREbulkMGT000H_FD_203449 | JGI IMG/M metagenome (GOLD analysis project Ga0310909, IMG submission 203449) | Lab enrichment of tropical soil microbial communities from Luquillo Experimental Forest, Puerto Rico - GRE.bulkMG.T000H | ecosystem: Environmental > Terrestrial > Soil > Tropical forest >... | reverse complement strand
CTTGATTTCATGAACCCAGTCGGGCCCGGACGGCGGGCGCTCGGCGGGAGAAGGCAGACAGGGCTCGATGAAGCCACTCCGGGGCGGTGAGGGCATTTTGGTGGACTACATGGTTCGTGCTCGCGCTCTGCTGAGTATCAAAGATCCAGAACGATACCGGTAGGCAGAACTGGCTCAGGCAGAACGCATTTACAGGGCGCGCGAAAAGTCATTGAGCGGGTTCGGCAACAACACGCTTCACCCTAACCTAAGGCCCACGACGCCGACCGCGCAGCGGAGTGTCCTCTATATATGTCTCCAGCTTCCGGCAGCTTCCGAGGTGGATAGCTCCCGAAAGGCTACCGCGAGATTTCCGGGCGAATCACTGATCGTCTAAGTCGTTGATTTTGTTGGAGGCCACGCCCGGAATTGAACCGGGGTACACGGTTTTGCAGACCGTTGCGTAACCACTCCGCCACGTGGCCAAGTCTTTGATATTGTTAGAGGTGGGCGACGGTGCCACCTCTGTTTGCTACCGCTTTGCTACCATTTCCCCACGGCGTTTTTCTAGGGCTGTAGTCATGGCAGCGTCAACCCGCGCGACTGCGTCGTCCTGAAGCCCCTCCGTTACGTGGCTGTAGAGGTCGAGCGTGATCCCGACACGGCTATGCCCGAGGCGTTCGCTGGCGATCTTGGGATGTACCCCGGACGCCAGCATGTGCGAGGCATGGGTGTGCCGCAGGTCATGGAACCGGATGCGCGGCAGGCCGCTTCGGATGACCCGCAGACGCCATTCCTTGCTGATGCTGTCCGGGTCGTAGGGGCTACCGTCGGGCTGAGCGACAACGAACGCCTCCGCGTCAAGCCGGACGCCAAGCGCGAGAAGCTGTTCCGCCTGCCGGGTACGGTGCGCCCGCAGCTCGCCGACGACGGCGGCCGATAGGGCGACCGTTCGGGCCTGGCCGCTCTTGGGCTCTTTGAACCGCACGCCAGCCCTGGTCTGCTCGGCGCTCTGCACGACGGCCAGCCGGCCCTTGTCGAGGTCCACGCTGCCCCACCGCAACGCCGCAATCTCGCCGCGACGCAGGCCGCACAGGACTGCCAGGAGCGCGGGAACATGCATCCACGAGCCCCGCAGCGCCTCCAAGAGGTCGGCGGTCTGCGTCAGGCTGTAGACGGCCACCTGTCGGCGCTCGACCTTGGGCGGTCTCACATCGGCGGCTGGGTTGTACGGCAGGAGCCGCCAGCGGACGGCCTGCCGCAGGGCCGCGCTCAAGACGCGATGGCAATGCAGGACCGTCCTAGCTGAGAGGTCGCCTTTGCCCTTTTTCCGGTTGGCTCGGATGGCGTCATAGGCAGTCGAGATCGCCATTGGCTGCAGCTTCGACAGCGGCATCTGCCCCAAGGCCGGGGCGAGATATTCGGCGGCAATCTCGGCATATCGCTCGATGGTGCGCGGGCTCACCTGCGGGCGGACGTGGTCGAGCCATTTCCCGAGATAGGCCGTCACCGTCAGCCGGGACGGCTCAACGGCTGTGCCGGCCTCCTGCGCCGCGAGCAGCCGAGCGCATTCGCTCTGCGCGGCCCGCTTCGTGCCCTGGAACGAATACCAGCGGCGCTTGCGCTGGCCGGTCTGTGGATCGCTCACGTCGATGACGATGGCCCAATGGCCGGACGAGCGTTCGCGGATATGGCCCTTCATTTTGGCTCCTCACCTCGGGCGGCTTCTGCCCGTGACGCAAGCGCCGCGCGATGTTGCTTGAGAATTTCTGCCATACCCGGATCTTCCCGGGCCCTAGCTTCCTCGCTGACGTACCCCCTAACGCTGCGAAACCCACCATCTTGGCCAACTATTTCAATCGTCACGGAGTGAAAGCCAGGCAGTTCTTTAGCGAGCAAGTCAGCCAACAGCGTCGCGATCGTCGTCCGTGCCTGATCAGTTTCTGCCAAGCTCCCTCCAGTTTTTAGAAGTGCGATGCTGTCAACGATGAGACGAAACACTGCCGAGATATGGAGCCCACCGTAGGTGTCCTCGATCCGAAACGTGTCCGCCAACCGACGCTCGATTTCTTCGCTCACGGAACGTCCGGCTTTTTGAGCGGCGGCCTCTAGCTGCTCGTCCAGGGTGCCCCGCACCCTAAAAGTCCGATTCTTACTCAGGCGCTCACCCTCATGTTTTGGGGGGCGGCCGAGCTTTGACTGTTTTTTCCTCGCCATAGCTCTCTCCCGAAGAAGCGATTTTTGCACGGTATACCCCGCGCATAATCTTGACAAGGGGGAAAAAGGGCTTAGAAAGGACAATTAGCGCACGGGAAATACCGTGCAAAAGACAAAGGACCTCGATATGACCGACCGAGAAGAGCTGACACTCAGCGTGCCGGAGGCGGCCAGTAGATATTTCGGCCTCGGCAAGAACGCGGCCTACGCGGCTGCTGCGCGCGGTGACCTCCCCACGATCAGGATCGGCAGGGTTTTGCGGGTGCCCGTGCGGGCGCTGGAGGCGATGCTGAATGAGGCCGGTCAGCACCGTGCAACGGAAGGATAACCCATGCGCGAGCGCCTTCCCAGCCGGCGGGCCAGCACGACGTTCGATTTCGAGTGCGCGGACCTTCGCTACGTATGCTCGTACAGCTGCTATGCCGACGGCAGGATCGGCGAGCTGTTCCTCGGGAACCACCACAAGAGCAATTCGGCCGCCGACACCAGCGCGCGCGACGCTGCCATCACGTTCTCGATCGCTGTTCAGCACGGCGCCGACCCCGAAGCCGTTCGCTGTGCGCTCTGCCGCGATTCCAACGGCAAGGCGAGCGGTCCGCTAGGCACCGCGCTCGATTTCATCTTCGGCCGCGTCGCGGGGGATAAAACATGACTCGAGTTCTCGGCGTCGACCCAGGCATAAGGGGCGGCCTCGCCATTGTCGAAATCAACGACAGCGCCGCGCCGAAACTCGTCGACGCGATCAACATCCCCATCGTCGGCGTCAAAGCGAAGGAGCGCGTCGACGCGCTCGGCATCCGCGCATGGATCGAAGCACATAAACCTATCGATCATGTCGCGATCGAGCGCGCGGGATCGATGCCGAAGCAAGGCGTGGCGAGCACGTTCAAGTACGGCCGCGCCGTCGGCGCGCTCGAGGCCGCGATCGCGCTCGGCGGAATCCCGCTCACTGTCCTTGAGCCAGCAGTTTGGAAACGGCGGCTCGGCCTCTATGGCACCAATAAGGAAACAAGCAGGCAACATGCGCTGCAACTGTTTCCCGCTGCGCACGCGCTGCTCGCGCGCAGAAAAGACCACGGACGCGCAGAAGCAGCGCTGATCGCGCTGGCCCTGAATGGAAGCGCGCCATGAGACGCAACTCCGAGAGGGGCAAGAAGCTCGCAGACGACGCACGTCTCCTGCGCGCATGGCGCAACTGGCACGCCGAAGAGCTGGCTGAAGCGTTGGCCGGGCCGCACCGCCACGTGCTCGAGCCGCTAATGCAGCTGCTCAAGAACCTGGACCTGCATCCCAGTAACGCGCTGGTCGACTTCATCCGCGCACGGGACTGGAGCGCGATTGACGCGCAAACCAAGCTCGTCGTCCTGCATGAGATCAATACCACGATCACCACGTTGCGCACGCGCAACGGCATGGCGCCGATCGACGACGCATTGTGGGGTGAACGCGCCAACGTTTTTCAGACGATCCGTCTGATCATCATTCCCATCAACGGGAAGCTCGCCGAGGGCATTCTCGGCGCCGCCGCCGGACGGGATCCCTCCGGCAAATCAAACATCGGAGGCTCTGATGAGCAAAGAACTGAGAAATGAGAACCTGCCGACGGTCACCGACGCACCGCGCGTCGATGGATTCGCCGGCTTTGAAGATGAAGTCGAGGGTGCATCACAGCCAGAATCGCGCGGAGTGATCAGCGGCACCTGCATCAAGTTCACCAACGAAGCGACGTGGGTTAGCAGCGACGGAGACGAACTCCCGTCGGGGCTCGAACTCATCGTCGTCGATATTGGCCGCGTGGTGCAGAGGTGGAAGGACGGACAGCCGATCGAAACGATCGTCTTGGCGCCGGGGGCAAAATTTCCCGACGTCAACAAGCTCAATGCCGCGGTGCCGCAAACGGAATGGGAAGAGGGTCCAGACGGCAAGCCGCGCGGGCCGTGGCAAGCGCAATTCATTGTCTACCTGCTCAATGGGCAGACGATGGACCGCTACACGTATCCCACCGGCACGACCGGCGGCGCTATCGCTGTCTGCGATCTCGTCGACAGGACGAACTGGATGCCCCGCTTTCGCGGTCTGGACGTGTTTCCGGTCGTGGCCCTCGCAGACGTGTTCATGCGAACGCGCTTCAACGGACGACAACGCCCGCACTTCGATATCAAGCGCTGGGTGAAGCTCGGCAACGACGGCACGGCATTGCCGGCGGCGGAGACGCCACTGCTCCCCGATCAAGGAGCACAAGAGGTCAAGGCGCCGACGGCGAAAGAGGCCACCGGCGACTCGATTCCCTCTTAACCCGCCGACCTGGGGGACCCTCGATGTCGCCTCACCCCGCAAGGTGGGGCGGCATTGAGGGCGCGCCTCACCGAAGGGCGTCGCCGCCATGCCGGTACTCTTTCACGACTTCGAAACGCGCAGCACGCTCGACCTCAGCGAAGTGGGCGCGTGGAAATATGCGTGTGATCCGAGCACGGACGTCTGGTGCTGCGCCTACGCCGTGGACGATGGGCCGATCCAATTATGGGTGCCCGGCGATCCGGTGCCGCCGGAATTGATCGAAGCCGCCAGCAACCCCGAGTGGACTACGAGTGCCTTCGGTGATCACTTCGAACGCCTAATCACCCGACACCTCATGGCGGCGCGCTATGGCTGGCCGCTAATTCCGCTCGAGCGGCGGCGGTGCACACAATCAGCCGCGCTGGCGCTGGCGCTTCCAGCCAAGCTCAAAGATGCCGCGAACGCCCTTCATCTCGAGCAGCAGAAGGACGAGCGCGGCCATCGCGTCATGATGCAGATGGCGAAACCGCGTCGCCCGCGGCAAGACGAGGATCCTAACGGCGTCTATTGGTTCGACGATCCCGAGCGCCGCGAACAGCTTTACGCCTACTGCGAGCAGGACGTGGCGACCGAGCGCGCGCTCCACCACAAGATCGAAGGACTGAGCCCGGAAGAACAATTGCTCTGGGCGCTTGACGCGCGGATCAATAACCGCGGCATCTACATCGACGGCAAGCTGCTCGACGCCGCTATCAATATCGCCGAAGCCGCAGAGCGCGCGATCAACACCGAGCTACTGACGATCACCGAGGGCACGCTCGAGACGATCCACCAGACCGCGAGGCTCATGGCGTGGCTCGCAGGGTATGGTTGCGTCGTCACCGATGTCCAGAAGACGACGCTTGAGCGTGCGCTCACGCGAAAGGACATCGCGCCGGCAGCGCGGCGTGTGATTGAGCTTCGCCTTGATGGGGCGCACGCGGCGGCCGCCAAGCTCATCACGATGCGGGCCTGGCGCAACGGTGACGGCCGCGCACGCGGCTGCTTCCGCTTTCATGGCGCCTCAACCGGGCGGTGGACAAGCTTCGGCATCCAGCTGCAGAACTTGAAACGCCCGCTCGTCGAGGACATGGGCGCGGCTATCGAAGCCGTTAACACCGGCAACCTCGAGCACCTGCGGCAGCGCTATCTGCAGCCGATGTCGGTGGTGGGCGACATCACCCGCGCGCTGATCAGCGCGGCGCCTGGGCACCGGCTGATCGCCGCCGATTTCTCCGGCATCGAAAGCCGCCTCACCGCCTGGATCGCGGGCCAGCAGGACAAGCTCGATCGGTGGGCGAAATTTGACCGCACCGGCGACCCAAATGACGAACCTTATTACATCCTGGGCAAGACCCTCGGCGTCGCGCCTGAGCAGGCGCGCACGATCGGCAAGACCGCGGATCTGGCCTTCGGCTACATGGGCGGCGTCGGCGCTTGGAAGAAGCTTGCGCCCGACGACGACACCTCGACGGACGCCGAAATCAAGCAGCGCCAGAAGGCGTGGCAACGCGCGCATCCGAATATCGTGAAATTCTGGGGCCGCTTGAACCGCGCAGCAATCCAAGCCGTGCGCAAGCCCAACACCATCATGACATGCGGCCGCGTCGCCTTCGAGTGTGACGGCACGTTCCTGCACATGCGGTTGCCGAGCGGGCGCAATCTCGCCTACCCGTTCCCGCAGCTGCGGGCCGATGATCGTGGCAACCTGGCCGTCGTGTTCATGGACAACGCAGGAGGCAAATGGACCGAATGCCGTCGGGGACACGGCGCCTACGGCGGCACCTGGATCGAGAACGCGGTGCAAGCGGTGGCGCGCGATCTCTTCGCCGCCGCTATGCCTAGGCTCGAGGCGGCCGGATATCGGTTCGTCCTGCACGTCCATGACGAGATCGTCGCCGAGGTGCCCGACGGGTTCGGCAGCGCCGAGGAGTTCCTGCAGATCCTCACCACGGCGCCCGCGTGGGCCGAGGGCTTGCCGATCGCGGCCAAGGTTCGTGAGGGGCCGCGGTTCTGCAAGATCACCAAGCCGCAACCACAGCCCGCCGCAGAGCTCGACGAATCGAAGACGACCGTCAGTGCCCCGACAGTCGACACGCACCAAAACGAGGCCTCACGCCCCGCTGAGCCGGTCCATGACACAGCTGCCAGCGACGAGCGCGACGCCAGGCCCCGAAATTCCTCAATCAAACCCACAAGACACCCGCCGTGGGTGGAGGCGCCGGCAAGCGGGCCGCCCCCCGCGCAGCCGATCAATGGGAGGGAAATAATGGAACGGGTCGACCCGGCGCAGGGCGGTAACGGCGATGCGCGCGGTCTACCGCACGTGAACGGTGCCCCGCCCATCGCGCCCACACCGACGCAGCAGAGCTTCTCCGACAAGCGCGGCAACGGCGACGGCGCGCCGTGGCGAACGGGCGGCTCAAAGACCGAGGCCGAGCACGACACCTATGCCGAAGAGCACGCTGGCAAACCGTTCAACGACGCCTTCTTGCTCCGGCAAGGCTACCGCTTGGCGCACGTGTTTGATTACACGCTCGCCGATGGGACGCTGCTCTATTGGCAAAACCGCTACGAGCTAAAGAGCGGGATCACGCCGACCAAAGAGAAACCCCGCAAGCGGTTTCTCGTGCACCGGATCGTGAATGGCCAAGACGTCTTTGGCGCCGGCGATCGCCTCGTGCCTTACAACTGGCCGGCGATCATGCGCGCCGGTCCCGGCAGCACGGTCTTATGGAGTGAGGGTGAGCTCAAGGCCAAAGTCCTGATTGACAACGGCCTGCTGGCGACCACGGTGCTCAGCCACAAAGTGACCCCGGAAGCAGTGGCGGCGCTGACCGGCGATCATCTGATCATTCTCGCCGATCATGACCAGGATGGTGAGAAGCTAGCCGCCGCCGCACAAAAAGCACTGGCGCCCGTTGCTGCCAGCACCCGAATTGTGCCGGCGACACATCTTTGGAAGCACTTGCCCGGCCAATCGGAGCCCAAGCCCCACGATGATGTGTGGAACTGGGTTGTTGAGCAGAAGGGCGATCCGGCGACGCTGCTCGATATCTGCCGCGAGATTCCGGCCGACGGCACCATCACCGCGGAGCCTTATCAATTTCCCGCGGCAACAGACATCACCCCCTGGCAATGGCTCTATGGACGCCACCTGTTGCGCGGCGAAGTGGCGGGCACCGCGGCCATGGGCGGCACCGGCAAGAGCACCTTGTCCATCGTCGAAGCGCTGGCCCAGGCGAGCGGCCGCGCGCTGGTCTGTGAGACGAGCTCGACGCCGTTGCGCGTTGTCTTGATCAACCTCGAGGACACCCGCAACACCATGGACAAACGCATCGCGGCAGTGATGGACCAATGTGGGCTCACCCCGGCCGATATTGGTGACCGCCTGATCGTCATCGCCAAGGCCGAGATCAAGATCAAGGTGGCGCGCCAACTGCGCTCCGGCGATGTCGAGCGCAACGAGCCGGTCATCCGGGCGCTGACGAAGCTTATGCTCGATCACCACGCCGACGTGCTCTCGATCGACAGCTTCATCCGCACCCATCGGGTGAACGAGAACGACAATTCGGCGGTGCAAGAGGTGGTCGAGTGCTTCGAGGATATTGCCACAGCGGCGCGGTGCGCCGTGCATCTATGGCATCACACCCGCAAAGCCGGCGGCGAGCGGGCCACGATCGAGACCACCCGCGGCGCCATCGCCTTCGTCGACGCCTGTCGATCAGCCCGAATCCTGGAAACGATGTCCGCTAAAGAGCACACGCAGCTGCTCGAGGTGCAGCCCGAAATGCTGCCGGCCCCGTTCTACTTCCGCGCCTTCAACGGCAAGCGCAACTTCGCCCCGCCGGCCTCCCAATCCGACTGGTACAAGCTCGAGAGCGTCGTGTTGCTCAACGGCGACGACGTCGGCGTGGCGACGGCGTGGCAGTACCCCGAGACATGGGAGGACTTGTCGCCGGAACTCACTGCGCTGGTTGTGGACGAGATCGATCGCGGAATGCCTGACGGGCGGCGCTACTCAAACGATAACGCAGCGAAGAAAAGAGCGGCTTGGCCTGTCGTGCGAGGGCACTGCCCGACCAAGACACGCGACCAGTGCCGCCAAATCATCTCGGCCTGGATCAAGAAGGGGCTGCTCTACGAGGATGAGTACGACGACCCGGTTCAGCGCAGACGTCAGACCGGACTGTTTGGCCGCAAACCAGCAACCGAAGGGGAAGGACAAGGACAGACATGAGCCGAACGCGCTGCCCGAAGAAGGGACTAAGCCCGTTACCGCCGGCGTCACGTTATGGCCCAGCATTATGGCCCAGCGTTACAACCCCGTGGCGGCTGGGAGCCCTGCGTGATGGCGGGGAAGGCCACCCGGGCGGAGGGGGAACACCCCCTCCGAACAGACGCGAATTTTTGCGTAAACGAACTTTTTCGTTTACGCACCAAACGCGACAAACCCCCTTTGCGTAAACGACGCCGCATAGACATTTCGTCGTCTACGCAGTGCGTAGACGGACGAATTCGTCTACGCGTCGTCTACGCAGTCATCTTCGCCAGTTGTCGTTTTCGGGTCGTCTTCGCAGCCTTCGGGGGTTCCATCCCGGTTCTGCGTCACCACCCCGGTGGTGGCTTGCCCGGTGGGGGCCGATCCGGATGGCCGTTTTCGCTCCTCGGGCGCCGAGCCAGGCCATCGAGGCCGGTCTGAGGCCGGTCCGACCACCGGGTTGTGGGGGTCACCTTGCGACCGCGCCCCGCGCCGATAGACACGAGGCGCAAACCCCACTCCAGGAAGGCTGCTATGGATAAACGGGACTGCATCTACCCGGACTGCCTGATCGTCACAGACTTCGGCTCGGCTTGTGAGCATTCGTGCCCGCACGAACAGAAATACAAGGACAAGCCCAAGCCGTATTCGCGCGGCTGTCTCGCGCGAGATATCCCAGGCCACCGCCTCAACAGACCGGGTTGTGGGGGTCGCGTTCAGCGGAAACCAGGCGTCAATCCGCGACCCCAAGACCGGCAAGACGTACACACGCTACCGGCCATTCCTTTAAAAACGGAGAGGCTCCCGATGGGCAACGCTCGGCAAGAGATCATCTCGGCACTCAAGGGCGCCGGTAAGAACGAAAACGGCAGGCCGCATCCAATGTCGGTCAGTCAGATCATGGCGGCAATCGGGCGCACCGATAGGAATGCCGTCGACCAGCTGCTCCACAAGATGCGCAAGGCCGGAGAGATTGAGGTCGCCGGACGCGGTCTATACACCCTCGGTAAGATTGGCGCTCCCGTTTCTGCCCCGGCCCAATCTGACCAGGAGCAATCTTACCGGGAGGGCCAATCTGACCGGCAAACCGACCAGGATGATCTGACCGGTGCCGAGAGCGGTAAGATTGAGGTCGCGGTAAGATTGCAGGAAACACCCGACCAGCCATGGCGCATATCCGAGGCCGACGCCGCACGCCGCGCCGACCGGTATCGGGCAGCCCGCAAGGACAAGGGAGAGCTGATAGCCACCCGTGCGCTTCGGTGGGCGCTGCAAGACGCTGGAGTGTTGTATGAACAGCTCGAGCGCGAGATCGACCGCATCCGCGCGCTGGCAGCCTCGGGACACTGAAACGTGCTATATTGAGGGGTGATTTGTAGCCCGGGATCAGAAACTTGAGGTGTTGAGAGCAATGCCGTGGAAAAAGGGCCAATCTGGTAATCCTGGCGGCCGGCCGTTCGGAAGCGAAAAGGCATACACCGAAGCGCTGCGCATCGTTAGCAAGGAAGAGGTCGACGACCCGAATAGGCCCGGTGAGCGGATCAGCAAACTTCGGCGGATGGCGGGTGTTGCGTTCGAGAAAGCACTAGCCGGCGAGAATTGGGCGATCCAGCACATCGCCGAGCGTTTCGAAGGCAAGCCGACGCAGATGCTCGAGCACACCGCCCCCAACGGCCTACCGCCGCGCAAACTCACTTACGAGATCGTTCACGTCACGCGGGAAGAAATCGACAACCGCGACCGCGACCTCGTCGTCGACTATCAAGAGGTCAGGACGACGACCAAAGGCAATGGGGGGCGCGACCATGCCGATAGCGAGATCAAGTCAGGCAACGGGCATGGGCGAGAATAAATTGCTACGAACGATCGAGACGCGCGCGCCCTCTTCGGGGCTTGAGAACCTGGCGCGCGAGCACACCGAAGAGGCGCTCAACGTAATCATTAGATCATGAAGACGACGCAGGATGAGCGAACGCGGCTGATGGCTGCACGGATGCTTCGCGATCGAGGCTGGGTGAACTAATACAGAGGACCAAAATGCGGAAAGGTGGAGGATTGATACGTCGATTGATGCGCGCAACAGCGGCTTCGAGGCGCCGTCCGCCTCTGAGGCGCGTTCCGGCAGCTGGAAGGCCGAGCATGCCTACGGCTCCCGCTGTGCGGGGCGGTGCACCCAGGGCGCCCAGGCCTCCCACGCGCGCGCCCAAAGCGCCGCGCGCTCCACGGTTCAGATGAAACGATCTGATGAATTTCACGCGGAAGCTGCAGTCGCCAGCTACCTGCATTTCGCCGCGCTCGCTCAGCGCCCTGGCGGCCCGCGCATCAGCGCCGGAGCTGGAGAACCGCCTGATCCACCTTGCCTCTCGCTCAAAGCCGTGGCGTTCCGTGCATCAACGTCCTGCTCGGGAACAGCGCCGACCGACGTGGAAGGAATGGGAATGATGACCGAGCCCGGCCTCCATAACGGCGAATTTCTGTAAGCCGGTCCGGGGACGCCGCCGCCGTAGCGGGATCGATCTCCCCCTTCTCTGTTCAAATCTCAAAAGTTGTGAACAAAAAAATTGACGTTGAAAGCACGGTGGTTTATTTGTTCAAATGTTATGCTCAAAAATGGAGAACGGAGCATGACTGTTTACGGCTATGCCCGAGTGAGCACCGACGGGCAGACCCTGGCCGCGCAGGATGGACAGCTTCACGCCGCCGGCTGTGCCAAGGTGTTCTCGGAGAAGGTTAGCGGTGCCAAGACGGATCGCGCCGCGCTCGGCAAACTTCTCAAGCGGCTCGAACCCGGCGACGTGCTCATCGTCACCCGACTTGATCGGTTGGCGCGCTCGACGCGGGATTTGTTGAACATCCTCGACACCATCGCCAAGGCTGGCGCGGGGTTCCGCTCGCTGGCCGACACTTGGGCGGATACGACGACGCCGCACGGCCGGCTGATGCTGACCGTGCTCGGCGGCTTGGCCGAGTTCGAGCGTGAGTTAATCCGGGCTCGGACGGGCGAAGGCCGCAAGCGTGCCAAAGAGAGCGGCGTGCGATTTGGTCGGCCGCCGGCTCTGACGCCGCATCAGCGGCAAGAGGCTTTGGCACGGCGCGAGGCGGGCGAGACGTTGATGGATATCGCGCGTAGCTATGGTGTGAGCCATCCGACCATCTCGCGGCTGTAGGCGCTGGCAGAGGCTATGCAGCCAGGCGTGGCCTCTGTTGGATAGGACGCTCGACGAGTTGCACCCAAGCGAGGAAGGAATGATGAGCATCGCGATTTTGAGCCCTGTTCGCCTTGCTCGCATGAGCGCCGAAATTTCCAGGCTAAGGGCCGAGATCGCGCGGCTGCAGGCTGAGAATGCAGAGCTAAGGGCTGAGGTGCAAAAGCTCTATGACAACTGGGCGCGTGTGGTTCGTGACGACGCGCCCTAGAGCAAGCGAGCTGCCGACGAGATCGAGTGGCTGCGCGACACGAGCGGGAAATAATCTCCCAGCGCACCAAGGATGCCCTGGCGGCTGCCAAAGCCCGCGGAACGGTGTTGGGCAATCCCCATCTAGCTGCGGCTCGTGCGGTGGCACATACGGCTCAACGGGAAGCCGCCGATGCGTTTGCAGCCAATGTGCGGCCCATCATCGAGCAGATCAGGGCAAGTGGTGTGCAATCACTGCGCGGCGTGGCCCGTGCGCTGACGGCTCGCGGTATCAAGACGGCCCGCGGTGGCACTTGGACGCCCGTGCAGGTGTCCGACATTCTCCGCCGTTGATCGGCGACGACTTCAAAGCATGCCCCTGGTCAACTGGAATATGTGTGCCAGTTGAGTGTGGTCGCGAGGGGGGTATAACCCCTCTTTTTGAAAAGCATGCTTAGGGGCTGTCGGCCTAGACCACATCGAGAAGGCTGCGGCCGGTGACATGCAGGCCATCAAGGAATTGGCCGATCGGCTCGACGGTAGGCCGGCGCAGATCCTTGAGCATAGCGGCCCCGAGACGCCGGTCATCAGGTT
>Ga0310909_10001837_pt1 | contig 12780 bp, 11 predicted proteins | sample GREbulkMGT000H_FD_203449 | JGI IMG/M metagenome (GOLD analysis project Ga0310909, IMG submission 203449) | Lab enrichment of tropical soil microbial communities from Luquillo Experimental Forest, Puerto Rico - GRE.bulkMG.T000H | ecosystem: Environmental > Terrestrial > Soil > Tropical forest >... | reverse complement strand
CACGCCCTACGGCGAGGAACTCGCCGATCTCGTCGCCGACTCGGGGGGCATTCTCGGCGGCGTGACGCGTGCTGCTGGCGGCGTTCACGGAGAGCTACTCGACGATATCGACCCACTTCTCGATACGATTCTCCGCCTCGCCTCAGAGCGCGGTCTTGACCTCGACCTGCACGTCGACGAGAGCGGCGATCCGGCGGCGACCGCGCTCGCGCATGTGGCTGCTGCAGTTCTGCGCAACCGCTTCGAGGGTCGCGTCGTCTGTGGCCATTGTTGCAGCCTAGCGGTCCAGCCCGAAGAGCAAATCTGTCGGACCCTCGACCTCTGCGCCGAACCGGGTATCGCCGTGGTCACGCTGCCAACCGTAAATCTTTATCTTCAGGACCGGTGCGGTGAGCGGACGCCGCGCTGGCGCGGCGTCGCGCCGGTCCACGAAATCCGCCGGCGCGGCATACCGGTCGCGATCGCCGGCGACAATTGCCGTGATCCGTTCCATGCTTATGGCGATCACGACATGGTTGATACCTTCCGTCAGGCCGTGCGGATTTTGCACCTCGATCATCCGTTCGGCGATGCGCCCGCGATGGCGGGTCCTGTGCCCCAGGCGATCATCCGGGCGGGGCAGCTTGGGACGATCGGCAAAGGCGGTCCGGCGCGTCTCATCTTGTTCAACGCGCGCACGGTCAACGAGCTGATCTGTCGCCCGCAATCCGATCGCTTGGTCATCGACCGCGGACGGCGGGTATTCGCCGAATTGCCGGATTATGGCGAGCTCGACGACGACTGATAAACCCGGATTGTGCGAGGGCTCAAACCGAGGAAGGTCGACCCCTCATGAAATCGGTTATGACCGGGAGAGGTGATATTGAGCCGATTCGGCGCGAGCGGATGGTGCCAGCTGCCAGCCCTCTAAAGGCTCAGGGGCTCAGGGTCGCTACCTCATCGACGGCCTTTAGCGTCCATGTCCGATCGCGATACGCGACGTGGACCTCTTCCTGTTCGAGGATCCTTCCGATTTCGGACGCGAGTTCGTCGAGCAGCATCCGAACAGTGTCATCGTCTATATCGGCTGCATAGAACGGCAAGACTTCGCCGGTAAAGACGGCAACGGGCTCGCGATCATGAGCGGCCTCCGTTTCCGAGCCGGCATAGACAACCTCACCGCGGGTAAACATGCCCGAGAGAAACGGCTCGCCACGCGCATCGCGCTCTCGCATCCAGCGATGGGCCATAGCCGGCGCGTAAGCCCCAGGTAATCTTGAATTCGCGCCGAGGACCTTCAGAGGTGGGAACAAGGGAGAAGCTCTTCATTGGCGAATCCGGGCAGTGTCAATCCAAGATCAGAGTGGATCACAGCAGGCGGTGGCGCAGCTCGTGGGTCAGCACCCGAATGTTTTCCGAGTAGTCGACCAGCACTGCGACGAGTTGGACGCCGCCCGCCTTGAATGCCACTTCCAGCGTGGGGACCAGCCCGTCCGCCGTCTCCACCCGTGAGCCCTTTGCGCCAAAGGCTTCGGCGTATCTGGAGAAATCCGGATTGCCAAAGCTCAGCCTCCGATCGTCTGTCTCTCGCTCCCAACGTATCATGCCAAAAGCGTTGTCCTGCAGGATCAGCACCACCAGGTTCAGCCCGAGACGGGTTGCCGTTTCGAGCTCCTGAGAGTTCATCATAAACCCGCCGTCGCCGCACACCGCCAATACGCGCTGGCGGGGAGGTAAGATCGACGCCATCGTCGCCAGCGCGTTGTCGAGCAATAGCGTGTTCGCTACATGGGTGCGGTAGGTGCGCGCGAACCAGATCTTGTACATGCCATTGTCGAGGCAGACGACGCCGTCCTCCGGCATCACTTCTCTCACATCGTGGACAATGCGCTGCGGTGTCAGAGGAAAACGGCTTTCGATCGCCCTGTCTGTCGGTCAGATTGTACGGATGTTCTCGGGGAACGGCAATAGCGCCGCAGCGCTCTCCAGCTTGCCCTCGAGCCGGTCGGCGAACAGCGCTAGGCTGGGTCCGACATCTCGATCACTTGAGCGTGCCCATATAGAGGTCCGAGCATCCAGTGACCGCGCCCTTGCCCATTTGCGCGTTGAAAAATGGGATGGCGACCCCTTCGGACAAAGTCGGATAGCGGATCAGCCAGGCGGCCGGCTCGCCGCCGGCGGCAGCGGTGACGGAGGTGGCGGGGGCGGCGGCTCGGGTTGGTAGTGCGCCCGGTGCGCCGCCCGCTACACTACCGGCATTCAGCGACGACGCTGCAGTCCCAGGATCGCGACTTCCGCGTGCGATATGGGGCAGGAGGCCTATAACCGTCGCCGCGGGTTAGATCGTATCGGAGGCGGTCTTTAGCCGCGCGACCTCAGACACGATATCGCAGCGCTCCACCAGATTGGGATCACCCTTGATCACCTCAAACGCGGTCTGTTCGCCCTCACGCCAGAAGCGGATGTCGAGCTTGTGCTTACCGACGCGGAGATCTTGCACGGTAAGGTCGGGCAGCCAGGCCGGAAGGGACGGATCGACATACAGCTTATTGCGCGGCGCATCCGGCAGGAACCCTAGCATCGCCTGTGCCAGCATGAAGGCCGCCCCGGCTGCCCAGGCTTGCGGCACGTTCGCCCCGATGTATTGCACCGGGAAGGTGGTCTCATCGCGCTCGAACGCGGTATACAGCTCCGGCAGCTGGTTGAGCAGAAAGTGACTCGCTGCGAGGCTGATGTCGTGCGCGATCCGCGCTGCCTCGGCGGCGAAGCCATAGAGTTTGAAGCCCATGGCGATGATGGCGTTGTCGTGCGGCCAGACTGAACCCGTCTGATAGTTGTACGGATTGTATGCTGGATGTTTGGCGGAAAGCGTGCGAATGCCCCAACCGGTCCACATATCCGGCGCCATTAGTCGCTCCACCACCTTCTTGGCGCGCTCGGGTGGCACAATGCCCGACCAGAGGCAATGTCCGGCATTGGAGGAGACGGTCAATACCTTCTCCTTCTCGCCGTCGAGCGCGTAGGCGTAGAAGCCGAGCTCCTCATCCCAGAAGGCTTCGTTGAAATGGTCGAACAAGGCAGCGGCTTTGGCGCGCATTGTCTGCGCGCGGTCCGGGTTGCCGAGAGCATCGAAGACCTCGGCCATACCTATCCAGGCATTGTAGACATAGCCTTGCAGCTCGCAGAGTGCTTTTGGCCCTTTGACCAATGAGCCATCGGGATAGACGACCGAGTCGCCAGAATCCTTCCAGCCCATGTTCTCATAACCAACCGGCGAGCGTGTCTGGTATTCCTGGAACCCGTCGCCGTCGCGGTCGCCATAGTCGTCGATCCAGGATAGGCATCGTTCGGCGGTCTCGAGGTGACGCTCCAGAAGCGCCCGGTCGCCGGTCGCTCGCCAGGCATGGTGCAAAGTGATCAAATAAAGCGGCGTCGCATCTGCGGTGCCGTAATAGGGTGTATGGGGGATCAGCTTGAAATGCGCCAACTCGCCGTAACGGATTTCATGCAGGATCTTGCCGGGCTCGGCATCGCGGTAGTTGTCCTCTTCCGTTGCCTGCAAGGTTCCGAGAATCTCCAATGCTCCGCGGGCAAACTCCGGATAAATCAGGGTGTTCTGCAGTGACACGATGAGGCTGTCGCGTCCGAACGGGGCGACGAACCAGGGGAGGCCGGCGGCCGGCAGGAAGACCATGTGATCCGTACCTGCGATCGGCAGGCGCAATGCAGCCATGTCCTCGAGCGCCTGGCGAAGCAGACGATAGAATTCCTCGTTGCTGGTCCGGATCTTGACGACGTTTTTTAGCCAGTCCGCCATTGTCTCGGCGTGGTGGGATTTGTGGCTGTGACCGATGCAGTGTGGCGGGGACGCAAAATGACGGTCGCCGTCTGCCAGGATGTAGAGGAGGCAACAATGCCATGCCTTGCCGGGTTCGAGCACCACCTCAAAGCTAAGCCGGCCGTTGGCATATACCGCCTTCGTAGGCAAATGCGTCGGTGAAATCGTCAGCCCGCGACTGAAGTCCCCGTTGCGGTAGGTGTAGCGCAATCGCTGATGTGGTTCGGACCAGTCCGTGGTGATCCGGCCCCGCCGCACGATATGTCCTGACTTCACCTCGAAGATGTCTGCGAAGTCGCTGCGAATCGCGAGCTCAAGCTGAAACCTCACCGGCCTCATGCTGTTGTTGGTAATATCGAGGTCTTCGTGCATGCCGCCACCTATCGACCGGCTGATGGTAAAGCCCAATGTGCGCGGTGGGATCGTGCCATCTTCGGTGAGGAAAGACCGATTGGTCAGAAAGATGCGGGATGCGTAGTAGCTGATGGCGCCGCCATTGAGCAATTCCCAGGGTTCGCCATTGGTATAGACCCTCCAGCTGCTGACAACTCGCGTATCGAGGAAATAGAGACCCTTGTCGCTTGGCCAGTCGATCTGGCCGTCCTGCTCGCTGATCAGCACTGTCTGGCCCTGGTGGATGGAGATCTGCGGTGGGCCGACCTGGACCTTGAACGCCATGACGTTCTCCCTTCGAGATGCGGGCGGGCGCGCTCGACCGAGAAACGCTCCTCGAAGCGCGGCGGATTCGGCAGCGATCGAGTGTTGCCGCTCGCGGTAGCGTCTCCCGGGCCTCCTTGATATCCGTAGGTAGTACCGCCGCAGAAACAAGGCCGAGCATTGTGAAAGCCGGTGAGGGCGGCTCGAGAGAGAGAAATTGGGGCACAGCGACCGCCGGTAGACGTCGCCGTGCCTGCCTTGCCCGCAATCCCGCGGCGGCCTATCGTGATCCCTGCGACCCACTTGAGGAGAGGAGCAGACATGCCGCTTCCGCAGGATATCAGACCCGTCTTCCAGGATATTCAGGACACACTCGTGCGGTCGGAGGCACCGTGGATTCAGCAATCCCCGATGTCCGCCGTGAAAGTGCTGTGGGTCGGCCGCGAGACCGGCACTTGGGCATCCCTGCATCATTGGAAAAAGGGCTACACGGCACCGCCGCACAAGCATCTCGCCGGGGCGCACGCCTATGTGATTTCGGGCAAGCTTCAGGTCCGCAACGGTGTCTTGAACGCCGGCGACTATGTGTACGAGCCCTCGGGCATTTTGCACGATGCGACGACGGCGCTCGAAGACACGACCTACCTGTTCATCTGCACCGGCGCCGTCCTGTTTTTTGATGAGAATGGTTTCACCCGCTACACGAATTGGGAGGTCATGGAGAAGCTGCGTTCGGAATATCAAGCGCCTGCCCGAGCTGAGGCCGCCGAATAGGATCGGGCGTGATGAAGGCGGTCGTCTGCGAGGCGTTCGGCGGTCCCGAGGTGCTTGCCCTGCGCGAGGTCCCGGATCCGCCGGCACCGGGTGACGGCGAGGTGACGGTCAAGATCGGGGCGCGCGGCGCGCAATATGTCGACGTCTTGATGCTCGCCGGCAAATACCAGTTCCGGCCGGAACCACCCTTTATCCCGGGGAGCGAGGCGGCCGGCGAAGTGATCGCCATCGGCCCCGATGTGACCCGGTTCAACATCGGAGACCGGGTGATGAGCCGGCATCGGTTGGGCGCGTTCGCCGAGCTGGGCAATGCCGGCGCCGAAAATTGCGACCCCATTCCGGCCGGCTTGAGCCTCGAGGAGGCCGCCGTGTTTCGCGGCGCCTACAGCACCGCCTATCACGCGCTATTGCAGCGGGGGCGGCTCGAGAAGGGCGACCGGGTGCTGATCCACGGTGCTGCCGGCGGCATCGGCATCCCGGCGATCCAGATCGCCAAACTGTTCGGCAGCGAGGTCATCGCGACGGCGAGCACCGAAGAGAAGCGATCCGTCTGCCTGGCCGAGGGCGCGGACCACGCAATCGATTACCAGGCCGGATTCCGCGACAAGGTCATGGAGCTGACCGGAGGCCGCGGCGTCGACATCATCTACGACCCGGTCAACGGTCCGACGTTCGAGGAATCGCTGCGCTGCCTGGCCTGGGCCGGGCGCATCCTGATCCTCGGATTTCTCGGCGGCCCGCCGGCGCTCGCCCGCACCAACTACTTATTGATCAAGGGAATCGAGGCCATTGGGGTGCGGATCGGCGGGCTCAATGAAGCCCACCCCGAAATCGCCGCCGCCAACGCGAAGATACTGCTCAATCTGGCTGCGCAAGGTAAACTCAAGCCGCGCATCTGGCGCCGCTTCCCGCTGACCGAGGCGGCCGAGGCCGTGCAGGCCCTGATCGACCGCAAGGTCATCGGCAAAGTTGTGCTCCAGTAGTCGTTTCCGCGCGAACGCCGAGGAGGCCCCATGAAAATCACCGATGTCAGGTTGACCCTGTTCTCCTGGGAGAGCATTCCCTCGACGATCTACGGCCACCACACCGTCCGGCCGACCGGCAAGAGCGATCTCGGCCTGCTCGCGGTCGTAACCGATCACGGCATCACCGGCCACGCCTTCCTCGGCACCTCCTCGAACCCGGCGAGCCTCGATGGGCCTGGTCTTATTCGCTTTCTGAAGCCGATCCTGATGGGCCAGGATCCGCTCGACCGCGAGCGCCTCAACCGATTGCTGTGGGCTCGCGTCCGCTCCGCGACGGTGCGCTCGATCGGCGCTTGCGACGTGGCTTTGTGGGACATTGCCGGCAAGGCGGCGGGGCTGCCCATCCACCGGCTGATCGGCACCTCGCGCGACCACATCGCCGCTTATGCGAGCTCGGAGATCCACGCCGCACCGGAAGAATATGTCGAGCAGGCCCGCCATTACCAATCGACCGGATGGCGCGCCTACAAAATCCATCCCCCGCAATCGTGGCATGACGACATCAAGGTCTGCGATGCGGTGCGCAAGGCAGTCGGCGACGACTACACGATCATGCTCGATTCGACCTGGAGCTATCGTTATGAGGAGGCCTTGCGGGTCGGCCGGGCAATCGAAGAGATGGGCTTTTACTGGTACGAGGACCCGCTCGCCGACCAAGACATTTATAATTACGTCAAGCTCAAGCAAAAGCTCGACATTCCGATCCTCGCCACCGAATTCCCGATCGGCGGCTTCGACGGCTATGCCCCGTGGATTCTCGAACGCGCCACCGACTTTCTGCGCGGCGATGTCGCGGTCAAGGGCGGGATCACGACCTTGATCAAGACCGCGCATCTCGCCGAAGCTTTCCGCATGAACCTGGAGGTGCACCACGGCGGCAACTCGTTGAACAACGTCGCGAATCTGCACGTGATCATGGCAATCCGGAACACCGAGTTCTTCGAAGTATTGCTACCGGACGCGATGCAGAAATACGGGCTTGCCCAGGATATCGCCGTCGACCGCAGCGGCCTCGTCCACGCCCCGACCGAGCCCGGCCTCGGCGCGAAAATCGATTTTGAGCTAATCGAGCGCCAGAAGGTCGGGGTGCTGAGCTGAGCCCTGACCGGCACGTGACTTCTTCTTCGCTTGCCGCGCTAGCGTGAATACCTCGCACCGCGGAGCGATCATGAAAAACCAGCGCCTTGCAGTCGGCCTAATGATCGGCCAGGCGATCCTGTTTGCGGTCGAAACTGCGATGATTCATCACATCGGATCGCGCGGTTCCGCGATGCAGCTTGCGCTGCTGCGTGGTGGCGCTGGGGTGGCGCTGGTGGGCGTCATCGCCTGGAACACCGGTTGGTCGGTGATGAAAACCTCTCAGCTGCCGCTCCAGTTGCTGCGCGGTTTTGTGTCGGTCCTCTATCTTTGGGTCCTGATGTACTCGTTCGCCCACATGCCGTTTGCAGACGCAACTGCGATTGCCTACACCCAAGCGGCGTACATTGCAGTATTCTCGGCGCTTATCTTGAACGAGCGCATTACAACTCTCCGATGGATTGCGACTGCCATCGGTACAGTTGGCGCCCTACTGATCGTAAAGCCGGCTTTTGTCGACCGGAACATCGTCTATCTGGTCGCTTTGCTCGGAACCAGTTTTAACGGTCTCGCGTTCGTGCTCAACAAATATCTGCAACGCCCGGGAGGCGATTCAGAATTGACAACAATGTTCTACGTTAATGCCATTGCTGTCTTGTGCAACCTTCCGGTTTTGGCTACGACAACGCTACCCGAACCTGACATCTGGCCTTGGTTGTCCGGTGTCTTAATATTCGGGCCCGTAGGGATGTACATAGGGATGGTGGCGGTAAGGCATGCGGATGCCTCGAGTCTTGGGCCATACACATTCCTCCGTCTGATCATTGCAGTTATCGGTGGTATCGTTTTATTTCACGAGTTTCCAGATCTGATTAGTTGGCTGGGCGTCGCCGCCATCCTATCGAGCTGCCTGCTGGCCTTGGCACCTGTATCGCCGCGCGCACAGCCAAGAGTCGCCCTCTAAAGGCTGCCTTCTAAAAATGCCGATCCACGCGATCATCTTTCAGTCGTTCTGCGCTCGCGGTATGGCGCCCTCTGAAAACGACGTCGTCAGTTCTCTGGAGTACTTGGGCAATTTGTTGCGATAATCCCCGAACCGCTTTCCTGACACTCGGATCGTTGATCGGCAATTCCGACCACTCTCGCCAATCATAACGCTGACGTTTGCTGATCTCCATAGCGAGAGGATCAGCACTTCGGAGATCAGCCTTCTCCAACGACGGAACGGTAATGAAATAAACTGGAAGGATTAGATCGTCCCTGCCTAAGGTCCTTTCATGCTCCACAAATTTGTTGAACTCGTCCCTACAGGGATCACTACCGAAGAAGCACGGGGTTAGTATTGGTATCAGGAAATTTGCGAAAGATATGGAATCCGCTATTTGCTTCCCCCATTGTTGCCCCAGTTGGATCCCCTTCACATCCTGGAAAATCTTAAACGTTTGATCACCCGTGACGACTCTCACCCCTAGCTCAAGCAGCTTGCGTAGTGCGGTTATATTCCCGTCAAAGTATTCGTCCTCAATTCTTGTATAACTAAGAAAAGCCTGTGCGGGCGTCATGACTGATCCGAGTCGGTCCACGTTGCTAAAATTTTCTACGGCGGGTTGAGGGACGGCAATTGTAGATATTTGCACTAAAGCCTACTTTGGGTCGCTGGGGAGCTTGTAAGTGGGGTCGTGATCACGACCCTCGGGCTGTTTTCAAGATTTCTTTCGGCTTCGCCGTCGCGTATCCACGGCATAGTGTCCCAGCATCCGCATCTGATCGGCATTGGGTTTCATCGTCGCCTCAAAACTTTGCCAATCGGCCACGCTCAGTTCCGATAGGCCGCCGACGACGTCGAAAGAAGCCTCGCTATAACACTGGCGTAGCAGCGGCTGCACCTGGAAGAGCGGATAGCGGACGTGAAACTCGACCGGCGAATTCGTGCGGGTTAACCGGATGTTGGTAAAGAGGGGCCCGAACCAGGTTTCGGACTCTATGATGCCTTCGAAATGCTCGTAGCCTTGGGTTCGCGGGATGTTCGCGGGACCCCGAGAAAGCAGTGCCCAGCCCGGCGCCGTCCGCGCCAGGTAGCCGCTCCAAATCTGTAACACACCCGGGTCTCGCGCGACGGCCAGAAAGGTCGGAGCGAGAGGCTTGACGGAATCGGGAGCTACCTCCTCGAACCGTTGTCGAAACCCAGGAAACTGAGCACCCCTCAGCGGATACCAATCCTCGGCGCCTTCGTAAGTCCAGGCGATCTCGGTACCGTCCCACACCAAGCTGAAATTCAGCGGCGGATAGAGATACCACCCGAATGCCGAAGCGGACGCGAGAGCTTCGCAATACCGATAGCCCCTGGTCGGTAGCATGCCATCAGCCGAGCGGTCGGCCCGCCGCGGGACCGGAGCATCGGGGATGAGCCGGTAAAATCTGCAGATGATCGATTCAGTCTGCTTAGCCATCGTTGACGCTCCGTGTCCCGCGGCGACCATTGACGATCCTAACGACGCGGCGGGAAGGCGGCGGTGATCGAGCCGCTGCCGAGCCGGACGATGCCGCGATCGGCGATCTCGGGTTTGGGTTGGCGCAGCGGCGGGAAGGCGGCGGTGATCGAGCCGCTGCCGAGCCGGACGATGCCGCGATCGGCGATCTTGGGTTTGGGTTGGCGCAGCGGCGGGAAGGCGTTCGTCGAACCGTAGATTAGCCGTCCAGTCGAATTCATCTCGTCTCTCCCTCGATTAAACGTTGGGCGAAATTGCCCTCGTTAACGAAGGCAAAATTCTCAGACGACGCAAGAACCGATCGTGAAAAAGTTTTCTTCCCATCGTGATTAATACGTGAAATCGAACTCTTTTAAATGAAGGAGCCTAGTTTCGGCATGAAGGTTGCACGGATCGATACAATGCGTCCGTTGCCCGCTTTCCGGAACAATGTTCACATGCTGCAGTGGCGCGCCCGCCAGCAGACGCGCTTAGTTTCATTGATCGATTCGACCCTCGCGCCGAGCCGCGTGGCTCAGGTTCCTCCGCCCGGGTTTGTCGATATTTTTAAAAAAAATTTGGTGACAAATCCGCTCAAAATCGTCAAAAATCCGTGAAACAAACGGGATTTCGTTACGCGTAGGGATTAGCTGGTGGAACGGGCCGATAACAGCGGAAATGAGGCTGTCTTTCTGGACGGGTCGACTCCCCATCAATCTCGCGCGAGCGGGGCTGGCGGCTCAGCCACCCCGCATCGCCCAGTAGACACGCTTTCCTGTGAGCTGCCGAACCGAACGTCGCCCCTGGAGGGTCTGCCGCCCTCGTCGACCAAGAGGTGGGTGGTGCGCCGCAAGGCCGCCGTCGTCGCAGCGGTGCTGAGCGGCGGCATTACTCTCGAGGAAGCTTGCCGCTGGTACCAGCTGACGGAGGAAGAGTTCCGTTCCTGGGAACGCGCGTTCGAGATCCATGGCCTTGCAGGTTTGCGTATAACGCGCACTCAGCAGTACCGCGGGTTTCGTCCTGGACGATCCCGCTCCTCGTCGCCCAAACGGGTTCACTCGAGTCTTTTAAGCCGTGCTTAGCCCACAGTAGTTCTCTGTTGTCATCCTTCGCCGGGGTGGCGCTCGTGACGGATCAAGACATCTGGGAGACTTTACCGATGAACGAGCCACAGGTGAGCGCCTTGCCTATTGACGGGGCGCACTATCGAGAAATGGCACACGGGCTGCGCAAGCTGGCCCGTCAGTGTCGCCTCGCCGGCGCACGGAGGGAACTGCTGCAGCTCGCGGCGAGTTACGAACGGAGGGCGGATCATTTCGACGGTCGAGCGTGGTGACCCTCCTTGTGAGGTATCATCGGGGATCGCGAACTAACACAATCGCGTGGATCTTATTCGCGAGTCGGTAGGGTTCCATTCTCAGCCGAAAGCGGAACCCCGGCTCTCGCGAGCGCATCGCAAAGAAGGTCGGCGTGCGGGCTGGTGCTTCCGGGGTACCGTCGCCGGAAGCTCGCTACGGTTAACCCCGGCTCGAGCTCGAGCAGCCGCCGTGCCGACGCCTGGGCCTCGTCTACCCGGCCGGCCAGCACCAGCGCGAATACCAGCAGCCGATAGGCATGCGTGTAGGTGCGGTTCTCGCGCAAGGATCGTAGAGCGCACTCGATCGCCCGCTCGTACTGCCCGTCCGCGAGATAAGCCATTCCAGCGATGCCACTATAAGCATACATCAGCGGATCGTAGGGCGAGAGCGCCATCGCCTTGTTGATCTCGTTAATCGCCCGGGAACCATTGCCCATCCACGCATGCGCCGCTGCGCTCCATAGCCAGGCCGGCGCAGCATTGGCATTGATGCTCAGCGCGGTCTCGAAACGGCGGAATGCGAGATCGAAGTCCTTGTAGAGATAGGACGCGACATGGCCGTGAACGGCGAACGCCATAGGTTCCATGCTGCTGCATTCGATTGCCGATCGCGCAAACCGGTCGGCCTGTGTCGCGTCGTCCGCCGGATCTAGCGACCATCCCTGGCCAACGCGCAGCACATGCCAATAAGCCCGCCAGGCAAGAGCCGCCGCGTAGTTCGGATCCTTCGCGATCGCAGCGTCGAACAGCGCCTCCGACGTCTCGAAGACCGTGCGCGAGGAATTGTGCATATTCTCTTGGGCGCGCAAAAAGAGGTCGTAGGCCTCGAGGCTGTCCGGCCGTTTGACGCGGATGCGCTTCATCTCGGCCGCATGCAGGTAGGGTGCGACCTTTCGAACGATCATCTCGGACAAGCGGTCCTGAACCTCGAAGAGGTCAAAAAATCGCTCGTCGAGTTTTGCAAACCACAACGCCTCCCCCGACTGCGTATCGGTCAGCTCGATGGTCAAACGCAGGCGATCTCCGAGAACCCGCACACTACCCGAGAGAACGTAGCGCACCCCGAGCGCGTTGCCGATCTCGCGCGGATGGCGATCCTGGTTCTTGAAAGCCAGTGTCGAGAGCCGAGAGATCACGAAGAAATTCGGAACGCGAGACAAAGCTTCGATGAGATCCTCGACGAGCCCTTCGGCAACGAAATCATGTGCGGGATCGCCGGTGAGGTTACGAAAGGGCAGCACTGCGATCGAAGGTTCGCGCCTGGGCTCGGGTCCGGGGTCGCGCCGAGGAGCGATGACCGGATCGCTTTGCTTCTCGATCTTCCAAACAGCGAGAGATGGAGCAGGCGAACCCCCCGCCGTGGTCTCGTTAAACTCGATGCCGGCAGGTTCGTCGTAGATCGTCGGAGGAGCCATCTGCGGCGAATCGCCCCGGATGGCTTCGTAAACGGCAGTGGTCTCTCTGGAGGGAGGTAAGTCGAGGACGGTCAGCAGCGCCTGCCTGCAACGCTCGAACTCGCGAATCGCCTGGGCGCGATCGCCCATTTGGGCAAAAGCCCTCATCATACTGCGCACGGCGCCCTCGTGCGTCGGCTCGAAGTTGATC
>Ga0310909_10001828_pt1 | contig 12795 bp, 10 predicted proteins | sample GREbulkMGT000H_FD_203449 | JGI IMG/M metagenome (GOLD analysis project Ga0310909, IMG submission 203449) | Lab enrichment of tropical soil microbial communities from Luquillo Experimental Forest, Puerto Rico - GRE.bulkMG.T000H | ecosystem: Environmental > Terrestrial > Soil > Tropical forest >... | reverse complement strand
GAAACTTTCGCCACCGACATGTGTGGAACCGGCCGAAGCGAATTCGCGGCGTGGCGGGCCGCGGCTGCCACCGGCGGCCTTGTCGTGGCCGCCGACGTACGCGTGGGACGACCCGGCTCACCCGATGAGAAGCTCGGCGGCGACGGCGCGGCCGCCCTGCTGTTCGGCGAGGGACCGGGGATCGCCGAAATTCTTGCCACGACGTCGCTGACATCGGAGTTCCTCGATCGCTGGCGGTCGCCGACGTTATTGACCGGCCAGCAGTGGGAGGAGCGGTTCGGCGCCGAGCGTTACGGCGAACTGGTTGTCGCGGCGGTGCGGCGGGCGCTCGATGGGGCAGGCGCGACCGGCGCGGACCATGTCGTGCTGACATGTCCGAACTCCGCCATCGTCAAGCGCGCCACTACCCTGGTGAAGGGTGAAAAGTCCACCGTAACTTCACCGATCGGTTTCTTGGGTGCCGCCGATTCGTCGGTCGCGCTGTGCGCCGTGTTGGACACGGCGGACGCCGACGAGACCATCCTGGTCGTGTCCGCCGTCGACGGTTGCGACACCCTGCTGCTGCGAACCACCGGCCATCTGCCTCAGGCGCGGCAAGCGCGGCCGGTCAGCCGGCAACGTGACGGCGGACTTCCGGTGGACCACCTGACCTACTTGTCGTGGCGCGGATTGGTGGAGGTGGAGCCCCCGCGGCGCCCGGAGCCGGATCGCCCGGCGGCGCCGCCATCGTCGCGTACCGAGCGCTGGAAGTTCGGACTCACCGGAAGCCGCTGCGAACAATGCGGTTTCATCCATCTCCCGCCCGCGCGCGTTTGCCGTGGCTGCGGGGCCGCCGACCGCATGATGGCCTCGCCGGTCGCGGGGATGGGCGGCACCATGAGCACTTACACCGTTGACCACCTGGCCTACTCGCCGTCTCCGCCGGTCGTGCAAGCGGTGATCGACGTCGACGGCGGCGGCCGGTGCACGCTCGAAATCGCCGACGCCGAACCCGAACGGCTTGCCGTGGGTTCGAGGGTGAACTTCACGTTCCGGCGATTGTTCACCGCCGGTGGAATCCACGACTATTTCTGGAAGGCGCGCCTCGATGACTAGCCACGGCATTGCCGACAAGGTCGCGATCGTCGCGATGGGCTGCACCCGATTCGGGGAACGATGGGACAGTTCGGTCGACGACCTGTTGCTGGAGGCGACGACGGAATGCCTCGAATCTTTGCCCGGAGTCGGCAAGGATGATGTCGACGCCTACTGGCTCGGCACGCTTGGCTCGGGTCAGTCGGGGCTGACGCTCAGCCGGGCGCTGTGCACTGAGGACAAGCCAGTCACCAGGGTCGAAAACTATTGCGCCACCGGTTCGGAGGCCTTCCGCAACGCGTGCTACGCGGTAGCGGCGGGTGCGTACGACATCGTGATGGCGGTCGGGGTGGAGAAGCTGAAGGACTCCGGGTTCTCCGGGCTGTTGCGCGCAGACCCGCCCGGTGACGGCACCGCGCCGGAGCTGTCGCTGACGGCCCCGGCGGCATTCTCGTTGCTGGATCCCGCCTACTGCGCCAAGCACGGTGTGCATCCCGACGAGATGCGCGAGGCAATGACCCATGTGGCGTGGAAGAACCACCAGAATGGCACGCGAAATCCCAAGGCGCAGTTCCGGTCTCCGGTCTCAAGGGAGACGATCGCATCCGCGCCGAAGGTGGCGGGGCGACTTGGCGTCTACGACTGCTCGGGGGTGTCCGACGGCGCGGCGTGCGCGCTGATCGTCCCCGCCGAGCGGGCCCGCGACTACACCGAGACCCCGCTGTACGTCAAAGCCCTGTCATTGGTGGCGGGCTCGGCGCGGGGTTCGATGGATCCTGCGTACGATTTCACCACCTTTCCCGAGGTGGTTCGTTCGGCGCGGGACGCCTACCAGCAGGCGGGGATCGACCACCCCGCCACCCAGTTGTCGCTGGCTGAGGTGCATGACTGTTTCACCCCGACCGAGCTGGTGTTGATGGAGGATCTTGGGTTCTCCGACGCCGGCCGGGCGTGGAAGGACGCTCTGGCAGGCGATTTCGACGCCGACGGGCGCTTCCCCGTCAATCCTGACGGGGGATTGAAGTCGTTCGGTCATCCCGTGGGCGCCAGCGGTCTGCGGATGCTCTACGAGGCATGGTTGCAATTGCGAGAGCAGGCCGGCGAACGCCAGATACCCAACGCACACACCGCGCTGACCCACAATCTTGGCGGCCGTCCTGGTGGATGCGTCTCCTTTGTATCGATTGTCGCCCGGACCCTCCGTGGCTGACCTCCGGCCGAGTTACCAAGTTTCCGCGTTTCGGCAGGAACGCCATATGAGGGTGACAGCACCACAATTTTGACTTTCACCGGAAGGAAAAAGTATGTCGCACTACCTCAAGGACAAGGTCGTCATCGTCACTGGCGCCGGTTCCGGCTTCGGCAAGCTGATCTCCGAAAAGTGCGCCGCGGGTGGCGCGAAGGTCGTCGGCGTGGACGTTAATGGCGAGAGCCTGAACGAGGTTTTCGAGGGCATAGGGGCAGCCGGCTTGGAAGGCACGGCTCACATTGCGGACGTGACGGATATGGCTCAGGTCAAGGCGGCGGCGCGACACGCCGTCGAGACTTTCGGCGCCATCGACGTGCTCGTCAACAACGCCGGTGTGATGCCGCTGGCCTATTTCGCCGATCACGAACGCGCCTGGGAGAGATGGCACAAGGCGATCGATATCAACATCAAGGGCGTCGTCAACGGCATCTCGGCGGTCTACGACCAGATGATTCAGCAGGGCCGAGGACAAGTGGTAAACATCTCTTCCATCTACGGTAATGGCGGGATCGAAGGCTCCGGGGTGTACAGCGCGACCAAGGCGGCTGTCACCGCCCTCTCGGACTCGTTACGGGTCGAGGCACAGGGCAAGATCAAGGTAACCACGATCAAGCCCACTGGCGTTTTCGGAACAAACCTCGCAAGCTGGGTCGTCAACGAGACGGCCATCATGGGCCTTGTGGGGCAGAAAGGCCTCAAGTTCATCGAGAACATGGGCAACCTCCAGAACGGGTCCCTTCGACCCGAGCAAATGGACGTCGACTCCGTGGAGTACTGGCTGATCACCCCTGACGATTTGGCGAACGCGGTCGTGCATGTCATCGACCAGCCGTGGGGAATCAACCTCAGCGACGTCACCGTTCGGGCGAGCGGTGAGAACTACGTCCGCTGAGCCCGAGCGCGGACCATTGGCTGCGGCGACGGAAACGTGGGGGTGTCCACCGGGGTGGGAGACGACGCAGTGGTTGCCTGCCCAATTTAATTTATGCTAGATTAAAAAAACTAGATGGGGCTTGAACATCAGGGGCGAACTCAGGCCTCCGTAACGGCGGATTGAGGATTAAATATGTCTGAGCGTCAAGATTTTCTCTGGCAGAGGTTCTTTGCGGCCTGTTCCTTGTTGTTCGTTGTCTTCACCTTTGCCGGCCTTGAGGTCTTCTGGCCGCAGCCGCCTTCCTTTGCTCTAAGTGCGGATCAGACCGCGGCCTACTATGTCGAATACCAGAAGGGTTTCTTCGTCGGCATCGTGTTGTGCAGCATCGGCATGGCATTCCTTCTCGCATGGACCGTGCAGTTCTGCCTGATGCTGTGGCGACTCGAGGGAAGGTCGCATGCGGTCACCGCCGTCACCGTGGCGAGCCTCGCCGCCAGCCCTATCTTGTTGTCCTTCGACCTGGCAATATTCGGAGTTGCCGCATTCCGCCCGGGCGAGACAAGTCCGGACGTGACTCGCGCCATGAGTGATGTGGCATGGCTTGGCTCACAGCACATCTGGCCAATGCTGGCTCTCGGAATGGCCTTGGCAGGCGTCCTTATCATCAAGACACAGGGGCGCTCAGGATCTCTCCCCACCTGGCTTGGTTACTTCAGCCTCGTCGTCGCTGTATGCGAATTCGGACAACTTCCCATCTTCTTCTTCAAGGCGGGTCCATTCTCGGGGAACGGCGCCGGTGCCTGGTACCTCGCTACCTTCACCTGGGGTCCATGGATTCTGGCCGCCGGCTGGGCAATGTATCGGGTGCTCGGACGGCAGCAAGCGAAACGTCTGCAACGCCCAGAGTGGTTGGACGCGGGTTCGCTCAGCGCGACGACATCGGCGTGACGGCAGAAGCTCAGGCAGCCTGCATCGGTTTTTAATATAGATTCGACAGTTGGTATCGGGTTTGTGTGAGAGCGGAAGGTGTCGAAGTGCCCGGAGTACAGGACAAAGTCATCATCGTCACCGGAGCCGGGGGAGGGCTAGGCCGCGCGTACGCACGCTTCCTGGCTGACAACGGGGCGATGGTCGTCGTCAACGACCTAGGTGGAGCGCGTGACGGGTCCGGGTCAGGGACAAGCATGGCCGACGCGGTCGTCGAGGAGATTCGCGCGGCGGGCGGCAAGGCCGTCGCGGACTATTCTTCGGTTGCCACCCCCGAGGGCGCCGAGGCGATCGTTGACGCCGCAGTCGAACACTTCGGTGGGGTGCACGGCGTGGTCAACAATGCGGGCATCCTGCGCGATGGCGCTTTTCATAAGATGTCGGCGGAAAACTTCGATGCCGTGCTGAGGGTGCATCTGTATGGCGGTTTTTACGTCACTCGCGCCGCCTGGCCGCGCTTTCGCGAGCAAAAGTTCGGCAGGGTCGTCGTCGCAACGTCGACCGCCGGCATCTACGGCAACTTCGGCCAAGCGAACTACGGTGCCGCGAAGTTGGGACTGGTCGGGATGATCAACACGTTGGCGATCGAGGGGGTGAAGTACGGCATCACCGCCAACGCGGTGGCCCCGCTTGCCGCCACGCGCATGACCGCCGATGTTGCCCCCCAAGAGCTTTTGGACAAGCTCGATCCCGATCACGTGGCTCCAGCGGTCGGCTATCTGCTGTCCAAGGAGAACCGGGACACCGGATCGGTGTTTGTGGTCGGCGGCGGACTCGTCCAACGGGTGGCGCAGTTCCAAAACGACGGTGTCACCTTCGCGGCGCCGCCGACGCTGCAGGAGATCACGCAGCGTTGGCCTGACATCAGCGACATGTCCAACGCCAAACCGGGGACAAGCCCCGTTTAGAGCATGAGCATCGCGCACAACCGCGCACCGGCTGACATCGCACTTCAGCTGGCCAGCTGGGACGCCGACCGCAGTGTGGACTTGGTGGATTTCACCGTCGGCGAGCTGCTCGCCGACCGCGCGAACGCGCACCCCGATCGCGTGGCTATCGTCGGCGTGCGCCACGGCACGGGCGAGCAGGTTCGGTTGACCTACGGGCAATTGCACGACGAGGCATGTCGAGTCGCGTGCGCCCTGGCGGGTTTGGCCGAACGTGGAAGCTTCGTCGCCATCTGGGCGCCGAATGTCATTGAGTGGCCCATCATTCAGTACGGGGCCGCGCTGGCGGGTATGGTGCTCGTTGCCATCAACCCCGCATTACGCGAGCGGGAATTGCATTATGCATTGCAGCACTCCGGCTCCGCGGTGCTGCTGCACGCCGACGCCAACCGCGACTACGACATGGCGGCGGGCGTCCGGCGGGTCGCCGCGAGCCTGCCCGACTTGACCTGTGTATCGCTGTCAGATCCGTCTGCGTGGCGCGCCCTGCACGTTGCCGACAACATCGCGCGCAACGCAACGAACGATGCCCAGGACGTCGTCATGCTGCAATACACCTCGGGCACCACGGGCAACCCAAAGGGCGTCCTACTCCGACACAAATCGCTGATCAATGTGGCGAAGCTGACGTTCGAGGCGCTGTCGGTGCCGGACGGCTCGGTGTGCCTCAATCCGCTGCCGATGTTTCACACCGCCGGATGTGTGATCGCCACGCTCGGACCGCTGTGGATAGGCGGCACGGTCATTTTGGTCGATCGCTTCAGTCCGGCACCGGTGCTGCAGGCGCTGCACACGGAGAAAGTGTCGGTGCTGTTCTATGTGCCCGCGGTGCTGGCAGCGCTCTTGGAAGTCCAACGCACTAGCGATGCCCGCGCTCCGCAGTTACACACGGTCATGGGTGGTGCGTCGAACGTGTCGCCAGCGCTGATCGAGGCCGCCGAGCAGGCGTTCGGCGGCACCGTCATCAACCTATTCGGGCAAACCGAGTTGTCTCCTGTACTCACCGCGACTCGGCTCGAGGATTCTAGCGCCGACCGGCTGAACACCGTCGGTCGCCCTCTGCCGCAAGTCGATTGCCGCATCGTCGATCCGGGTAGCGGCGAGGTGGTCGGCGTAGGTGAGCCCGGCGAGATCTGTGCCCGGGGGTACCAGACCTTGGTGGGATACCTGCACGACCCCGACGCGACCGCGCGCACGATCGATGGCGAGGGATTCGTCCACACCGGTGATATCGGCACGATGGATTCGCGCGGCTACCTGAGGGTCACGGGCCGCCTCAAAGAGCTGATCATTCGCGGCGGCGAGAACATTGCCCCGGCGGAGATCGAATCGCATTTGGTCACCCATGATGACGTCGTGGAATGCGTCGTCGTGGGACTGCCCGACGACCGGCTCGGCGAGCAGGTGGCTGCGGTCCTGCGCACATCCCGGGACGCTGACGCGCTGCTCAAAGACTCCCTCGTCGGCCACTTGCGTAATCGATTGGCTCCGTTCAAAATTCCGGCACGGTGGTTTGTAGTGGCGGAGTTTCCGGTGACTCCAACGGGCAAGGTGCGCAAGTTCGAGTTGCGAGACGCGATCATCCTCGGCAACGTGAGGGAACTGTGACTCCCGCGGCAGACATCGACGCCCGCCGCGAGCTGCTGCGGCGGCGTTTCGCGGTGTGGCGACCGCGCACCCTGTCGGACTGGCTGGATGACTGCGCCCAACGCCATGCCGAGCGCCCGATGGTGCTCGCCGACGACCGCGAGTTCAGCTACGCCGATGTCGCGGCCGAGTCACGGCGTCTGGCAGACGGTTTGGCGGCCATCGGCGTTCGCCCTGGCGACCGGGTGGCCATGGTAATGGCGAACTACCCGGAGTTTGTCTCGGTCAAGTTCGCCATCGCCCGAGCGGGCGCCGTCGCCGTTCCGCTCAACTATCTCTACCGCCGGGAAGAGTTGCGCTTCGTCCTGGCCGACTCGGGGTGCCGAGTCGTGGTAACGATGACCGGATTCGCCGACCTTGATTACCAAGCGATGCTCGACGGCATCTCCGATCCGCCCACAGTGGTCTTGCTCGACACCGACGGCCGAGCGCGTCCCGGTGCGCTGACGGTCGAAGGCCTGGCGGCGCTCGGCGACCGCAACCCCGGAGCCGGCGCCGGCCGGGCGGTCGATCCGTGTGGACCCGGCGACATGCTCTACACCTCCGGGACGACCGGATCCCCCAAGGGCGTGCTGTTGTCTCACGACGCCGTGTTGCGCACGGCCTTCGCGTCAGCGCTGACCCGGGCTTACGAGGACGGGCGGCGGATTCTGTTCTCGCTGCCCTGCTATCACATGTTCGGCTACGTCGAAGGCCTGCTCTCGGCCACCTTCGTCGGCGGCGCGGTCATCCCGCAGACCAGATTCACCGCCGAGGGCTACTTCACCGGCATTCACCGGCACGGCGCCACCGACATCCTGTGTGTGCCGACAATGGCGGTGGCGATGATCGAGCACCCGTCGCGCAGTGGCTACGACCTGAGCACGCTCTCGGCGATTTTGTGCGGTTCGGCGCCGGCGCCGATTTGGCTGTGGGAACAGATCCGGGCGGAATTTGGTGTCCGCGAGATTGTCACCGGCTACGGGATGACCGAGTGCGGCGGGGCGATGACGCTGACCCGTCCGGAGGACCCGCTCGAACTGACCTCGACTACCGTGGGGCGCCCGAAGATGGCCGGCACCGCAGGAGTGCCGGGAACCGACGAACTCGTGGAGTACAAGGCGGTACACCCCGAGAGCGGCGCCGCGCTGCGGCCCGGCGAGGAAGGCGAACTTGTGTCCCGCGGACCCACCACCATGCTGGGGTACTGGAACCGGGCCGACGACACCGCCGGGATGCTGCGGAACGGCTGGCTGCACTCCGGTGACCTGGGCCGCGTTCGCGAAGACGGCTACCTCCAGGTGACCGGGCGGAGCAAGGAACTCTACAAGAGCGGCGGAGAGCTGGTGATGCCCAAGGAGATCGAAGATCTCCTCGCCGCGCACGACGCGATCAGCCAGGTGTTCGCGATTGGGCTGCCCGACGAACGGTGGGGCGAAATCGGCTGTGTTGTCGTGGTTCCGGTTCCGGGCGCCGCACTCACCGAGGCTGAGGTCCTGGCGCTATGCCGCGCCAAACTGGCACGGTTCAAGGTCCCCAAGCGGGTGATTTTCTACCGAGCGGACGATCTGCCCACCACGCCGACGGGCAAGGTGCAGAAGTTTCGGCTCGTGCAACAGCTCACGGCGTCCAGTCCTCGGCCGCACGGATAATTTAATAGGAAATAAAAAACTGTGGTAGCATCTGGGGCAGCAGTGTTGGACTGGTTCCCATGCCTTTAATCCGCATTAAAGGGCGGGAGTCCGGTCGAACCGAGAGGCTGAGAAGGGAACCACGGGGTGTTGGGACCCCTCGCACCGAATCGAGCATTCACTATGTCGGCTGATGACAACCTTGACACCAAAGTGTCGACCGCCCAACGGCTCTACGCGGCCCTCGCCGCCGGGGACCGTCAGGCGTTGTCGACGCTGTTGCATCCCGACTTCGTTGGACACGCCACCGAGGGTCTTCCCCTCGGGATGGGTGGTCGCCACGACGGACCGGAGGCCATGCGGCGCGACCTGTGGTGGACCATCGGGCGCCACTACAAGGTGGAGGCGCAGCCGGAGGATTTCCGCCTCCTCGATGACGGCCGACTGTCCGTGGCCGGTCACTATCGCGGCGAGGGCCGGAAGTCGGGCCGGCGGCTGGACGCGGCATTCATCCATCTGATCGCCTTCGCCGACGACGGGCGCATCGTCTCACTGGACCAGTTGACCGACAGCGCAGCCTGGGTGCAGGCCCTCGGTGGTGACGCGGAGCTGCAGACGATCGAGTACTCGGTCACCGATGCGGTGGCCACCGTGTGCCTGAACCGGCCGGACGCCCGCAACGCCATCGACATGCGGGTGGCCGAGGAAACCCTCGCGGTGGCCCGGCGCATCGCCACCGATGACTCGATCCGGGCGGTGCTCATTTGCGGCAACGGTCCCGCGCTGACCGTCGGCGGCGACATCGACTACTTCCTCGCGCGCTCCGGTGAGCACTTTGGCGCGCTGTTCGAACGGATGACCACCCCCTTCCACGAAGCGTTCCGCGTCCTGAGTCGCGTCGAGGCCCCGATCGTCACCGCCGCCCACGGGGCGGTCGCCGGCGGCGGCCTGGGCTTTGTGTATGCGGCGGATCTGGTCATCGCGGCCGAGGACACCAAGTTCGTGACCGCCTTTGCCGCCCTCGGGCTTTCGGGAGACGGCGGCGGAACCTGGCACCTGCCCAGGCTTATCGGTCCTCGCCGGGCGGCAGAGGCCTATTTGCGTAACAGGCCGATCGACGCCGTGGAGGCCCTGGAATGGGGGCTGATCAACGAGATAGTGCCGGTCGACAAACTGCGGAGCCGCGCCGAGGCGGTGGCGCGGGAGCTGGCCAGCGGACCCACACGCGGTTTCGCAAAAATGCGCGCCCTGCTGCGCGACACGTGGCGCAACGACCTGTCAACGCAGCTGCAAGCCGAAACCGAGGCGCTCCGAGAGACCGGCGACACGGCTGACGCCGCGAGAGCCATCACCGATTTCGCGGCCAGGCGCAGCACGGAATTCACCGGAAGGTAGCAGATGGGACTCATTCAAGATTCGCTAGAACACAAGGCAATTCGCGAGAGCGTGGCCGGCATCGCCTCGCGCTACGGGGTGCAGTACTACACCGAACGGGGCAGATCCGGCGGTGGCATCGACGAACTCTGGAAGGACCTCGGGGCCGCGGGTCTGCTCGGGCTACACCTGCCCGAGGAATATGGCGGCGGGGGAGGAGGCATGGCCGACGCCGTCGTCGTCGTGGAGGAACTTGCCGCACACGGCATGCCGCTTCTGGTCTGGGTCATCTCACCGGCGATCTGCGGTAACATCCTGGCCCACCACGCCTCCGAGGAAATGAAGCAGCGCTGGCTGCTCGTGATCGCCGACGGAACCAAGATCATGGCGTTCGGTCTGACCGAGCCCGACGCCGGCTCCAACAGCCACAACGTGAAGACCACCGCGCGGCGCACCGACACCGGGTGGACGATCTCTGGTTCGAAGTACTACATCTCTGCTGTCGACCAGGCAGACGCCATACTTCTCGTTACCCGCGACGCAGACCACTCCACGCCGGACAAAAGCGCGCTCTCGCTGTTCGTGGTGCCGACCGACAGCCCGGGGCTGTCGTTCCAGCAGATCGAAACCTCGATCGTGTCGCCGGACAAGCAGTTCACGGTGTTCCTCGACGACGTGCATGTCGGTGAGGATGCGCTGATCGGAGTCGCGGGCAACGGGCTGCGGCAGGTCTTCGACGGCCTGAACCCGGAACGAATCCTGGTGGGCGCCTTGTGCGGTGGGATTGGACGCTACGCCGTCGGCAAGGCCGTCGAATATGCCAAACAACGCCGCGTTTGGGATACGCCGATCGGCACTCATCAGGGCATCGCCCACCCCTTGGCGGAAGCGCACATTGCCGTTGAGCTCAGCAGGATGGCCACCGCTCGCAGCGCCGAACTTTTCGACGCCGGCGAACCCGCGGGCGAAGCCGCCAATATTGCGAAGTTCGCCGCCTCGGAGGCTGCCCTCAAGGCGCTCGACCAGTCGATCCAGACCCACGGCGGGAACGGACTGTCGCACGAATACGGGCTGTCCGAGCTGTGGTTCGTGACGCGACTCATGCGCACCGCCCCGGTCAGCCGGGAGATGATCCTGAACTTCGTCGCCCAGTCATCGCTGGGCCTACCCCGCTCCTACTGAGCCTCGGAGGAAATCTATATGAGCACAACGCAATTCGATGTCGTAGTCATCGGGGCCGGAGCCGGTGGGCTGTTCACGGCCGCGCGCCTGGCACACCACGGCTACCGCACCCTGGTGGTGGAACGCCTCGACAAGGTCGGCGGCCGGGCCTCCACCGACGACATCGACGGCTTCAAGGTCAACAACGGCGCCATCGTCATCGAGGTCGGTGGCATCACCCAACAGACGTGCGAGGAGGTTGGCGCGCCGTTCGACATCCGGGAGCCCAAACCCCCTCTGCTGTACCGGATCGGCGGCAAGGACGTCGACGTGACGGGCGGGGGCTGGGGTTTCCTGTTGAGCAAGCTCACCCGCCAGGGCGCCAAGCTGGTGAAGGGTATCGGCGCGGCCCGCAACGATTCGGGCTTGCCCGAAGACGAGATCTCCACCGCCGAATGGGTGTCGCGGTACACGAAAAATGAAGGGGTACATGGCATCTTCCGCAACATGTGCGCATCGATCTTCGCCGTTGGCTGCGAGGATCTGCCGGCCCGGGTGTTCCTCACCTACTTCACCCGCAAGAGCGCGTTCAAACGGTTCGGCTTCCACCCGGAGGGCACTATCGGGTTGTGGCGGGCCCTGGCGAAAGCCATCGAGTCCCACGGCGGTCAAGTGTGGCTATCCACCCCGGTCGTCAAGATTGTGTCCGACGGCACCAAGGTGACCGGCGTGCAGGTGATCCGCGACGGCGAGACGATGACCGTGGACGCGCCGGTGGTGATCAGCGACGTCGGGCCCGCCGCCACCGTCAAGCTGCTCGGCGAGGAGAACGTCCCGGCCGACTACCAGGATCTGGTGAAGAAGGGCGACCGGCCAACCGCGATGATCTCGGTCAACTTCGCCAGCCAGGAGCGGTTGGTCGACGTGCCGGGGATGTTGAGCTTCGCCAAGTCGCGGCGGCTGGCCTACATCGCCAACTTCACCGACATGTGCCCCGAGATGGCGCCGCCGGGGTGGAACCTCTACGTGGGCACCGCGGTGCCCAAGCCGTCGCTGGGCGATTTCGACGACGCGGCCGAGACGGAGCTAGTGCTACAGGACCTGCGCGACACCATCGACCGGTTCGATGAGCGCGCCAAAATCCTGAACGTCGCTGTCACCCGGGACGATTGGCCGCCGCAGCGGGCTGTGGCCGGCTTCGACCTGCCCCACGACACGCCCTTCGCCGGATTGTGGAACGTCGGCGACGCGGTCAAGGAGTACGCCAACGGCGGAACGACGGCCTGTGCCGAGACCGCCAAGCTGGTTGTGGACAAAATCATCGCGGGCTCACGATGACACCGTCACATCCTTCTGACGCGGATTTCGCGGCCGCCTACTCGCGGGCATGGACATCGGAGCCTACCCAACTACTCGAGTTCTTCGCGCCCGACGGCAGTTACACCGACGTCGCTTTTGGTGCGACATACAACGGCCGCGATGAGATAGCCCGTTTCCACCGCTGGATGCTGAAGTTCGCCCCCGACTCCGCCATCGAGTTCAGCGATGCCTGCGCATGCGATGGGCTGCTGTATCTCCAATGGGTGTGGAGCGGGACGTTCGAAGGAGCGCTGCGGCTGCCGGATGGCTCGTCGGTGGAATCGACCGGCGCGATCTTCAGCGTCGATGGGGTCGCCGCGTGCCGGTACGCAGCCGACGGCAAACTGCTCAGTCATCGCGACTACTGGGACCTCAGCACCATGCTTCGACAGATAGGTGCATCGTGACCGGGCCGACTCCGGTCGTTTTGATTCATGGTGCGACTTCGTCTGCGAGGGCATGGGACCCACTGCTGCCGATGCTCAGCCCGAAATGCCGAATCTTTGTGCCCAC
>Ga0310909_10001825_pt1 | contig 12797 bp, 14 predicted proteins | sample GREbulkMGT000H_FD_203449 | JGI IMG/M metagenome (GOLD analysis project Ga0310909, IMG submission 203449) | Lab enrichment of tropical soil microbial communities from Luquillo Experimental Forest, Puerto Rico - GRE.bulkMG.T000H | ecosystem: Environmental > Terrestrial > Soil > Tropical forest >... | reverse complement strand
CGCAGCGCCTGAAGCGCTTCTAGTGACTTTGGTGGCGGGCATCGTCCCGCTCACCGGCTCCCGATAACCCGCCTCCGGCTCGCGCGCCGATCTGCCCATGGAGTTGAGTGCGCCGGCCCGGGCTGAGTCGCTCGTAAACAACATGCTGATAGAGTGAATGAACGAGGCGATAGCGCTCGGCGATCGTACCGTCAGGCCATGCTTCGACGCCGGCAGCCATCAGGAATTGGCCGCGCCGGGCAAGCTCGGCACATCGATCCTCGACGAGGCGCAATGCTTCATCGGTCCCCCGTGGCAGCCGCTGCCGTCGAAAATTCACGGCCCACGACACTTGCGGACTCGAGCGTGCGTTGTTGCTCGGGCTCAGTCCGTCGAATAACTGCTCGACCATCCCCTGGAGGCTCCGCGGGACTCGTGCTGCAGCCTCTTCGGCTCCTGGCTTGATCCGCCAGCGAGCGCCGACCTCCACAACCCATCCTTGCTGGACCAGCGCGTCAACCACCGCGACGATGAACAGCGGGTTTCCGTCGGTGCGCTCGTGGATTACCCGCATCAGCCTGTCCCATACCTCGCTGCCCGGGAGCCGAAGTGTCAAATACCGGGCACTTCTGTGTCCCGCAGCAATTCGAGCGGCATCTCCTCCGCGAGTCCGTGCATCCCGAGCTCGCTTGTGACGGCGTGCAAGGGATGTGCCCGCACGATCACATCGACGGGACGATAAGTGCCGAGCAGAAAGAGCTGGGTTAGCTCGCGGCGGCGGGCCAGCCAGTTGATCAGGTCCAAGGTCGCACGATCACTCTAGTGGAGATCCTCGAGCACCAATACGCGGGGCCTGTCGGCGCTCAACGCTTCGAGCGCGTCGACCATCTCCGCGAGAATCCGGTTGCGGGTAGCCCCGATGAGCAGTAGTTGAGGGGTTTCGTGCAGCTTGGCTCTTACGACCCCCGGCAGCTGTTCCAACCAGGTTGGTGCGTATTTGCCGAGTACAGCAAGAGTGCGCTCCGCCTCGGACCCCCGAAAAAGGCGCCCGATCGCGTCCAATACCGGTAAGTAGGGCTTACCAGACCCGCGGTACTCGATGCAGAGGCCGCGCGCGATCCGGGCGTCATCACCCTCTGCACCCGCGCGAGAAACGCATCGATGACCCTGATTTTGCCAATTCCGGCCTCGCCGGTCACGAACGCCAAGTGGCGTTCCCCACCAGCAGCTCGGGCTAGGCGCTCGTGGAGGCGCGCCAGCTCAGCGTCCCGCGCGACGAGGGAGGCCGGTTCGCCATTCAGCAAACGCCGGCGCCGCCATCCCAGTCCGCGCGTCGCGACCCGTTGGCGCGATGAGCCGATAACCCCGGCAATGGACAGTCTCGATGAAACGGGGGCTCTGGCGTCATCATCCAGCCGTTGTCGTATCTCGCGGATACACACGGTCAGTGCCGCGTCGCTCACCGCGATCCCCAGCCAGACGGACTGTCACAGCTCGTCTTTCGTCACTAACCGGCCTGGACGGGCCAGAAGCGCGCGCAGAACTGCGAACGCCTTAGGTGTCAAGTGCAGTGCTTTACTCCCCCGCCAGATACAGGCGTTCTCTGCATCCAAGCGGAAGGGCCCGAATTGAACGGACATCCCGTCCGGCCATGACCCCCGCTGAAAAAATTGTCAGCAGAATCTTCGAGAAATCTCAGGACTTCAATCCCCGATCGGTAGCATCCTGCCAGGAATGAGCTATTACACTTGATGCTTCAGCTTCCTGCAAAGAACCGGAGGGCCGGTATCGCGCAACTGTCGTCGAGATGCTATATGCTCCGACCGCGCGGCCGGGGTACGAGCCGGCTCGACTACGTTCCTGCACTGCGGGCTCGCGCCGATCCTCTCATAACGACCGGAGGATGCCGAGCCTCTTCGCCATCACCGATAACGGCTCGGGCCGCGCGCTTGGCTTGTTTATACAACTGCCACATCCAGTCCTCCGGCTCCTGGCCGGCACGCTTGAACCAGTCGAGCATCTGGACGGTCGAATCGACCTGGTCGCCGTGCTTCCCTTGGGAAGCATCATCAGCTCGTGCAAGTATTCGGCAAGCCAGGCTTCCTCTTTTGGCAGATGGACAAAGCCGTTCTCGATCACCGCGGTCTAGGCGTCCATGCGCATGTCCGACTGCAGCGCGTAGCGGGTGACCGTGCGCAGGCCTTGCTCGATCAATTCCTGGATCAGCTGGGTGTCCGAGGCTTTGTCCTCGAGCAATACGACACTGGCCTCGAAGGCCTGGTACTGCTCGCACACCGCACGTTTTTGGGCTCGGGATATTTCATCTGCTTGCGCAGCACGTTCAGCAGGTACAGGTTCTTGCCCTTGATGCCCAGCTGGTGCAGACGCTGAAATCGCTGAGCTCGGAGGCGTTGTTGGCGGTGCCCCAGCTGGTCGAACTTGTCCGACCGCTCGTTGGTAGCTCGCGAACCACGCCGTCTTGACCATGCCGCCGCCCTGGGGCGACAGCATCTGTTGGTACTGGCCGGCAATATTATATTCGCCGATCGTGCGGCGAGGATGGCGACCGGCTGGCGCTCCGGGTGCAAAGCCTCGCCGCGAGACCGGGTAACTAGACGGGTCTCGAGCGGCGTTTCGATCAGGTGGGTCTCGTCCTCCTCGGCGATTGCCGGGTAGCAAACCACCTCCCACAGCTCCCGCGCCTGCACATGGCCCGCGAGATCATCCTCGGGTCACGTCACGCCCCAGGGCAGGCTCTCGTGCAGCGGGTGCACGATCAGGATGATCGCACCGCTGCGGGTGTCGTTCAGCTGGCCGTAGAGAGTGTGTCGAACCAGTCTTGGCCGCCTGCCGCTGGACCTGTGAGAGGGCTTCCTCGGGCTTTAGCGGATCATCGATGATGATGATGTCGGCACCACGCCCGGTCGACTGAGGTGGCGAGCCGGCAGCCCTGCGCCTTGGTCTCGAATTCGGACATCGCTTGCCGCTGCGCCGAAAGGCGAGTGACAAAGAGCTGCCGGTACCAGTTGCTTGCGACGATCTGCCGGCAATCGCGGACAGTTTGTCGGCGAGGTCATGGCCCCCGGGCTAGGCTCGCGACGGACCGGCGCTTTGAAACCCGGGATGACGGAAAGGATCTGTGCGCTCGCGTCGTGACCCAGGCACCAGGCCGGAAACGCGACGGAGGCCAGGCGCGATTTTCAGATGACGCCAGATCTCAGTTGCAACTACTGATGGCAGCTCAGATTTTCTCCGATGACAAATTGAGGAGCTGGTGTCAATTGGTCGTGAGTCGGCATGCTACGACGACCGGGCTATGCTCCGCAGCAGATCGACCTTGCGGTTTAGCGCCATGACCAAGCCATCCACCCCCTCTCGCCGAAGAATCGCGTTGAACTCCGAACGTTGCACTGCCAACTGGCTGATTGTACCGTCCAGGTACACGTCCGAGATTTGCCAGGCTCCCAGGTTGTGGCGCATCAGATAGGTGAGAGTTGTCGCCTCACCATTCGACTTGACGATTTTGGTCTCTACCATAACAGCAGATCCATAAGGCCGCTCGTCCGTAACCTTCAGCTGCTCGCCGGAATAGGTATTAAACCGATCGGCATAAGTCGCGGAGATATAATTTCCAAAGGCGTCTGTTAGACGCTGCTGTTCGGACGGAGCAAGGGTCGCCCAGGAGGGGCCCACGGCGAGCCGCGCCATGAATGCGAGATCAAATGTCCGATTTACGACGGGCGCAAGTCTCGCGTACCGACCATTCTGCCCGAGCGATCGACCATCCCGCATCGTGCTGAGTAGAACCGCGTAAAAGTCTTGCGCAACCTGTTGTGGGTCTGAAGCGGCGGCCGCGCGCTGCGTTGTCACACCTACCGCGAACCACAGCGCGAGGCAAACGCTCGCAGGCTTGCTAGACCAGGCACACCGTACGATCCGACTAGCCATTTTCCTATTCCTGTTGCTTACCCACTCTGGTGAATCGTGCTCCCTGTCCTGCGCTGGCCCACGATTGGTGTGCGAACCTCTGTCAGCACTCGATCGGCGACCCTATACACCAGGAATGCCCGTATAGGTCGAACAGCCTGCCGTGCCGGTCACCTCCGAACCGATCTTGAGCTGTTTGGCCCCCGGGTAAGAACTTGGTCAACCCGGCTCGCAATTGATCATCCACGGAGTCCCGAATTGATCCACCAGCATCCCAAACCGGGTGGCCCAAAAGGTTTTCTGGATCGGCATCTGCACCGTCCCATTTTCCGACAAAGCACGGAAGATGCGTTCGGCGTCATTGGGGTCCTCGATGCCGAGGGTCACCGAGAAGCCTTTCATTGGTTCATAGCGGTCGGGCGGGGCATCGGAACCCATCAGGATCCTGTCGCCGACCATGAGGCGGGCATGCATGATCTTATTGCGCCACTCGGACGGTGTCTGATCCTCCATTGGCGAACCCTGGTACGTAATCATCGCGACGATCTTGCCACCAAAACACCGCTCATAGAACTTGAACGCCGCCTCGCATTGGCCGCTGAAGGATAGATAAGGGTTCAACTCCATAGCGTACTCCTTTCGGTGCACTAAGATTGAGAGAAAGGTTCTCACTCCTACTGTTTCTCAGCGACCACTTTCATTGCGGTCGCGAACTCGTCCTCGCCGTCACTTGCCGATCGCCGACAGGCCAAGCATAAATCGCGGCACACATGGGGGGACCAGAACTCATGGCTAATTCCGAGTTCATATGAACCTCAGAAAATTTGTACCTGCTTGCGATGATTCTCCTGTTCGGGTGCTCACGACGGTCTCTCTTCGATTGGGCAGTTGGCCTCTTCTCTTGGTAGCGCCACGACCACGCTTAGTCGCGCCCAACGCCACTGCTCGCGCATCCGTCAGTTTCCAAAGCAACGCTCGAACATCGTTTTCCGTTACGCCGTCGCGTCGCATAAGGAGTCGCATCGCGGTATCCCCAAACAGTTCGTCCAGAGATGGATCGGTGCAGCACCCACTAAACATGACTTCCTCCCACCACAATTGCGCTAAGGCGAATAAAATGTCGGCCAATTCGACGTCGATAAACCTGGCCCGCGACGACAAGACCGAAGCGACCTGGCGGCCGGGACAAATGTCCGATGTTGGTTTCAGTTGCACACATCAGGAGTTCGCCCGCTAATGCAGCGTAGGCTGCGTGTTTCTCGCGCAGTCATTCGCTGTCTTAGCGCCGCTCCCCGGCGTCCCTCAGAGAAAAAACCTGAATTAGTGTGAAACGATGTGCAATCCTGGCCCATGAATTTCGCCTTGGAGGATGTGATCCAATGCTACCTTGCATGTCATCGTGATCATACCAACCACCGCTAAAGCACCCCAAAAGCGTCGCCGTCGTCCTGTCCGGTTGGGTCGGCGGGCAACAACGAAGGTTTGATGCAGTGATGGGGCGGGGGACCGGAACCTTTCCTCGTATTCTCTCATGGTCATGATGACTCTCGACTGACCGGACAAGTTCGGGCCTTCGGCATTTCATCGCCGCTGCGATCAGCTGCATGCCGCGTCGATGCAGTGACGTTTGAGTGCGCCCGAAATCGACAGAGCGCTGAAGAGATTTTTGTAGCATAACGGCTGTGAACGGACACAATTTGCCCATAGGGGTGGCGACTGTGATACGATCACGGGCAATCCTTCAGATTGACGACGGGTGCCGCTCGCTCGCTTTCAAAGCACATTGGAATCTTCCTTATTAGGTTGTCGCACTACCCAAGATCTTTGCGAGAAAAGATCTGAATTCGCCTGAAAAGGTCGCATACCGTCTCAGTTTGAATCGTAAGCCGCGACGCGGTGCTGCGTTCAGCGTTCCGAATCCAGCTTTGGTCGAGGGAGGGTGTTCCGAAGCTGTGCGAGCCGCAGCCTCGAACCGAGCGCGGCCGGTACAAGCTCCGTTTGCCCAAGGCGGCGCCATGGTGCGCGTCCAAAGATTGGGCCGTTGCAGGTGCTTCTCGTGATGGTGCTTAACCATGTGGCGGAGCGATGGCATATTCTACTTGGAGACTGCGCAGTCTCGGGCAATATATCGATCTGTTGATCGCCATTGCGGGGATCGTTCTCCTGCCGTTGGCCTATATTATGCGCAAGTGGACATCGATCTCGGGATGACCTGAATGAGCAGCCGGCAGCCTTCTGGCACCTTCACAGCCATTCTGCCGTGCAACCTCGACGTGTCTGAGCGCTTCTACAACCGGCTTGGCTTTACACGTCCGGACAGCGAAAAGCCGCTATCAGAGGAGCCTGATACCTACCGCATCCTATCGAGCGGCGAAGGCCGACATCTACATCTGACAGACGCGGTGGAGGGCTGGCTGGTGCCCGGCAGAAACCCGTTTGCGCTGTAGCTTTATTCTCAGAACGTTGATTTCCTGGCCAACAAATTCAAATACGAATTGGCCGGGAAGCAGGGTCCAGAAGACAAGCCTTGGGGGATGTACGAATTTGCGCTCTCCGATCCGGATCAAACGCTGGTTCGCATCGGTTGGCCGACACGCCTGCGAAAAAGATCGCGCTAGAGATTTCGAACTGCGACACCACCAAAAGGTCGGCTACAATCGGCGTCCATGGATCCCGTATCCGAAGCGCCGGCGAGCTTCGCGTTCGGCCGTTTCAGGATCTTGCCGCAACGCCGCGAAGTTCTCGCCGACGGCCGGCGGATAGGAATCGGCGGGCGTGCTTTCGATGCACTCGTGGTGCTGATTGAGGCCAACGGGGCCGTCGTCAGCAAGAACGAGTTAATGAGCCGGGTCTGGCCGGGCCGGATCGTCGAGGACAACAGTCTGCACGCCCAAATAAAAGTGTTGCGCAAGGCTTTCTCTGACCGCGACCTCATCCGGACCGTTGTTGGTCGCGGCTACCAGTTCAGGGGCGAAGTTCGTCCCTATAATGCGGGCAATAGAGAGCGGGCCGAGCCGGGGACGGCTTTGGAAGTTTCCGCTCCGCCGCACGCTTCAACGAACCTCCCGGCGCCGACGTCGGATCTGATCGGCCGAGACGGCGAGATCAGGGAGGTGATCGGCCTCCTGGCCGACCACCGGTTCGTCACCCTGACGGGCACGGGAGGCATCGGCAAGACGCGACTCGCCGTCGAAATCGCGCGGCACCTGCTGCCGCAATTTGCCGACGGCGTTTGGATCGCCGAACTCGCGTCGCTGTGCGATCCCCAGCTTGTCCCGATTACGGTCGCGGCGGCGCTCGGGCTCGAACTCGTATCGGGCGTCGTTTCGCCCGAACGCATTGCGGCGGCGCTCGGCGCGAAGAAAATCATGCTTGTGCTCGACAATTGCGAGCATGTGATCGTTGCCGCGGCAGGAATGGTCGAAGCATTGTTGCACGCCAACCCTGCAGCGCGCGTGATGGCGACAAGCCGCGAACCGCTCAGAGCGGAGAGCGAACACCTCTATCGGGTGCCGCCGCTCGCCGTGCCGACGGAGGATATCCAGGTGTTGGAGGACGTGCTGCGGCACGGCGCGGTTGCACTGTTCGTCGCCCGGGCGCAGGCGGCGGATCCGCACTTCGCGCCGAACCAGCAAATCAGCGCGGCCATGGCGGCCATCTGCCGGCGGCTCGACGGCATCCCGCTCGCCCTTGAATTGGCGGCAGCACGCGCCTCGGCGCTCGGGATGCAAGAGCTCGCTTCCCGGCTCGACGACTGTTTTAGCCTGCTTACCGCGGGTCGCCGCACGGCATTGCGGCGGCATCAGACCCTGCGGGCGACGCTCGATTGGAGCTACGAACTGCTTTCCGAAGCCGAGGGCTGGGTGTTGCGGCAGGTATCGATCTTCGCCGACGGTTTTAGCTTGGCGGCGGCGAGTGCGGTTATCGCGAGCGCCGAGGTTCACGCGTCGGACGTTATCGATGGTCTGGCAAAGCTCGTTGCCAAGTCGCTCGTCGCCACGGATGTCGCCGGCGCGACGGTCCGCTATCGGCTGCTCGATACGACGCGTGCCTACGCGCGCGAGAAACTCGGCGAGCGCGGGGAGCTCGAGCAGGCTTCACGCAGCCACGCCCAATATTACTTGGGCCTCTGCCGGCTGGCCGAGGCCGAATGGCAGACGCGGCGCGCGGCCGATTGGCACAGACATTATGGCACCGAGATCGCCAATGTCCGCGCGGCGCTGGATTGGGCCTTTTCGCTGCATGGCGACGCGTCGATCGGCGTGGCACTCACGGCCGCTGCCGTGCCCCTATGGTGTCAGTTGTCGCTACTCGACGAATGCCGCAGATGCGTCGAACAAGCACTCTCCCAGGTCGTTCCAGGATCGAACCGAGATGCGCAGAGCGAGATGCAGCTCGAGGCGGCGCTCGGCCTCTCGAGGTTTCATACCAAGGGCCCCATGCGAGAGGCCGGCGCCGCCTGGGCACGCGCTCTCACGATCGCAGACCGCCTTGAAAATACGGAATACCAGTTGCGGTCGCTGTGGGGCCTGTGGTCTTGTCGGATGACCACCGGCGAGTATCGAGATGCGTTGGCATTTGCGCAACGGTTCCGCCGGCTTGCCGCGAAACAACCCGACCCGGCCGATCAGCTGATCGCCGATCGAATGATTGGCACTGTGCTGCGTTACATGGGAGATCTGACCAACGCTCGGCGCCACATCGAGCGCATGCTCAGCCGATATGCGCCGCACCAGTCGCATACGATCCGCTTTGTGTGGGACCAGCGCGTGGCGGGAGAGATGGTCCTTGCGTTGATCCTGTGGCTTCAGGGATTTCCCGACCAGGCTATGCGCACCGCCCAGAGGACGATCGAGAGCGCTCGGGCGCGGGATCACACGATTTCGCTCTGCTATGCGCTATCGACTGCGGTGTGCCCGGTTGCGCTCTGGATCGGCGACCTGGCGGCAGCAGAACGTTATCTGTCGATGCTGCTCGACCATTCCACAAAGCTTGCGATGGCGGTGTGGCAGGCGGGGGGCCGGTGTTTGAAGGGAGCACTATTGCTCAAGCAGGGCAGGGTTAACTCGGGATTGGACCTTCTCCGTGGCGCTCTCGACGAGCTTCGCAAGACCGGGTCGGTCCCGCGCTATTCGGTATTTCTCGGAGTGCTCGCGCAGGGCCTAGCCGAAGCCGGGCAGCTGGCTGCCGGACGCGCGGCGGTCGACGAAGCCCTCTTGCGATCGGAGACCAACGAAGAGCGTTGGTGCGTCGCCGAACTGTTGCGCGTCAAGGGCGAGCTTATTTTATTGGAGAATGGGCCTGACGCCACCGCAGCGGCCGAAGGTCACTTCCGGCAGGCCCTCGACTGGACGCGCCGGCAGGGTGCATTATCGTGGGAACTGCGCGCCGCCACCAGTGTTGCGCGGATGTGGCGCGACCAAGGCCGGAGCAACGAGGCGCGCGACCTGCTCGCGCCGGTCTACAATCGTTTCACTGAGGGCTTCGAGACCGCCGATTTGAAAATCGCAAAGAGCCTCCTCGACCAGTTCGAGGACTGCCGCACCTGATTGGTCGGCGCTCGGCGCCACAGAATTCGTCCTGGCCGAAGCCGCTGCTGAACGCAACGATGTGCGGTTAGCGGTCCTGCGTAGTCGGCCCGTATCGTCCTATTCACCGACCAGAAGGAGTCCTGTAATCAGCGCATAATGGGCGCTGCGGATCCAGTCAATCCGATAGCGGCTCATGGGAAATACCTCCGCGCCCCCAAGGCGATTGCCGCGCCGTTGACGCCGTTCGCTGTGGGCATCCGGTCGTCGGCAACCGCACCAAAGGCGACTTGGCCCGAGGTCGGGTTGCGAGTAGCAGCCTCTCGGTTCGGGGCCGCGATAAACACGTCGACCTGCTGGCCCACAAAGGCCGGAAACTCGCTCGGAGCGAATTCGTATATCGCCTGCAGTACCCTCGTATCGACCCGCTCCGTCGTGTCCCCGGTCAGCGAGCGTTTCGGCAGCACATAGGGCTCGAAGCGGACAAAGGAGAGGGGCACAGATATACCGGGATTGCCGCGCAGCCGCGCAACCGCGGGGCGACCGGGACGAACTCGCCAGGTCTCGGTCTCGTCAATGTCCACCCGGATGTGTAACGGATCGACCGACCCCATTGTCATCAGCGGATCAGAGAGGACCCCCGCCTGCGCATACTCGCCGAGCCGGACGTTGACCTTGAGGATAGCGCCGTCGATCGGCGCTTTGACCACTGTCTTGTCGAGATCGACCCGCGCCTGCTGGAGGGTTGCCCTATTCTGCTCGAGCTTAGCCGCTGCCTCTTTGCGCTGCGCCGTGAGAACCTCGATCTGTTGCTGCGCGCCGGCAAGAGCGGCCTTCGCGGCGGCAACGCTAGCCTCGGCTTTCTGCGCGTCCGCGGTAGCGGTCTCAAGGCGCTGACGCGGCGCCCAGGTATCGCGGGCGAGTTCGGCATAGCGCGTGTGATCGAGTGAGGCGCGCATCCGCTCGGCTTCAGCGCTGTCGAGGGTGGCGCGGGCCTGATCGATCGTATTGCGCTGCTGGATCAAACTCTGCTCGATGGTGGCGATTGATGCTTCTGCCGCCACGACTGCAGCCTCGTCCTGAGCAACGGCGGCACGAAAGTCGCGGCCGTCGATCGCGAATAACGGCCGGCCGGCTTTTACCCTGTCACCGGCCACCACGTCGATCCGAGTGACGACCCCGCCGCGTTCTATGGCAAGCGCGATCACCTCACTCGCCGGTTCGACGATGCCGGTGCCGGCGACATTGTCTTCGTAGGGCTCGGTCGGGGCGGCGATCGGTGGCGATCTCACCGTTCGGGAGCTGTGCTTGGTGGCGATGGACCAGCCGGCAAAGCTGATCATCGCGGCGGCGAGAAGCGGGATGCCGTGCCGGATCGGCGAGAAATATCGGGTCATCTCACGCGGCCTCCGAAAGAGGGGCGAAAGGCGCAGCACGGACGGCACGGATACGGCCATCCTCCATCGCGGCGATGCGGTCGGCGAAGGAGTAGATGCGGGTGTCGTGCGTGACGACGATGACGGCTCGGTCCGGGGCGAGGGCTGCGTCCTTGAGGATCTCAAGCACGGTTTGGCCGGACTCGGCATCGAGCGCGGCAGTGGGCTCGTCGCACACGATCAGCCGTGGCGCGTGGACTAGCGCGCGAGCGATCGCCACACGCTGCTGCTGCCCGCCGGAAAGCTGGCTCGGCAATTTGCCGAGATGCGTCCCCATCCCGATGCGGTCCAGGATCGCGGCGGCCGATCCCGCCGCCCGCGCTAGCGGCATGCCAGCAGCGACTAGCGGGATCGCGGCGTTCTCGGCTGCGGTCAGCGCCGGCAACAGGTTGTATTGCTGAAAGATGAAGCCGACGTTGCTGCGGCGAAAGGCAACCTTCGCGGCGTCCGACATTTGCGTGATCGGGCTGCCGCAAATCTCGACCTCGCCACTCGTCGCGGTCAAGATCCCGGCGATGATCGAGATCAGGGTAGTCTTGCCGCAGCCCGATGGCCCGACGAGCATGGTCAGCTCTGCGGCGCGCACATCGAAATCGATCCCGTGCAATACCTCGACCATGCCGTCACCGGCGGGAAAGGATTTGGTGACGCCGCTGCAGCGAACGGCGATGGATGGATCGGTCATTGCCATTAGCCTCTAAAGACGATCGCGGGATCTACCACCATGACTTTGCGCAGGCTGGCAAAGCTCGCGATCACGATAATCACCAAGACGGTGCAGGCTGTGCCGATCGCCACTTCCAACGGCAGCTCGAAGCCGCGCAAATCGATCGAGACGCGTGAGGTGATCTCGAAAAAGCCGACGCACAGCCCGATGCCGATCGCATAACCGATGCCCGCGACGACCATGGCCTGCAGCAGAACCATGCGCAGGATCGTGCCGTTGGGGACGCCCATGGCCTTGGTGCGCCGAATTGGCGCAGATTCTCGAGCACGAAGATGTAGAAGGTTTGGCCGACCACTGCGGCGCCGACGATGAAGCCAAGTGCTACGGTGATGCCGAAATTTACCGGAATGCCGGTTCGCCTGAGGTAATAGCCGATCGTGGCCCGAGTGAACTCGCGCCAGGTCAGCGCCTTCAGTCCGGTCTCGATAGTGATCTGTTGGGCGAGCAGACGCGTGTCCACTCCCTGCCGCGCATGTACCAATACGATGGACATCTGCTTGCGGGTGCGGCCTACGTAATTCCGCGCGCTCGAATATTTGGTATAAACGATCGGGTAGGTGGTAAACGGCGCCGACGCGTCGGAGATGCCGATGATCACCGCCCGGTGATCGTTGAGCTCGACCACTTTGCCAATCCCTGGCTCTTCACCCGGCCACATGAACTGGAAGCCCGCCCGGTCGATGATCATCGCGTCGGGCTGTTTGAGGTCCTCGACCGAGCCCAGCACCAGGCGCGGTGCGACTCCGGTCAATGTCGCGTCGTCGACGCCGAGCAGGATGATCTGCTGCAACATTCCATCGCGCGTATGCGCGACGGTCAGCCCTTTGAAAAAGGGGACGGCCCAATCGACCCCGTCGACGCCCCGCACCCGATCGAGCTGCATGTCGGTCATGGGCTCGATCTCGTCGACATACTCGACGCGCGGATCCATAACCCAGATGTCGGCCTCGCGGGCATCGAGGATCTGACCCGCAGTCCGCAACATCAACCCGACGAAGATCGAGATCTGGTTCGACATCAGCATTGTCGAGAAGGCGATACCGAAGATCAAACCGATGTATTTAGCTTGATCACCGAGCAGGATTCTGAGCGCTATACCATTCATCCGAGCCTCCGAAGGCGCCTACGAGGAGGAGCGGCGCGACGCCGCTTCTCGGACACGGGTCATCAAGTCCTGCTCTGCCTTTCAGCCTCGGGCTC
>Ga0310909_10001824_pt1 | contig 12797 bp, 16 predicted proteins | sample GREbulkMGT000H_FD_203449 | JGI IMG/M metagenome (GOLD analysis project Ga0310909, IMG submission 203449) | Lab enrichment of tropical soil microbial communities from Luquillo Experimental Forest, Puerto Rico - GRE.bulkMG.T000H | ecosystem: Environmental > Terrestrial > Soil > Tropical forest >... | reverse complement strand
AGAACTGGGGCAACCGGGCCTATTTCCCGAGCCATGACCGCCAGCTTTCGGTCGAGGAGGTGCTGACCTCCTTTGTCGGCCAATTCTACGACAGTCGCGCCAAGCCTCCGCTTGTTTTGCTCAGTCATCAGCTGGTCGAGCAGGAGCTGGTGCAAGAGGCTCTGTCGCTGCGCGGCGCCCGCGTGACCCTTTTGGCACCGCGACGCGGCGACAAGCGTAAGCTTGTCGGCCGCATTCTCGCTACGGCGCGTGAAGCGCTCGGCCGCCGTCTCTCCGAGAGCGCATCGCAACGCCAGCTGCTCGACGGGGTGGCCGCCGCATTCGGTCTTGAGGGGCCGCTCAACCGCATCGAAGTCTACGACAACAGCCACATCCAGGGCACGAATGCGGTTGGCGCGATGATTGTTGCGGGTCCGGACGGGCTCATCAAGAACGCTTATCGGAAATTCACTATTCGCGGCATCGCAGCAGAGGTGGGTGAAGCGGTAGCCGGCGGCGATGATTACGCTATGATGCGCGAGGTGTTGCAACGCCGCTTTGCGCGGGCGATTAAGGAAGATCCCGAGCATGATCGGGGCCTCTGGCCGGATCTCGTGCTCGTCGACGGCGGCCTCGGACAGCTCAATACCGCACAGGCGGTTTTTGGCGAGCTAGGCATTGATGATATTGCCATTGGAGCAATAGCTAAAGGTCCAGACCGCAACGCCGGGCGCGAGCGGTTTTTTCTGCCCGGGCGAGCGCCATTCTCGCTCGACCCACGGGACTCCGTGCTCTACTTTCTGCAGCGCCTGCGGGACGAGGCGCACCGCTTCGCAATCGGAACGCACCGCGCTAAGCGGGCCAAAGCACTTGGCCAATCGCCGCTCGATGAGATCGCAGGTATTGGGGCACAGCGCAAGCGGGCATTGCTTCGCCATTTCGGCTCGGCACGAGCCGTCGCTCGCGCCGGGCTCGGCGAGTTGGAGCGGGTCGCCGGTATCAGGAAGGCCGTTGCGAAAAAGGTTTATGATCATTTCCACGCCGATGGGTAAGATGCCCGTTACCCATCCTCGTTTTCTTTCCCGCCGGGAGTGATGTGTGCTGCTCACCAGCCTTCCCAACCTGCTGACCTTGTCGCGCATTCTTGTAATACCGGTCGTGATCGCGAGTTTTTATGTACCGGGCGACTACGCCCGCTGGTTTGCCTGCGCATTATTTTCGGCGGCAGCGGTAACCGATTGGCTCGACGGCCATATGGCGCGGCGCTGGCAGCAGCAGTCGGAAATCGGGCGGTTTCTCGATCCGATCGCCGACAAGCTGCTGGTTTCGGCGACGCTGTTTATGCTGACGGCATTCGGACGGCTTTCGGCAGAGGCGGTGCTGCCCGCATTGGTTATCCTGTGCCGTGAGATTCTCGTATCAGGGTTACGCGAGTACCTTGCGGGTCTGCGGATTGGCATGCCGGTATCGCGGCTGGCCAAGTGGAAGACGGTCATCCAGATGGTCGCGATCGGCGTCTTGATCGTCGGCGATGCGGGCCCCGGATTTCTGCCGGTTGCTGCGATCGGCGAGACAATGTTGTGGATTGCCGCATTACTGACCTTGGTGACCGGCTATGACTACCTGCAAGCTAGCCTCCGGCATATGGCCCGCCCTCCGCTGGCTCACCCGATTGACTCTCGGAAATCGCAACGTTTGGCCTAGCCGCGCGTTGCGGGGGCGTTCACTTCTCCCCAAGTGAGGCGACAAGGATGGGCAGCGATGCGGATCTTTGGTTTCGCCGGTTGGAGCGGAAGCGGCAAGACGACACTGATGGTGGCGCTAATTCCCGAACTGGTGTCCCGCGGCATCACCGTGTCGACCCTCAAGCACGCGCATCATGCCTTCGACGTCGACAGTCCAGGCAAGGATTCCTGGCGGCATCGCCAGGCAGGGGCGCGGGAAGTGATGATTTCCTCGCAAAATCGTTGGGCGTTGATGCACGAGCTGCGCGGGGCCCCCGAACCTGAGTTCGACGAGTTGGTACGGCGGATGAGCCCGGTCGATCTCCTCCTCGTCGAGGGGTTCAAGCGCCATCCTCACCCAAAAATCGAGGTCTACCGCCCTTCGCTTGGAAAGCCTCTTCTGCATCCGGAAGATTCGATGGTCGTCGCGGTTGCCTCCGACGAAGCGTTGCGGGGGCTTACGCTGCCGTGGTTGCCATTATCCGATGCGAGCGCGGTCGCTAACTTCATCCTCGATCATCACGAGCGCGATCAATGGCGCAGCTAAGTGACGATTGCTTCGCTTTCGGCGGCGACTTGCTGACTGTCGCCGGCGCGCTCGCGGAGATCGAAGCGCGCGTCATACCGCTCGTCGAACCCGAGACGGTGCCGCTGCTAGCGGCTGCCGGTCGGATTCTCGCGCGCGACGTCGTCGCGACGATGAACCTACCGCCGCATGACAACAGCGCGGTCGATGGCTACGCGGTCTCGCACGCCGATCTGATCCCTGGTGGCGACACCGTCATGCCCGTCACCGGCAGGGCGGCGGCCGGCCACCCGCTCGACCGACCCGCTCGCCGCGGCGAGGCAATCCGCACCGTGATGATGCAGGAGGATTGCGCCTTCGAGGCCGGGCAGGTCCTGATCAAGCCCGGAATCAAGCGAGGAGCGAACCGCCGTCAGGCGGGCGAGGATATAACTGAAGGCGAGGTTGCGCTTCCTGCCGGGCAACGATTGCGTGCGCCCGATCTCGGCCTCGCCGCCGCCCTTGGCCGCTGCGATCTGTGCGTCTTTCGCCCCTTGCACGTGGCGCTGCTGTCGACCGGAGACGAGGTCCGCGATCCAGGTGCTCCACTGCCTCAGGGCGCCATTTATGACGCCAACCGCTTTATGCTCGCAGCTCTTCTTGCCGGGCTAGGTTGTACCGTAAACGATTTTGGGATCCGGCCCGATCGTCAGGCGGCGCTCGCCGACGTGCTCGCCGCAGCGAGCGCCCAGCACGATTTGATCGTCACATCGGGGGGTGTCTCGACCGGTGAAGAGGACCATGTCAGATCGGCCGTCGAACAACTCGGCAGCTTGTTTTTCTGGCGGCTCGCGATCAAACCGGGGCGACCGGTAGCGCTCGGTCAAGTCAATGGCGTGCCGCTGATCGGGCTCCCCGGAAACCCGGTCGCCGCAATAGTGACGTTCCTCGTCCTCGCCCGTCCACTGATTGCGAAGCTCGCCGGGGCGATCGCCTCCGAACCTCGGTGCTTCCCCGTCCGAGCCGGCTTCGGCTATCGCAAGAGGCCGGGTCGGCGCGAGTACTTGCGCGCGCGACTGGAACGCAAAGGCGAGACTGTCGTCGCCCTCAAATACCCCAGGGATGGTGCAGGGATACTTTCCTCTATCGTGCGATCGGACGGCCTCCTCGTCGTCAATGAGGCGGTGAGCGAACTCACGGTTGGTACTATGATCGATTTCCTGCCCTTTTCCGAGGTGCTCGGGTGAGACTGCTCTATTTTGCCTGGTTACGGGCGCGCGTCGGCTGCGCCGAAGAAGAAGTCGCATTGCCGCCCCAGGTCCACGACGTCGCCGGGTTGCTCGACTGGCTGCGCGCGCGGAGTGATCGGCATGCCGAGGCGCTCCGGAACCTCGGGCTTGTTCGCGTCGCCGTCAACCAGGACTATGTCGGACTTGCGCATCCCGTCCGGGAAGGCGACGAGGTCGCTCTTTTCCCGCCGGTGACCGGAGGGTGAGGCGATGATCCGAGTGCAGCGCGAGGATTTTGACGTCGGCATGGAATTGGAGCGGCTCACCGCCGGCAATCATCGGGTAGGCGGGGTTGCGAGCTTCATCGGGCTGGTTCGCGATATGAGCGGCAGCGACCAAGTCTCCGTGTTGACCCTCGAACATTATCCCGGCATGACCGAGCGAAAACTCGCCGAGATCGATGCCGAGGCGCACAAGCGGTGGCCTCTTGACGCAGCACTAATAATCCATCGCTACGGCAGGCTCGAACCGGGCGATCGGATCGTTCTCGTTGCCACGGCATCGCCGCACCGTGAGGCAGCTCTTGCAGCCTGCCATTTCCTGATCGACTGGCTCAAGACCAAGGCGCCATTCTGGAAGAGCGAAGAAACCCCAAGCGGTGAACGCTGGGTCGAGGCTCGTGCCGAAGACGAAGCTGCGCGGGAGCGCTGGATGCCGCCACACTAGGGCGTCCGTTAGGCGGCGGTTGCCACATGCTTGCCGACGGCGCGGTCAAAGTCTTCCCACATCAACCGGCAGATCGCGCCGGGCGTAAACCGGAAATTCCCGACTTTGCCGACAACTTCGCCAACTGGAGTCACCTCGGCTGCCGAGCCGGTCAGAAACACCTCCTGCGCTTTGCCGAGCTCCTCGGGCATGATTGCTCGCTCCACCACCTTGATGCCGCGCTTGTGCGCCAGTCGGATGACGGTCTTGCGGGTGATCCCATTGAGAAAGCAGTCCGGCGTCGGGGTGTGCAGTTCGCCATTGATGACGAGGAAAATATTGGCCCCGGTACCCTCGGCTATCTGGCCGCGCCAGTCGAGCATCAAGGCATCGTCGAACCCCTCGGCCTCGGCCATGTGTTTGGACAGCGTACAGATCATGTAGAGGCCGGCCGCCTTCGCGTCGGTTGGCGCGGTGTGGGGCGCCGGGCGCGCCCAATTCGCCCATTTCATGCGTATGCCTTTGGCGCGCGCTTCCGGTGAGAAATATGCGGGCCATTCCCAGGCCGCCAGAGCGAGGTGAATTTTGGTTGCTTGTGCCGACACACCCATTTGCTCGGCGCCGCGCCAGGCGATCGGGCGGACGTAACCGTCGGCGATATTGTTCGCCGAGATCAGCTCTTGGGTCGCCCGGGCGAGATCGTCCATGCTGGCGGGAACCTCGAAGCCGAGAATCCGCGCTGAATTGCAAAGCCGCTCGTTGTGATTCTCGAGCCGAAAGACCTTGCCATTGTAGACGCGCTCGCCTTCGAAAACGCAACTCGCGTAATGCAACCCGTGGCTCAGCACATGTAGCTTGGCATCCCGCCAGGGAATGAGACGGCCGTCGTACCAGATGAAGCCGTCGCGGTCGTCGAAGGGAATCATGGACATGGCGTGTTCCTCTCAGCGAAATACCGTCGGTTCGCGTGGTCCGATCACTTGGAATTAAGCGGCGGATCAGCCGCGAACGTTATACTGCAGATAACGGCTCACCATTATCTGAGGTTGCGAGATAAGTCAATATGGCTGACATAAAATCATGTGTCGCCACGCCGGCCGCGATCGAGGATGAGGTGCGGCAAGGGATCGAGCTGCTATTCTTTGCCTATCGCGATTTCACCGCAGAACCCGACGCGATTCTGGCGCGCTACGCTTTCGGGCGTGCACATCATCGAGTCATCCATTTCGTCGGCCGCCATCCGCAGATGACCGTCGGCGAACTCCTCGGCATTCTCCGCATCACAAAGCAGAGCTTGAGCCGCGTGCTCGGCCAGCTGGTCCGCCAAGGGTTCATTGTCCAACGCCCGGGCGCCCGGGACCGTCGGCAACGGCTTCTTGAGCTAACATTTAAGGGGCGCGAGCTGGAACGCCAGCTGTCGGAACCGCAGCGCGTACGGGTCGCCAATGCCTACCGCCAAGTCGGGGTGCGAGCAGTGGAGGGTTTCCGCAAAGTGCTGCTCGAGATCATCGCTGACGAGGATGACCGGCGCCGATTCGCGCGCAAGTCACCAAGGAAGCAGTGACGACCTGGCCGGCATATAATGCCCCCGTGATGAGCGGTCGCGAGCCTGATCTCCCTGAACCCCATCTGCTGATCGTCGATGACGATGCGCGCCTTGGAGAGTTGTTGCGGCGGTATCTGTCGGACGGGGGTTTCCGAGTTACGATCGCTGGCGATGCCAGCGAGGCGCGAGCGCACCTCGAGAGTTTCGCCTTCGATCTTGTCGTCCTCGACGTGATGATGCCGGGCGAGAGTGGCCTGGACCTCACGCGCGCGTTACGCCGTGAGGGTCGGGTGCCGATCCTGCTACTGAGTGCGATGGCCGAGCCCGAGGACCGCATCAACGGACTTGAGCAAGGCGCAGACGATTATCTTGCAAAGCCCTTCGAGCCGCGAGAGCTAGTCCTTCGCATTCGCAACATACTGCAGCGACGGCCTGCGCCTGACGCGAACCACTGCGAAATCCGCTTTGGCGGATACCGCTTCGATACCATTCGCGCCGAACTGTTTCGCGGTGATGAGCTCGTGCATTTGACGGCGGCCGAAACGGGATTGCTCTCTGCGTTGGGACAAAGGGCGGGGCAGGCGATCTCGCGGGAGGAACTGTCGCTTTCGGGCCAGTTTAGCGGCAACGTACGCAATGTCGATGTCCAGATGACGCGGCTACGCCGCAAGATCGAGCGTGATCCGCGATTTCCGCGCTATCTGCAGACCGTTCGCGGCACAGGCTATGTTCTCAAGCCAGATTGACGCGGATCGGATGGCAATCGTGTTGGCGCGCGAGTTCGAAGCGGGGATCGATCCAGTAGGGCCTGAGCCGGAGCCCCGGACCGAGTCCGAAATCCGCCCGCGGCGGTGGATCAAGCTGGTGCTGCCGCGCACGATGTTTGGCCGATCGCTGCTGATCGTCGTCGTGCCGCTTGTCTTGTTACAAGCAATCGCCACCTGGATTTTTTACGATCGCCACTGGGCGGCGGTTTCATGGCGCCTATCGGCCGGTGTCGCCGGTGACATCGCTCTTTTGATCGAGACAGTCCAAGGCGCCAGCCCGAACACCGACGTCGCTCGATTGCTCGAAAGGGCCGCTTCGCTGACTGACCTGGATGTGCAGTTGGCCTCCGGCGAGACGCTCGCTCGTCGGCTGCCCTCCGGCCGTACATTGCTTGAATATCAGTTAACCCAGGCGATGCGAGGGCGGGTCAACTTCCCTTTTGATATCGAGACGCTCGGCGATCCGCACGCCGTTCGGGTCAATCTGCAGCTTTCTGAAGGTGTGCTCACCGTCAACGTGCCGCGCGACCGGCTGTATAGCTCGACGACCTACATTTTCGTCATGTGGATGGTCGGTTCATCATTGGTGCTGCTCGCGGTGGCCGCGATTTTTCTACGCAACCAAGTCAAATCGCTGCGCCGTTTGGCGGCCGCCGTCGACGGGTTCGGAAAGGGACGCCCGGTTTCGTTCCTTAAGATCGAGGGCGCCGTCGAGGTTCGTCAGGCGGCAATCGCGTTCATGAAGATGCGCGATCGCATTCAACGCCAAGTCCGCCAACGGACACAGATGTTGGCCGGAGTATCGCACGACCTGCGCACACCGTTGACGCGGATGAAGCTCGCCTTGGAATTGCTCCGCGACGATCCTGCAGTCGAGGAACTCAAATCGGATGTTGCCGAGATGGAGCGCATGGTGCACGGCTATCTCGACTTTGCGCGCGGCGAAGGAACCGAGACGCCGGTCGAAACCGACATTTCGCTGCTGCTTGAAGACATGGCGGTTGCAATGCGACGCGAGGGGACTCCGTTATCTGTCGCCGTGCCGCCCGAATACGTGATGCTGGTCAGACCCAACGCGCTGCGTCGTTGCATCGGTAACCTGATCAGCAACGCGCGCCGCCACGGCAGCCATGTCTGGCTGACCGGGGTCGCGGTCGCCGATGGGATCGACATTCTGGTCGATGACGACGGACCGGGGATACGGCCGGCGGATCGGGACCGCGCATTCCGCGCGTTTATACGGCTCGATCCTTCACGCAATCCATCGACCGGAGGAGTCGGCCTGGGCCTGACCATTGCTCGCGACGTGGCGCGCAGTCACGGCGGCGACGTCGCGCTCGAGACTTCGCCGCAGGGCGGCTTGCGCGCCCGCCTCCATCTGCCGCGTTAGAGATGCAAAGCTCGACGGCGCCAAGCTGCGATGTGGCGCAGCCCTACGGGTTCAGACAATAGGGTCAATTGGCGCTTTGTCGCTTGGCAAAGTCGCGGATCTCGTCGAGCCCTTCGCAAGCCCGCCTGTGCAAAACATCGGCTGCTTCAGTGCCGGCCTTAGTCGCCAACAAAGTGATTTCGCGGCCATTGCTTACGCTTTTCTCGAGTATCTGCTTCGCATATTCGGTGTTTTTGGCGATGCGGTCCTCGGTCGAAGCCGGCTGCGCAAGGTCGCGCAGTAGCGTTGACATATCCTCGAGGGTCTGACGGGCGATTTCAATCTGGCGCCGGGCGACTGCCTGGACGGCTTCCACAGTAAGCTGATTAGCCTGCGTCAGCGCTTCGAGGTTGCGGCGTTGACAGGCCATCAACGCCTCGACGTCGAATGGACGAAAGCGGAAGTCAGCCATCATCTTGGTCACATCAAAATCGAAAAAGCTTGGACGTGATTGTGCTTCGGCCATGGGCGGTGGTTCCGATTTGGAGGCTGAAGTATTGTGCGGCGCACAACAACGCTGATATCGGCTCCTTCTTCAGCCGCGTCAAGAGCCTTTTGCAGTGCAGCAAATTAAAGGGGAGCTATCTCTTCGTTTCGCCCGGCCGATCCGTCGGTGCGAGCCAACGCTCGATCCGGCGAAGGCGCGCGTCGAGTGCGGCCATCGTGCGATCGAGATCCGGCGAATCGTCACGCTGCCAGACGCGCATTGTTGATAAATAGGCCGCGGTAGTCAGCTTGACCGCTAGCGCGCCGTGTAAGCCGACGGTTGAAATATCGGCGGCCTCCAGCATCCACCGTATCGAGCGCAGCAACCACGCTCCCGCACAGAGGATCGTCACCGGATCGCCCGCTAATTCGCGCCGCAGCACTTCGAGTGTGGGCTTGTATGGCTGGAGTGTGTCAAATCGACGCATTAGCAGATCAAACAGCCGATCGCGAGGGCGTTCTGCCGGCTCGGCTGGCGGTGGTTCAGCGAGAGCCGCCTCGTCGACCCGTCGATAGAGACCATGGAGGATCGCTTGTTTCGACCCGAATGTGCGGTAAACCCGCAAAATTGGCAGCCCGGCCGCATCAGCGATCGTGGCAAGCGACAGATGCCGCCAACCCTCGCTCGCCACGCGCGCGAGGGTTGCATCGATTATCCTGTCGGCGTCGCTGCGCCGCTCGGCGTCGGCGCTGCGTCGGCGCCCGCCCCCAGCAGCCGTCTTCGCCACGGCACCGTTCTCTGCTTCGCTTAGATCAGCTGGCGAGCGCGCGCGAGCGCGCCGCCGCGGCGGTGACCGCGCGCGCGATCATCGCTTCGAGACCGCCGGGGGCCATCAGCACGTCGAGGGCCGCTCGGGTCGTGCCGCCCGGGCTCGTCACATTCTCGCGCAAGGTGGCCGGGCTCTCCGCCGCGACCCGGGCGAGTTCGCCGGATCCCGCCACCGTGCTGCGGGCGAGCTGCAGCGCCAAGACCGGCGGCAGCCCCTCGGCCTCGCCGGCCCGCGCCAATGCCTCAATTAGCAGAAAGACATAGGCGGGCCCGCTCCCGGACACCGCCGTGACCGCGTCGAGCAGCGTCTCGTCTTCAACCCAGGTGCTCTCGCCGATCGCGGCCAGCAGCCGATCACAGAGCTGCCGTTGCTGCTGGCTCACCCGCGGATTGGCGCAGGCGACGGTGATCGCGCGCCCGATCGCCGCCGGCGTGTTGGGCATCGTGCGGACAACCGCCGCGGGACCGAGATGGTGGCCGAGCCCGGCCAGGGTCTTGCCGGCGACGATTGAGACAAAAAGTGTTTCGGGGCGGGCCCAGTGACGATAAGGCGGCAGCACCGCATCGACGACCTGCGGCTTGACGGCAAAGACGACGGCATCCGGCACCAGCTCGCCCGGCAATGTATCGACCGTGGTGTGCCATGCTATTTCGGGCGCTGGCGCGAACCCTGGCGGCATACCCTCCGGCTCGACGACGTGGAACTGCGAGATCGCGCCGCCGGCGAGCCAGCCGCGCAGCATCGCCGTCCCCATCTTGCCGCACCCGACAAGCACGAGACTGCGCTGCGGCCCTTTGTCGTCGCGCATATCGCACCGCCCCGCGGTCAAGCTTCCCCGACCGGATCGATCATCGCCGAGGCGATCGCCTGGGCGGGCGATTTGCCGCCCCACACCACGAATTGGAAGGCCGGGTAGAAGCGCTCGCATTCCGACAAGGCAATATCGACGAGATCCTCGACCTGCTCGGCGCTCGCGCCGGCGACGCCACGCAACAGGACCGCGTGACGAAAGGCCGGCGAATTGTCCTCGGCCGACAGATCGAAATGTCCCAGCCACAGCTTTTCGTTGGCGAGTGCGAGAAGCTCGTAGACCGGCCCGCGGCGGCCCTTTGGCACCTTCATGTCAAAACCGCAGGAGAAGTGCATCGCACAAATCTCCTCTTGCCACACGAAATACAGCCGATAATCGCACCAGCGGCCGGAGATCTCGACGACCAGCTCCTCCTCGCTGGCCCGGTCATGTGCCCAATCATTGGCGATGACGATCTCTTCGACGAGATCGATAGGGTTGCCCAAGAATGGCGTGGGTTCGGCGAGAGAAACAGAGGTCATCGGACGCTCCTCGAGCGGGTCGACGGGGCGGTGCCCGTGTCTATGCCCTAACACAAGCCTCTACGTCCTGAAACCGAAGCTGACAACGTGCGACGATCGACGCAAGCCAATATTTGGGTTAATTCGGCGGATTTCGCCGGAACTATGACGAGCCGGGGGCGGCCGCCGGACGTTCGGCAGTCTTGCGCGAGGAGGCAGCGGCGAGCTTCGATTCGAGCTCGGCCAGCCGATGTGCCAAATCTTCCTGCTCGGAGCGGGCCTTGGCCGCCATCGCCTTGACCGCTTCGAATTCGTCGCGGCTGACGAGGTCCATTCCCGCGAGCACCCTTTCGAGCTGCTCGCGCAGCCGCGTTTCGACTTCGGTCTTGACCCCCGAAAGCGTCCCCAACGCGCCGGAGGCGACGCGCGCGAGATCTTCGAAAAACCGGCTTTGGCTCTGCATCCTCGGACCCTCATCGCCCGACCTTGCGCGCCGGGCTGCCGCCAAAATATGGGGGCGCGCCGCTACTTTTTGCTAGCTTCTGGTGGCTATTCGTTCCGGAGGGGTCATGGAGTATGTCACCTTAGGCCGGACCGGGCTGCGGGTCAGCGTCGCCGGTCTCGGCTGCGGCGGGTTCAGCCAGCTCGGGCTCGGCACCGGCAACAGCCATGCCGAGGCGGTCGCACTGGTGCGGCGGGCCTTGGACATGGGTGTCAATCTGCTCGACACCGCCGCGGCCTACGGCACCGAAGGGGTCGTCGGCGAGGCGATCAAGCATGTCCCGCGCGAGGATGTCGTGATCGCCACCAAGGCGTGGGTCCCGCGCGGCGAGGGCCGGCGTGCGGCCGAGCGGGCGGTCACCAGCCTCGAGGCCTCGCTGCGCCGGCTCGGCACCGACTATGTCGACATCTTTCAGCTGCACGGCGTGATGCCCGGGGCCTACGAGCAGGCGTGCCAAGTGATCGCGCCGGCGCTGCTCAAGGAGCGCGAGAAGGGCAAGCTGCGCCATCTCGGCGTCACCGAGGCCGCCTCCGAGGATCCCGAGCACGACATGCTGCAGCGCGCGGTCGAGGACGAGGTGTGGGACGTCGTGATGGTCGCCTTCCACATGATGCACCAGAACGCGCGTGCCAAAGTCTTTCCGCGGACCATCGCCAACCGTGTCGGTACGTTGCTGATGTTCGCGGTGCGTAACATCTTCTCGCGACCCGAGCGGCTGGCGACGGCGCTGCGCGAGCTGACGGCGCGCCGCGAATTGCCGCGCTGGCTCGCCGATGCGCCAAACCCGCTCGGCTTTCTGCTGCACGAGGCGGGTGCCGGCACGATCACCGAGGCCGCCTATCGTTTCGCCCGGCACGAGCCCGGGGTCGATGTCGTGCTGTTCGGCACCGGCGACCGCGAGCATCTGCGCGCCAACATCAAGGCGCTGCTAGCGCCGCCATTGCCGCTCGCCGACCGGCTGACCTTGACCAAGCTCTTCGGGCGGCTGAGCGGGGTCGGTCTCGACCCGCCCTACAGCATGCCCGGCCCCGGATTGTCTTAAGGGGGCTCGGCCTGATTCCCGGTTTGCTCGGGAAATTACCCGGCAAAAAATTTGCTAGGGCCTCGGAGTCCGCCATTAGAGCACCGACAAACTCCGGTATTTCAATGGTTTGCGACCGCGCTTGCGGTCCTTGCGGTCTCGCAAAGCGGGAATTCGGCTCCTGCCAAACCGGGAAGCAAATCCGATAACCGGGAATAACCGGGAATCCTAGCGCTCTTAGCAATTATACCATTGACAACACCAATCATATATGGTAATTCGCAAGCCTCATGAAAAGGGGCATCGCAACGATGGATTACGAAGTTGGCTACGGCAAGCCGCCGCGGCACAGCCTCTTCAAAAAGGGCCAACCTACGGCCAACCCGCGCGGGCGGCCACGCAAAGACATGGCGGCATTGCTGTTCGAGGGGCTGAACAAGAAGGTGGTGGTCACCGAGAACGGCCGGCGCCGCAGGATCACGCTGCGCGAGGCGATCACCCGCCAGCTGATCAACCAATCGGCATCGGCCGATTTGCGCGCCACCAAGATGCTGCTCGACATGATCAAGGACGCCGAGAAGCAAGCCGCCGCGGCCCCTCAGCCCGAGCCCTCTCAATGGTTCACCAAGGCCGACGAGGAGGTCGTTGAAACGCTGATCGAAAGATTGCGGCACCAGGTCCGGACCGAGATGGCGGTCGCCGCAGCCGCTCGGGAACAGGCCGGCGCTGCACAAACGCCGGCTGACCAGGAATAACAACGGTTTCACCACGGAGGCACGGAAAGCACGGAGGCGAAGCCAGCATTACCAAGCATCTACTGATT
>Ga0310909_10001819_pt1 | contig 12813 bp, 12 predicted proteins | sample GREbulkMGT000H_FD_203449 | JGI IMG/M metagenome (GOLD analysis project Ga0310909, IMG submission 203449) | Lab enrichment of tropical soil microbial communities from Luquillo Experimental Forest, Puerto Rico - GRE.bulkMG.T000H | ecosystem: Environmental > Terrestrial > Soil > Tropical forest >... | reverse complement strand
GGTGAGTGCCGCGACCGGACACATAATGCCATTGGGCCATTGGCGCAGACCGAGCGGGACAACCCCTCAAGACCGCACGCCCGCGCGAACCACTTGGTGGAGAAGCGGAGCCTTCCGAGCAATACATCTCACCAGCACGGCAAACACGTGCCGCCAGCGCTGACGGGCCCGCTAATTTGATACATGCGGCCCGCATCCCATCGACAGACCTATCGAACGTAACGACGGAACACTGGCGAGACCTTGCCCGCGCAAAAGGTAGGGGTTTCGCGATCGGCAGGCCTGCGCAGAACAAACTGATTCGCGACGTGATCAACGCGGTTAGGCTGCGGCAGGCCTAGGGGCCGGTTCAGTGACCGCGCTATTGGGCCGTATCGTTTTCGCCAGTCCAAGAACAGGGCAATCCATCCTATCGGGGTGCATAAAGCGACCAGCAGAGTAACGGCGGCAAATATGCGCCACATGCCGCTCAGAAGGAAAACAGCAGCCGTGCGCAACCAAGCTTTAGAGTGCCACCAGCTCCGCAAAAGACCGAAGAGAATCTGGCTGCCGATGATGATTATGACTAGCGCAACAGCCCGTTGAGCGAGCCAAATAATTGGAGCCTCCTGCCTCATGTCCCCTACTTACCGCGTGATGCGATCCAAAAGCAAGACCCAACCGTACTGGGCGGGAATTTCTTTAAGTTTGCGCCGGGGCAAAGATGCGCACAACCGCATCAGGGGAGACTCCCAACAAGGGAGGTAAAACTCATGACAGAGACCTTGCTCTGGATCTGCGCTGCGGTGACAATCAAAAATGCACTCGCCGCCATCCGGACGCAAATGAATCGTTATTTTGCCCGTGTCAGAGTAGTTCGGTGAATCTTCACAAAATCCTGGCGATGCTGCGCACTGAGCGGGACCGGGTTGCGTGGAGCATAAAAGTTCTTGAGCGATTGGAGCAACAGCCCAAAGTGTGGCCGTGGTCGAAGGTCATGGAGCGGCAGGGCGAAAAGCCGTATGAGAGCGAATGCGCCGCCATTGGGAAGCCTGGTGGAAACGCAAGCCCAAAGACGGCCCGTAGTTGCGCGGCCTTTGCCGGTCCAATAAAACGCGCCTTTCACCGACACCCGGTTGCTGCCTGATCTTCTGCCAGCCTTTGGCGGGCCTTGATTCGTTCCTGCTCGGCAGCTCCGGTCCTGGCTCTTGCTTCGAACTTCTCAAGACCTTGGTTCTCGGTTGTCGACCTTGACCTCCACGCCAAGCTGAACAGCCTGCGTCGTGGCTGCATGGTAGGCGTTTCCAGACGTTGGCACTCCTCGCACTGGTCCATCCTACTGGTGCTCTCCTCTCGTCTCGTCGTCCGCTAATCAAAACCGTCGTGGCGCCACACTCTTCCGGGCGATGCGGCAGGAAATAACGGACAGGTCACCCCGACAAACAAAAGTACTTTGAACTAGTCGATTGAGTCATTACCTTAGCGCAAACCTGGCATGAGCTTTTCTGCTACCCTGTAGCGTTACCCCGTCATGGTGCGCAGTTTTGACATGATTCTCTCGTCCTATCCGGAAAACCGGTTGCTTGCTTCGACTGGTTTTTCGCAGTCCGGCCGCTCAAAGTGGCCGGAAGACACAAAAGGCGCTCCTGACGGCAGCGCCCAGCGAAGGAAACGTGAACGTGATAGACACGCTAAGATTTGCACAAACTCGGTAGGCTGGAGCAATGGCCAATCCGAGCCATAGGCAACTCCTCGTTCGAGAAATAAAATCGGACCGGGCATCGACATGTGAACGCGGTTCTGGCTCATGATTTCGACGCTCTGGCTCATGATTTCGACGCTCTGGCTCTTGTTCTGTCTACATGCTGGCTCTCTCGAAAAGACCTTTCAAGGTCTCTGGCTCGCTCTGGGCCTATTGGGGTTCGCGCTATGGGTCCTCGGTCGTGCCCTGTCGCGCGTTATTGGCCGCTTCTTGCGGCCTAGGCCGAGGATAGAGCGATGACCGCGGGCCACTGAATGGGCCTGCCGCACGTTGCACACTTCGTGAACGACCTCGAGTTTCGGTAGCATATCGCTCACGCCGAATCGGTACTGTTCATAAATGATGCGGGACGGGGAAGACGCACTTGCTCACGGCGCTATGTGTGGCCGCCTGCCGGCAGAAGCGGCGGGCGGTTTGCTGCGGCCATGGGACTGATCAATGAACTGTTGGACTGGTTGATTCGAATCAAGCCAGCCAAAAGTGCGAGGTCTTCGCCGATGAGTTGGTGAGCAGGTTCGCGATCAGGGGTGCCAAAACGCTACGCTCGCGAAACCATATTTGTTCGTTCCGGGCTGCTGCTTGGCTGCCAAGTGGGCCGTCCGTCTGGCGGAATCACGGAACGAAAGGTTGCTCGTTCCCGGTGCTCAGACTGCAACGTCGTCTCGAGCGTGGCCAAGGGCTGATAGCGCTTCTCTCGTTCCACTGCGCTGCCGCGGTTTTCTGCCACGTCCCGGAAGAGTGCCGTTTTCTTAACTGCCTTTCGTGGCTGGCCTCTACGGTAAACAACGCGGATTTTGTACAAGGTCTGGTCGTTAGGAAAGACCGTCGCGCTGATGTCGTCGCCAGGCCTTAGGCGGCCAAGGACCGTTTCGTCGTCAACTTTGTACACTCCTATGCCGCGTTCGGCGTAACCCTGGATGTGGCCATGCTTAACCATCAGAGTCTTACGGGCCGAATTTATCGATTCAAGTCGCCCCAAGAATCTCAGCCCCCGGACTTTCTGGGGCGACGTGAGTTGCACGGTTGACAGCCCGAAGAGGGTACCGCGGCACAGGATAATAGCGAATATCAGGCCCCGCCACATGTTCTCTTCGATTATGGTACAGTGCGCAAGAACAGGTTGGCAAGCATTAGTTTGCGAGCGGCTTGAATTTCCCGGTTAAAACGGGTGATGCCGGTCAAGGGGCCGGCTGTGGCTTGCTCATAACCTCCGACCAGATTGCGCAGCAGGAGCTTCGCCCGTTGAACGACCGCGCTGAGGGATCTTTTACCGTGCCGGTCTGGCCGGTGCCGTCAACTGATGGCCAATCCGGTTGTCGCGGCTCTTCGAAACACCGATCTGCGTATCAGATTGGCCAGTGAGTGGCTCAACCGTATGGCAATTCCATTTCGGGCAACGCTGTTCTGAGAAATCGCGCAGCACGAACTGACCGGTGCCTCGGCATTAAGATGCGGCTCTTCCCTCGCCTGCCCATTCGAGCTAAGGACTAGGGACCGTGGTCGGATAAGGCGGGTACTCCATTTGGTCAAGCTCCGGCTTTTGCGACTCGCGATTTGTGGCCTTGTTAGCTATGCTCCACATAACCAATGGCGAATCGGTCTCGATCCCCCAAACCGGGCTTCCGGGCCAAGTGGTCTGTTGGGACGACATCCTGCACGACGGGCCGGTTCCTGGTGGTTTGTCGCTCCAGGAATTGAGCTGGATTCGGGAGCGGTTCCTCGCGGAGTTTTTCGCCGTGCCGCTCTCGGAGGTTTCGTTTGCGCGAAGAGACGAAGCAATCACCCGTTTCCACGACCACGAAGAGGTAATCCTGTGGTTTGAACACGACCTTTACGATCAACTTCAGCTCATACAGATCCTGGATTGGTTCTTGCGCCAGGATCTCGAAGGAACCCTGATATCACTCATTTCTGTGGATCTGTATCTCGGTCCCATGGGGCCCGAGCAACTCCTCCCCCTCTTTAAGACACCCCACACTGTCACAGCGGCCGAGTTCGAAGCGGCCCGAGCCGCGTGGGATGCATTTTGTTCTCCCAAGCCCACCGAGCTCGTCGCATTGCTCGAGCCAGGTTCGTCCGGCCTCCCTTTTCTGCGCCGGGCGTTGCTACGTCACCTGCAGCAGTTCCCGGCCTCGCACAACGGCCTTTCGCGAGCAGAGCGCCAGATCCTTGAACTCGCTGGATCCGGCGTGCACAGACCCAGCGAACTCTTTCGAGCCGCCCAGAGGCTGGGAAAGAACATCTGGATGGGCGGTTCTACTTTCCGGCAGTACCTCCAAGGGCTTGCCAAGGCACGACAGCCGTTGTTAAGTTCGGAGGCTAGCGGCTTCGGGATCACTCCCCTCGGCCAGTTGGTTCTGGCTCGGATCCTCTCACTAGGAGGGAGCCGCTCATATGTCCATCATGGGGTCAAGAAGGGAGACGATACGTCACTCATCGATTGTCTGCCGGACCCGTGCGGTGATAACCGCCGGATCTGCGCCGAAATCGAACAAGACCGCTCGCTCGAAGCCATGTGGGCCGGTGATGACCACGCGCACTCCACCACGAAATGGATCGGCAGCAATCCATCCCTCGTATTGCTCTTTGACGTGCCGGCCTCCGGCCTCGACAGCAGCTTGAATCCGCTCGCGGCGCGTGGCAGTGATACCCCTGCAGTCGAAGACGATTAGAGGCATGTCTTGACTCCTTTCGCCCCACCACTATTGTGGCCCTTGTGCTTTCACCTGCATATTGCGATATAAAGCAACGAGGAGTCGAAATTGACAGCGATGCCGGCTGGCCACAAGTTTATGGCCGAGATCAGCGACGAGGAGCTACCGAACGGGCTCGAGGACTATCTGTGACCCCCGGCGAACGGTCCGAATCCCTGCGCGGACCATGCGGTTCACAGTCTTCATAAAGCCATGGTTTCTGATTTTAAGGGCGGCTGTCGCGGAGCTGAGAAGGGCACAATGGGTAATTGGGCGGCGATCGAGTGCGCCAATTTCACAGGCACCCGATTGGTCCACAACGGATCCATCAGCACAAATCGCGCGTGAAAAATCGTGCTGCCCTGCGCCGACGCGGGCCTGAAATCAGTACCGGGCGGGGGCTAATTCCCCGAACGACGGTTCTGGTCAAGCCACTACCGACTTCTCGCAGCGGGGCTGACCACTACACGTGGAGGAACGTGTACTCAGAAAGGAGGTCCCATCTCTGGATGAGCTTTCCTTTCAATGCGGACGCCCCCGGTAGTCTTGAGTGAGCAGAACTCCTCCATGCCAACACCTATGACGGATTTTCTTTTTGCAGGCGTGTAGGTCTATGTTTGGGACCTTTCGCTGAGCCGAATAGGCAATGGGCGGCATACTGTCTTCGTAACCGCCGTGATGCTCACCTCGTCCTAAACTCATGCGCCCCTGGCAAGTTACGGTGATTTCGCTCTTCGTGGCTGCCGGCTCAGTGCCAGCACAGTGGCCTTCGCCCAAGACGGTTGGGATACCCCGGACGCCCGACGGCAAAGCGGATCTTTCAGCGAAGGCCCCCAGAACGCCGGATGGCCGGCCGAATCTGTCGGGTCTTTGGACGATCGAAACCGAGGAATTTTGGGAAGACATCGGCGCGGGACTAAAGCCGGAGGAGGTTCCGCTTCAATCTTGGGCAGCCACGCTCTTTCGCGAACGCAGGGCAAACCTCGGGAAGGATAATCCAATAGCGCGCTGCATGCCAGCCGGTGTGCCGACCATTGACACCATTCCCACGCCGCACAAAATCATTCAAACTCCTTCATTCATCGCCATCCTCTACGAATACAACATGCAATATCGCCAGATATTCACAGATGGCCGCTCTCTTCCTCAAGATCCCAACCCAAACTGGATGGGCTATTCCGTGGGCCGCTGGGATGGCGACACGCTAGCGGTCGATACGGCCGGGCTCAAGGACAATACGTGGCTCGACCTGTACGGCCATCCCGCCACTGACGCGCTGCGCGTGTCCGAACATTTTTACCGGCGCGATTTCGGACACATGGACCTCGAAATCATCATGAGCGATTCCAAAGCCTACACGAAACCGTGGCGAATAGTCCTCCATCCGCGGCTGCTGCCAGACGCGGAGATGCTCGAGTTTGTCTGCATCGAAAACAACAAGGGCATCGAGCACATGGTGGGAAGGTAGTTGTCGAATTTCGGATCTTTCGGCCGTCGGACTCTGAAGCCGAGTGGACAGTCGTTGCTTGCGGGTAACCGGCTCGACATGAAAATGGTCGGAAATAGCAGCAACCTCACACCGATGGGGAAGCAGCCGGCGGATGTCGTCTCGATCGCCCGGTAACAGACCTCGTCCAAGCTGCAAGATTCCGAATGAAGCATCTAACATATCGGGCTAGATCAAAGGAGTCGAAGGCGATGGCCTTTATACGTGAACGGTCCGCCTCCCAATCTGACATGACAGACCCTCTCCTGTCGCGGTCCAAGACGATCTCAGGTGTGGAACGTCAAATTTGGTGATACGCTGAAGGGTAGAAATGAGGCGTGGCCTTCAAATCGTTACCAGCCTTCTGGCAGTTTTACTGCTGGTCCGGCCATTTGACTGCTTCGCGTATGGTCCGCGCACTCGCGAAGCGATGGAGTGCTGTATGAAGGGCAAATGCGCTCCTTTAGCCAAGGCCGACGAGTGCTGCGAGAATACGATCCCGGACGGGAACCACTTCCTCGGTTCCAGGGCTGCTCACCATTCAGCGCCCCTGTTAGCGATTACCCAGCCGTTCATTTCCGTCCCGGTGCCGCCATCCATGGTTCAGGGTTCGGTCGATCTGCTTCGGCACCCACCGCCGTCTGGTAACCTCAACGCCCGCAATCTGCCCCTCCTGATCTAACCCTCAGCCGTAGTGTGCCTTCGCGCACACAGAAATCTTCGATCAGCTAATACCAATTGACCGCGCGTGTGCTTCTGCACTACACAATTCCCACGCGTGAGGAGAATTCTATGAGGACTCCCTTGAGGCTTTCAGCGCTCGCCATGAGTACGATCGCATTCGCGATGCCGAACAACAGTTCTTTGCGGCCAGACGAGTGGCGGACGCCAGCGAAATGGCATCGAACCCTAAAGAAGGCGGAGCCGGGCACTCTGCTGCTTGATACAAGCGGTGTTGAATTTCGATCGGCAAGGTTCAGCCGCCGGTGGAAATACGCGGATATTCATACGTTCGACCTGTCGCGGCGGGAGTTGACGCTGCTCACTTATGAGAACCGTCCCTGGCACGAACCGGGCGAAAGGCCTTTTCGGTTCACCCTAGGCGCTCCGATGCCGTCAGATGTAGCGGCTCAGTTCTCCGAGGACGTCGGGAAGCCCGTGCGCAATGGCGAGCCGTTGCCCAGTTTCGGGGCGATCGAGGAGATCCCTGCACATCGCCGTGCATGGTTGCGTGGAAGCAACGGGGTACTGCGGCTGAAGGACGATGGCATCGATTACACGACCGAAACCGAAAACGGCCGCGACGGGCGGAGTTGGCGCTGGGCCGACATTCAAACGCTGGCAAATCCGCACCCGTATGAACTGCGGGTGACCGCGTTTCGCGAGATCGTTGAATTCGACCTGAAGAGACCCTTATCGCGCGATCTGTTCGAGCGAATGTGGGACCGCCTCTACGCCAGTGGCCTCAACCTTTCCGCAGGTCACGGAGACATTCATCAGGAGATTCATCAATGAGGGGTCTGGCAAGCGCGATTCTGCTGGTATGGGCAATCGCGGCCCGAGCCGCTGAATCAGCAACACCGCTTTCGGCGCTGCTCAACGAAGCTGTCCAGAACAATCCCGACATTCTCGCGGTAAGGAGGGGCTGGCAGGCAGCAACGCAGGTGCCTTCTCAAATCTCGACCATGCCCGATCCGCAGGTCACCCTCCAGCACGTCGCCGTCGGCAGCCCGCGGCCATTTGCGGGCTATAGTAACAGCGACTTCGCGTACATCGGCGTCGGCGTTTCGCAGGATTTACCGTTCCCCGGGAAGCTGAAATTGAAGGGCGAAGCCGCGGGGCGGGACGCCGCCCTTGCTCGCGAGAAATTGGAATCCGTAAGGCGGTCCGTTCTTCAGCAGGTGAAGGAAGCCTATTTTCAGGTCGCCTATATCCAGCAGACGCTCGGCGTTCTCGAGCGCAATGACAGGCTGCTGGATCAGATCGAGAAGATCGCTGATGCCCGATATCGTGTTGGCCAAGGTAGTCAACAAGACGTCTTGAAAGCCCAACTCGAAACGACCAAGCTTCAGCGCGAACTGGTGCATCACCACTGGGTTATGCAAACTCAGCAGGCGCGGTTGAGGAAGCTCCTGAACCGCACAGCCGAGTCGCCTGACTTAACAGCGGAGGCGCTGGTCGAAACCCCATTGTCGATCCCGATCGACGATCTACTCGCCAAGGTTCGAACGGAGAACCCCGACGTCGCTGCCCAGCAGCAGATGGTCTATCGCCAGAGTCTGCAAGTGGAAATGGCGCGAAAGGACCGATACCCGGATTTCAGCGTGCAGTACATGTGGCAGCATACCGCCGCGCAGTTTCGCGATTACTACATGGTCAACGTGAGCGCTCGGATTCCGATTTACCGCCGCCGTAAGCTCAACCCCGAAATGACACAAGCCGTGGAAGAACTGTCTCGGTCAAGGCGCGAATACGAAAGCCAGGTCCAGTCTGCCTTTTTCGAGGTGCGCAACCAATACATCGCCGCCGCGACCGCGTCTCAAATGCTAAAGATCTACCGCGAGGGCCTCATCCCGCAAGCGCTGGCGACGTATCAATCCGGACTGGCCTCCTATCAGACCGGCAGGCTGGACTTCGAGAGTCTCTTCTCGAGTTTCATGGATGTCCTCAATTTCGATGAGGAGTACTGGCAGGCGCTGGTTGACCACGAGACGGCTGTAGCGAAGATAGAGCAACTCACTGGAGTTTCTTTCCGATACCGCACCGCATTCTTCGTGGCGCTCGGCACCGCGATTCTTTTCGCGGGCGCCTTGGCATATCTATGGTTCCATCCGCGCGCGTCGATGGCACACAATGCGAGGTGGGCGGGCGATCTTTCAAACAACGCTGGTCCCAGTCCAGGCGCAAGCCAATCGACGCCGACCTCTAATCCTGAGCCAAGCTTAGTCTCGGTCACGCTCTCGCCCGAACGAATGCAAAGTATCGGCGTGAAAACAGGGGTCGTCGAATACAAGCAGGTGCACGATGAGATTCGGACGACCGGAAACGTCGAAGTCGACGAGACGCGTCTAGCGGAAGTGCAGGTGCGCTTCAGCGGTTGGATTCAGCAGGTGTACGCAGACGCGACATTTAAGCAGGTCGGAAAGGGCCAACCGTTGCTGACAATCTACAGCCCGGAACTCGTTACCACCGAGAACGAGTACCTGCTCGCCAAACAAAATCGCGACAACTTGGCCCAGAGCACAGTGCCTGGCGTGGCCTCCGGTGCTTCTTCGCTGCTGTCGTCGGCGGTCGAACGTCTGAAGCAGTGGCAGATTCCTGAGCGCGAAATCACATCGCTGGAGCAGAGCGGAAAGGTCAAGCGCGATTTAGAAGTCGATGCACCGGTATCCGGCTTCATTGTTGAGCGGAATGCTCTTCCAAACATGTTCGTCGGACCCGGCACGAAGTTATACTCACTGGCCGATCTTTCGACGGTTTGGGTATATGCACAAGTGTTCCAAAACGATCTCGGGCGCGTGAAGATTGGAAGCCCGGCTGAGATCAGGGTCGATTCGTATCCGGGGCGTGTTTATCGCGGACGCGTAAGCTTCATCTGGCCACAAATGGACCCCGCAACCCGCACGGCGAGAGTACGGATGGAGATTCGGAACCCGGATCTCACGCTGTCGCTCGGAATGTTCGTCAATATCCGACTCGATCTGCCCTTGGGCCGACAACTCGTCATGCCAGCCTCAGGAGTCTTTCAAACGGGTACACGTCAAGTCGCATTCGTCGAGATGGGCGAAGGTCATTTTGACCCGCGCGATATCCAGGTGGGCGCCCGCGCGGGAGACGACCTCGTCGTTTCGAGGGGTTTGAAAGCCGGCGAACATATCGTCACTTCGGCAAACTTCCTGATCGATTCCGAAAGCCAACTTCAGGCGGCACTGGGCTCCTTCGCGCCACCCCCACCGGGTGTGAGCGCGGCGGCTCCGAGCGCCGGGATGACTTCGCAAGCCCAGCAAGGTCAGGCTTCGATTGAATATGCCTCCACGCCAGCTACGCCTCATCAGGGCAATAACACTTTTCGAGCGAAGCTCACAGGCGCTGACGGCTCGTCCATCAGTGGCGCGCAGGTGACCGTCACGTTTTTTATGCCAGCGATGCCGGCCATGGGTATGGCCGCAATGCGCAACGTCGCGAACCTCAACGATCAGGGAGGCGGCGTCTATGAGGGCGCTGGCCAGGTCCAGATGGGAGGGACCTGGCAGGTCACGGTACTCGCAACCAAGAATGGCCGGACGATCGCGCAGAAGCAGATGTCGGTCACCGCTGAAGGGGGCATGCAGTGATCGGTCGCTGGATTGATTGGTGCGCTCGGAATCGATTTCTAGTGTTCACGGCGACGCTATCCCTCGTGCTTGCGGGAATCTGGACAATCGGCCGCATTCCGCTGGATGCGCTACCGGATATCTCCGATGTTCAGGTGATCATTCACACCGCTTGGGATGAGCCGCCGAACATCATCGAAGACCAAGTCACATTTCCAATCGTCACAGCTCTGCTGGCCGCTCCCAGCGTCAAAGCCGTGCGCGCGCAGACCATGTTTGGCGACTCGTATGTGTTTGTCGTGTTCGAGGACAGCACCGATCTGTACTGGGCGCGATCGCGGGTTCTCGAATACCTCCAGCAGATTCGGGGGCGTTTGCCGACGGGTGTAAACCCAACCATTGGCCCGGATGCTACAGGCGCGGGATGGGTTTACGAGTATCTGGTCGTGGATCATAACCGACGCTACAGCCTCGCTGACCTGCGCAGCTTGCAGGATTGGTTCTTGCGTTATCAGATCGCGACCGTACCAGGAGTCGCGGAAGTGGCCAGCATCGGCGGCTTCGTTCGCCAGTATCAGGTCCGGCTTGATCCCGACAAGCTTCGGGCCTACAACATTCCGCTATCTACCATCATCGATCGCGTTCGGGACAGCACCAATGAGGTCGGCGGTAGGTTAATCGAGCTCGGCGGTGCCGAGTACATGATTCGTGGCCTGGGCTACCTGCGGTCGCTGTCGGACCTTGAGACCGTTCCGGTTGCCAGCAAGAACGGCACGGCGGTCCTGGTCCGTGACCTCGGAAGCGTCTCCTTTGGCCCCGATATCCGTAGAGGGGTCGCGGAATGGAACGGCGAAGGCGAAACGGTCGGCGGAATCGTAGTGATGCGCTACGGCCAGAATGCTTTAAACGTCATCTCTGGCGTGAAGCAGAAGATCGCGCAGATCTCGGCATCGCTTCCGCCCGGAGTCGAGCTCGTGTCGGGCTACGACCGTTCCGGATTGATTGACGCCTCGATCGATACGTTGAAACGCGATCTGATCGAAGAGGCCGTGATCGTGAGCGTGGTGATCATTGTCTTCCTCTTCCACTTCCGCTCGGCGTTTATCCCGATCCTGGCCTTACCGGTTGCCGTCATCGCGTCGTTCATTCCGATGTACTATCTCCGGGTCAGTTCGAACATCATGTCACTCGGTGGCCTGGCCCTGGCGATTGGTGTTCTCGTCGATGCGGGTATTGTGATGGTCGAAAACGGTTACAGGCATTTGTCCGAAGCTCAGCAGGCTGCCGCCTCGGAGCCAACCCCCCGGGACATCTCACGCCGTGAACGAAGCAAGATTCTGCTCGATGCGGCGAAGCAGGTTGCGCCCGCCCTCTTTCTTTCGTTGCTGATTATCGTGGTCTCTTTCCTGCCGGTTTTCATGCTGGAGGCCCAAGAGGGGCGGATGTTCCGGCCGTTGGCGTGGACCAAAACGCTAGCCGTGGGCTTTTCATCGCTACTCGCGATTACGCTAGTTCCCCCGTTGATGCTCATGTTCATCCGCGGCCGGCTCCGGCCCGAATCGCGGAATCCGATTTCGCGGGTGACACAGGCGATCTACATGCCGATTTTGAAGCTCTGCCTGCGCTTCCCGATGGCCACGCTATTGTTGAATTTAGTCTTTCTGGCGGTAACATTCCCCTTGGCTTTCAAACTCGGAAGTCAGTTCATGCCCCCGCTCTTCGAGGGCGCGGCTCTCTACATGCCCACGGCGCTTCCTGGGATTTCGATCGCGCAAGCTACCCAGCTGATGCAGGAACAGGATCGCGTACTTCGTTCTTTCCCCGAAGTAGGGAGCGTGTTTGGCTCGATTGGACGCTCCGAGAGTGCGACCGACAATGCGCCGCTGGACATGTATGACACAACCGTGATGCTGAAGCCGCGCGAGCAATGGCGTGCTGGGATGACCTACGAAAAACTGATTTCTGAAATGGACACGAAGCTCCAGTTTGCCGGTCTGACGAACACATGGACCATGCCGATCGAAAACCGGCTCGATATGGAGCTGACGGGAATCAAAACACCCGTGGGAATAAAAATCCAGGGACCCAATCTGGATCAGATCGAAGAATTGGGAGCGAGAGTTCAGCGGATACTTGGGAGTCTTCCTCAGGTGCGATCCGGTTTCGCCGAACGGGTGGCTCAAGGTTTCTATCTGAATATCGAAACGAACCGTTCTGAAGCGGCGCGATATGGATTGACCGTTGGGGACGTGCAGCGTGCGATCACATCGGGTATCGGCGGCGTCAATATCGCTGAGAACATCGAGGGCCGGGAACGTTATCCAATATCCATCCGTTACGCCGCCGATTTTCGTGATGACCTCGACAAGCTGAGAGGCGTTCTGATCGCTACGCCGCAAAACGGGCAAGTCCCCTTGGGGGAACTGGCGAAGCTCTCCTTCTCAAAAGGGCCCACGATGATTCGCGACGAGGATGGCGCGCTCACCGGCTACGTCTACTTCGATCTGAACACTCGCGACTACGGTGGATTTGTCGACCGCGCAGATAAGCTACTTCGCGAGAAGCTTGCCCTTCCCGCGG
>Ga0310909_10001814_pt1 | contig 12826 bp, 13 predicted proteins | sample GREbulkMGT000H_FD_203449 | JGI IMG/M metagenome (GOLD analysis project Ga0310909, IMG submission 203449) | Lab enrichment of tropical soil microbial communities from Luquillo Experimental Forest, Puerto Rico - GRE.bulkMG.T000H | ecosystem: Environmental > Terrestrial > Soil > Tropical forest >... | reverse complement strand
AACACCCGCCGGTTTTGAAGTGTGCAAAGCGGGACGCTTCGCCTACTTTTGCGCTTAAATGGTGCGGGGTCTTTTTTCATCGGTTGCAAAGTCTCCGGAGATGTGTTTCAAAGAGCGTCTTCGTCGCGACGAATGGTCATGACCTCTGCAACCGATCCAATCGAGAATCCCGAAAGGGCTGATTTTCCTATCAAATCGCCGCGGAACGCCATTGTCAAGGAGCGCTTCACTTTGACCGAAACGTCTATCGCTGTTGGATTGTTCCTTGCTTTGCTTGCGCTTAAGCCGTTCTACGTCACGAACCAGCCCTGGGATTCGGACGAACCTCAGCATCTTCACGTGGTGTGGGCGTGGGTAAACGGGATGCTCCCTTACAAGGATGTATTCGATAACCACGCGCCGCTTTTTCAGGCGCTGAGCGCCCCCATATTCGCCTTGTTTGGCGAACGCGCCGATATTGTCACCGCGATGCGTTGGGCAATAACACCCATCGCGGTCCTCGTTCTTTTGATGACCTACCGGCTCGGAAGACGCTTCTTTTCGAGGCGTGTTGCTCTGTGGGGCACTGTCCTGGCGGCATGCTTTCCGGACCTTTACTCTAAGCTGAATGAATATCGCCCCGACCTCCTTTGGACCGCCGTCTGGCTCGTTTTACTGGCTATCCTGACGGGAGGAAAGCTCACACCGCGACGCTTGTTTTGGGGAGGATTCGTTTTGGGGATCGGTTTTGCCATTTCGATGAAGACGTCATTCCTTTTGATGACACTTCTTCTCGCTGGCACGATCGTCTGGCTAGTTCGGCCGATGATCCCTGAGCTTCGGAGCCGCCCGCAAGAAGCCGCCCGGTTATTCTATTTCATTGCACCTGTGATTGGCGCACTGATCGTGCCGCTTGCCGTGGCAGCCTTCTTTGCGTGGAAAGGCGCGTTGGGCCAGATGTATTATTGTGTGATTATTCATAATATCACCTACGGCGCCAACCAATGGTCTTTATTCTTGCATCGGGTCCCTGATTTACGTTTCTGGCTCTTCATACCCATGATCGCAGGCGGAATCTGGCTGGCGAAAGCGGTTGCCAACCGGGATATCGCCCTTCAACGCTTATTTTTCATGTCAGTCACCGGGCTCTATTGTCCATTGCTCTTCGGCTTCTGGGCGTTGATTTCCAAACAAGATTTTCTCCCTTTCTTTCCCATCTTCATCTTGGTCCTGACCTCCCCTCTCGTTGGGATCTCCGAGTGGATCCGGTCAAAGACGGCGTTGCCGGCGTATTTGCTGCCCGCCTTCATCGCGTTGTCGGAATTGAGCTGGATGGTCAGTGCTCGGCCGCCCCTTAAGCCGACGAACCAAACCAATCTTGCAATCGTATCAGATGCGCTGAAACTGACGCACCCTGGTGAAACCGTCCTCGATGCAAAGGGACAAACCATTTATCGACCGCGACCATTTTATTATGTTTTTGAGCAGATCACTCGAGAAAAGGTCGAGCGCGGCGAGTTGCGTGACGATGCGCCCGAGCGCCTGACAGCAAATAGAACGCCGGTTGTCGTTTCGTCCAATTGGCTTGCTGCGGCTACGGGTCAGTTCGTTAGCCAGAACTATGTTCCGGTTGGATCGGTTTTGGTACTAGGTAAGAAAATTTTTCCCGATAGCGACGGACATGTTGCATTTGATGTGGTGATTCCTGCAAAATACACGATCATTGGCGCGAATGGTCTCGTCACAGGAACACTAGATGGAATACGACTGAATGGCTCTCGGAATCTCTCGCCCGGTCCGCACGATCTGGTTTTGGCCGTGCCAAATGCGCCGGTATTTGTAATTTGGTCGCGCGCTTTCGAGAAGGGATTTTCCCCGTTTGCAGCGGCCAGGTAAAAATGACTCCTTAATGCTTCTCTTTTCAGAGTTTGACAGAATTCTATTTGTTGCGCCCCATCCCGATGATGAATCGTTGGGAGGCGGAGGACTGCTGCAACGAGCGTTTGCCGCCCGCATTCCGGTTCGAATCCTGTTTGCGACGAACGGCGACAACAATCCATGGGCGCAACGTTTCTGGGAGCGCCGTTGGACAATTGGTTGGAAAGAACGAATCCGGTGGGGCAAACGAAGGCAGCAAGAGGCCCTGGCGGCTATCGCCTCGCTCGGCGGTTCTCCTGAATCCGTTAAATTTCTGAATTTTCAGGATCAGGGCATTACGTCGCTTTTGATGCAACGGACCCAGGAATTGTTCGCTGTCTTGGCGAACGAAATTCGCGTATTTAATCCCAGCATGCTCGTAATTCCTACGATGCTCGATGCGCATCCCGACCACAGCGCTCTCTCCGTAGCCATCGCGCTGGTACTCAATTCAATCGGAAATTCCGAGATCCGGGTTTGGGAATACCTCGTGCACCGGCCGCAAGCCGGGATCCGCCGGCGTCCTGTGATTCTTCGATTGGATCCCGCGGAGGTCGAGCGGAAGCGGAACGCGATTTTATGCCACAAAACGCAGGTAGCGCTTAGCGCAAGTCGTTTTATGCGATTTGCAACGGCCGAAGAGACCTTCTACGCGCACGCCGCTAAGGGCATGCGGTCGGGCGCAAGACCGATCCTCAAGGCGCAATTGCGGGAAGACGTTTTGAACCTTATGATCAGGACTCGGACGCGCGAAAGATTGGGTACAGAAATCCTCTTGGCATTTCGATCGCAAGGCGTTGAGACGCACTGCTGGCGGGTCAAAGTTTCGATTCTTTCCGGCGTAGGGCAAATCAGGGATGGGATGAGCGGAAATCGCTTACATGACGCGGTGGCGACTTGGAATGGTTCGAGCCTCACTGTGGGAATTCCAATCATTGCAGTCGGCGGTATCGACGCGCTTTTTGTGAAATTCTCAAGCTGGACGCTCTTTTTTGATAGATCTGGTTGGTGCCAGGTCTGGGTTCCTTCCAACCGTTCTGCAAAAGCGAAACCGCTTCGCCCGGTCGGTACCGTTCTCAAACCGACCTTGAGATCCTAGCATCTCGCTGGTCTCTGGCGTGGCCTCGCTAGAATCCTTGAAAAGCAAAACTGATTGCAGATTAGGCAAGTTTTTCCGTATCCACACATTGCTCGTTAGGTGGTTTTGCTTTTCAAGGATTCTACAAGCGAGGCCGCTTCACCAAGTCGACGCTGCTCCCAACCTACCATGTTATCCCTAGATCTCGCTGGTCTGAGGGGCGGCCTCGCTAGGCATTGCTGTCGATGAAAGCTTCCAGAGAAACGGTCTTAGCGATCATTCCGGCATACGCAGAAGGGAAATTTATTGGTGATGTTGTTAGCCGCGTGCTTCGACACGTCGGAACGGTCTTGGTGATCGACGACGGGTCACTTGATGATACGGCGATTGTCGCCCAAGCCGCAGGTGCAGTAGTGTTCCGGCATTCAACAAATAGAGGCAAGGGCGCGGCAATTAAGAGCGGGTTGGAGCACGCGACAGCGGCTGCTACCCCCTTTTTTCTGTTTCTCGATGGCGACGGTCAGCATGACCCAGACGACATCCCTGCATTTTTTGATGCGATGAATGAAACGGGCGCCGATCTCGTCGTCGGCAATCGAATGACGCACCTCGAGACAATGCCGGTGGTTCGCCGTCTTACAAACAAATTCATGTCCTGGCAAATTGGGGCAATCTGCAAAGTGCCTGTACCCGATAGCCAATGCGGTTTTAGACTTGTGCGCCGTGAATTGTTGCCCGTACTGAATGCGCCAAGCGACCGTTTCGATTTTGAAACCGAAAGCCTTATCCTCGCCGCTCGTCACGGTTTCCGCATTACATCCGTGCCGGTCCGGACGATCTACTCAAATCAAAGGAGTAAAATTCGGCCTGTTCATGACACGATCCGCTATGCGCGCTTGATCATAAGATATCTCTGGACACCGTCGAAAAAATGGAAAAATCACATGAAAAAAACGCACCAGGGAGGATTGCCCTAACCTCCCTTCCACTCAATTTTTCATAGCCGATATCCGCTTCTGAAAAAGTGGTTACGGCCCATCCCTTTCCAGTATTGCTCTTCGCTTTGAGCAGCCTCGTCGCTACCGGCGCGGACAAATCTTGCTTTAGGACTTCGACTTTTTTGGGGCCGTCTTCGATTTCGCAGTTGGTGGCCCCGCAGTTGTGCTTACCTCGGTGGGGCGAACGAGTTCACCGTTTTCAAGAACCACCGCGTAAAGCGGCTGAGCGGAACCTCCAACTGTGCCGGTCATATTCACGAGGTAGTAAGGGAATTGAACTGAGCTGGTCTTATGTTCGACCGAATTCACCGCCATGTTTGTAGCGCTATAGAATCCTGGAGCCCAATGGAGCGCTGCCAGGGCTGCCGCCGTGTCGGACATCTTGAAACCGAGATCCTGCGGCTTCCCCGCCGCGGCCGGTACTTCGATGCGGTAATTTTTTGTAGATCCACTTGCATCTTTGACACTGAAGTTGACGGCATCTGCCTCGGCCTTCATCGTCTGTGCCGGCTTTTTTGTCTTCGACTCTGACTTATGGCTTTTCGCCGTTGCTATCAATGGTGACGCAAGTGCAATTGCTAGGAGCACAACAAAGGTAGGTTTCATGGCACGATTGTAGCAATCAGATCGAACATGAAAAGCCTTCGATCGCAACAAAATACATGCGATTTGGTTGGCGGGATACTAAGCTGCTGGAATGGACAGCAAACCCAAAGCTCAATTTCCCGGCGAGCAGGGGGAGGACGGTTCTTTCGTTCGCCAGCAAGACGCTTTTAGAACGTGGGTCACCGCCGATGGCAGTTCGGGGTTCGTTGCCGCACCGGGACGCTACCATCTTTACGTTTCCTGGGCATGCCCATGGGCGCACCGGACCATCCTCGTGCGCAAACTAAAGCGATTGGAAGATGTAATCGGTATGACGGTGGTTGACCCGATCCGGGATGAACGGGGTTGGGCGTTCCGCAACGGACCCAGTTGCTCCGAAGATCCCGTAAACGGGTTTCACTTTCTGAGCGAAGCCTATCTCGCAACAGATCCCGCTTATGAAGGCAGATTTACGGTGCCAGTGCTCTGGGACAAACAGAAGCGGATGATTGTGAACAATTCGGAGGACGATTTGATACGGATATTCAATTCCGAATTTGACGCCTTCACTGACAGTGCGCTTGACCTTTACCCGGCAGCTCACCGATCGGAAATCGACCGGCTCAATGCTTTGATTTACGAGACGGTCAATGACGGCGTTTACCGGGCGGGCTTTGCTACCTCGCAGCAGGCCTACGAAAAGGCGGTTTTTTCGCTATTTGACACGCTTAACCGTTTAGAGGTCCGGCTTCAGAAGCAACGCTACCTTTTCGGCAACGCGCTCTTGGAAACAGACCTTCGACTTTTCGTGACCCTTATCCGTTTCGACGCGGTGTATCATGGGCATTTTAAATGCAATATTCGGCAAATCGCCGATTATCCGAATCTCTTTTCGTATCTGCGCGATCTTTATCAGACGGAGGGGATTGCCGAAACCGTCAATTTTGATCACATCAAACGTCACTACTATGTGACCCACGATGATATTAATCCGACACGAATCGTTCCTGTCGGGCCATTGCAGAACCTGTGGGCGCCGCATAACCGGAGATTTCTCTAGTCTTCGGCATGCTGCTCGATGAGTTGGTCGATCAGATTCATGGCTTGTAGCGCGTCGGCAGCGATCCACTGCAATCGGACTTTGGCGTGTTCCAGTGTGGGCAGATCCCATTCCGTTTGGCGCCTGATATCGACATTGCCCAGAGTGGTCTGAATGTTGCTGAGGAGTGACTCAAGTTTCGTTGCCGCCATAGACAAATCATCCGTGTAATTACTCAAGGTCATCAAGTGTTTTCACGTGCACCTGGCGGTCACTTGAGCTAAAATGCAAGAAATCAGGAGAGTGTATGTCCCGGTTTTTGGATCAGATTTTCTCTTGCCAAAAAAACCGCTACACGGATTTCCCACCCAACGATTTGCTGGAAAGATGTTCGGTTGCAGCGGATGCAATCGACCAAGCCGAGCTTGAACGTGCTGAATGGCTTTGGAGAAGGCGTCCGCGATACGTTTTGTTCGATGGCGGGAAAGTCCTTTGGGGCAGGCTGGTCGTGTACATCCTTGCGATCCTCTTTCTAGTTTCGTTCGATGTTCCAGGCCTGCTCATTGCCTCCGCGCTCAGTTTTGTCGCGGCAACGATGGTTCTAATTGATTATTACTGGCGCGAGCGTTGGCGACGGGACTACGACGTTGCTCTTTGTCGGCTCATTAAGCGATATTTATTTTGAAGTGGCGAGGATCCTCGCGCGGGAGGGCTCGGAGGGGAATTTTCACCACAGAGACACAGGGGTCACGAAGCTAACCCGCAAAAATCACACGCTTGAGCAGCAACGCGCTCATTGCGGGTTAGTGAGCTCTCAAACAGACTGCGCGTCCGTTTAAGAGCCATTTCTTAAGACGGACGTTCCAGACAACCTGTTTTAGACCTTTCTGTTCAAAGGGCAGCGGAATTCCGCCGTCGCTTCGCTATGGCGAGACCTTACCCGGTTTGCGGACACGCCGTAGCTCGAAGAGCGAAGGTGGTTTCCGGCCCAGCCGGAGAGTTCCGCTGCCAGAGCCTGAATTGATCACGCAACCTCATCCAAAGGCAAATTTCCCGCTAAAATTTGTGATCAATGCAGGCTAGGCTAAGCGGAGGGGCGCTTCTAAGGTCTTTGAGCGGCGAGGCAGGCTCCCGGAAAATTGATTTGTCCGGCGAGGGCGCGAGCCATTCGCCCTACCATTTTGGAGTTGGGCGACCGGGCTCTATCGCGCTCCGATCGAGACGCAAAAGAGTACGTACCCCGCCAATTGGAAAGAAGAGCGTAGGCCTTGAGCAATAACCCAGCGTCTCCTGACAGATTTCCAGTCAGCCGGTAATTGTTCGAAATTCCAGTTAGATATTTCTTGCTCGATTGGCTGGTTCAACCAGACAGAAGTCGCAATAGCGGCTGAAAAGAAAAAAACGGCGATCCAAGCGGCCCGATTTGCTGCATTATTTTGGGTTAGCCGAAGCGTATAAATAAGCATCAGGATGACAGAGATCGCCGTAAAAATTGGCATCACCCGGCCATACGTCCGAACAACTCCCTTTTCGACCTCCGCTTGAAACTGTTCGGGCAGCCGGCGCAGGATCGGCCGCGCGAATACGAGAAACCCAAACTCGGCGCATGCCACGAACCCCGGAACGACCAAGACGAGAGTTTGCAGCCAATCCATAGGACTAAATATAACAAAACGCGTGAAAAGCGCTTATTTCGCAAACGTAAAAATTCCGTATCGCATGGCCTGGGTTCGATAAGCGAGCCATATTCGAATAACTGTTGCTGCGAAAATCCTGTTTTGATGGCCTGAGTCGAGAAGAAAGGACCAATAGCGAGGATCGCGAACCAGGCGTTTCACCAATCTCGCGATGACGATGAACCATGTGCGAGAGACCTGACGGGAAAGGTCCGTCTGGTCGATCCGGGTCAATCCGGCGCGCTCCGCTGCGTTGACAAGCTCGCCGGCGCTCAACAGATGCGGTATGCGGCTTTCGTCGCAGATCGGTTTCAGCAGCCATTTCTCTTGCAAACGGCCGGCCGTTTCCGCGGCAAGCCAGGAGCAGACCACCATGCGGCCGCCCGATTTCAAGAGATGCGAGGCGCGGTAAAAGAATTTCACCTTGTCTGCCATATGCTCCGAACTTTCGATAGCAAAAGCCGCATCAAAGCTTTCCGGAAGCAGGTCTGTTGCGCCCCAATCCGCCAGCAGGTAGTTCGGGTTTCCGGATGGATCAACCCTGCATGCGTACGAATGCTGCCTAGGCGAAACAGTAATCGCCGTTACCTTCGCTCCCATCTGCCGAACCAGCAGTCGAGCGGCAGCTCCGTACCCACATCCGATGTCGCAGACGTGTGACCCGATCCCAATCCGCGCTTTTTCGGCGACGAGCTGAACAAGTTGCACCACCGCCAGGGCGGAACTCTCGCTCCCGGCTAACCAGAGTCCATGGTGGATGTGCTCGCCCCAGATCTCGCGGTAGAACTGATCGAGCTCATCGTAATGGTCGGCGACATCCGAAGAATCGATCGTATGGCTTGAAGCAATCACAATCCTCTTCTTAGGATAGATTGCTTTGGACTACCAGGCTTTGGCCGCGAACGAAGTCGAAGAAGCTTCAAGGCGACCAACGCTGGCAGTCCGCTCGGAGATCGGACCCTACCGCCGCCCGTCACCGCGCTATCTCGCGCTGCCAAAAATAATCAGAACGCCAATCAGCGCGTCGCCTTGGCCTTTTATGTGAGATTTTCCGGCTGGGCCTTGGAAAGAAACCGAACAAGAATTTCGTTGAAGGCGTGTGGACGCTCAACGCAGCCAAGATGAGCCGCGCCCTGCAAGACTGCCACTTCCGAATGAGCAATTTGATCTTGAATGATGCGGGAGGATTTTTCTGGAAAGGCCGCATCTTCTGCTCCCGGAATAAGCAGCGTCTGGGTCTGGATTTGAGAAACTTGGTTCGTAAAATCGAGCTCCTGAACAGCGCGGCAACATCCTATGTAGCCTTTCGTCGAAGTGGATAAAATGAGATCAGATACCCAATTGATGGTGCTGGGAGCTTCTTCGATGAATGGCCCGGTAAACCATCGCTTCACCGTGGGTAGAACCTGCGCATTCAAGCCTTCAGCCGAAACCGCCGCGATTCTTTGTTCCAAAATTGTTTTTGCCTTGTCGTCCGTCACGCTCCCTGTACTGCACAAGACGAGAGCCCAAAGTTTCTGCGGGTAACTTAAAGCAAACTGCTGCGCAATCATGCCTCCGATTGACAGACCGACGAATCCTACGCGCGCGATGTTGAGGTATTCGAGAACCCCGGCAACATCGGACGCCAGCAGCGGCAATGTGTAGGGATCGCCGGCAGCCTCACTCATTCCATGGCCCCGAATGTCGTAGATCAGCACGCGAAATCGATGGGCAAGCACCGGAAGCTGATACCCCCAAATCTCCGCACGCGTCGCTAACGCATGACTTAGAACAACCACCGGCAGGCGATCGCTGCCCTCCAGCATATAAGCGATTTTGCAATTGTTGACTGTCGCAAATTCTCTCTTCATAGCTAAAAACTGGTTTGCATGTTATTGAAAACGGAACCGTATTTACAATCCTATGGCTGCTAGAATCGCTCTTCCACGAATTCTGAGGATCGGTGGAGGGGCTTTGAGAGAAGCACGAGAGGTTTTGCAGATCTGGTCGGGAGAAACCGCGCGCTGATCTGAGTCGGGGCCTCGCCAGAATCCTTGAAAAGCAAATTCGATTGCAGATATGACAACCAAGATTAATCCATTTGAACGTCTTGCGCCCGAGGACGGGTCGGCAAACATCCATCATTTCATTAATGGCCGGCTTCGGATCGGTTCTTCGCAACGATATTGTGACGTTTTTAATCCGGCTCGGGGACTGAGATCCGGCCGGGTCGCTCTTGCGACAAAGAGCGAAGTTGAGGAGGCCATCGTGGCCGCCGCCAAAGCTTTTGGCGCCTGGTCTCGAATACCCGCTGTTCAGCGATCGCGCATTCTCTTTCGTTTCAGAGAGCTTGTGGAGCGTGAGACGGCACGACTTGCGGCTTCGATCAGCGCCGAACATGGAAAGATATTGGAGGACGCCCGGGGTGAAGTAGTTCGAGGCATGGAGGTGGTTGAGTTTGCTTGCGGGATAGCGCAATTGTTAAAGGGGGAATTTTCCGAGCAGGTCAGCACTGATGTCGACAACTTCTCCTTCCGGCAACCGCTTGGAGTCGTACTCGGAGTTACACCGTTCAACTTTCCTGCGATGGTTCCTATGTGGATGTTTCCAATCGCGTTGGCCTGTGGGAATACCTTCATTCTGAAACCGAGTGAAAGAGATCCGAGCGCGTCGATAGAGCTTGCGGAGTTACTGACGGAAGCTGGTCTTCCAGACGGAGTGTTTAATGTGGTCCAGGGAGATAGCGAAACAGTGGATTGCCTCTTGGATCATCCAGCGATCCAGGCGGTGAGTTTCGTGGGATCGACCCCTGTTGCTGAGCATATTTACCGGCGAGGCACAATGGCGGGCAAGCGGGTACAGGCGCTTGGTGGCGCGAAAAACCACATGGTGGTGCTTCCCGACGCCGACCTTGATCAGGCGGTGGACGCGCTGCTTGGTGCGGCCTATGGATCTGCGGGAGAACGTTGCATGGCCATTTCCGTGGCGATTGCAGTTGGAGATCGGTTGGGGGATTGCTTTGTCGAAGCGTTGGCGCCTCGTGTGAAGGCGCTAAGGATGGGGCCAGGGGACGCTCCCGGCGTCGAGATGGGTCCTCTAGTGACTGGCGCTCATCTGTCGCGAGTCAAATCGTATATTGCCCTCGGCATCAAAGAGGGAGCCCGCCTTGTCGTGGACGGCTGCGATGCTTCTATCACCGAAAACAGTCAAGGCTTCTTTCTCGGAGGTTCCTTGTTTGATCATGTCCGACCTGAAATGCGCATTTACCGGGAAGAGATTTTTGGTCCGGTTCTCTGCGTGGTGCGTGTCAATGACGTTCGGGAGGCAATCCAATTGGTGAATGATCATGAATATGGGAACGGAGCGGCGATATTTACCCGCGACGGCGCGGCAGCGCGAGCTTTCGTCGAGCAGGTGGGAATTGGAATGATAGGAGTGAATGCTCCGATCCCAGTCCCAATGGCGTTTCATTCATTTGGCGGCTGGAAACGTTCAATGTTTGGAGATCATTACATCTACGGTCCGGAGGGAGTACGCTTCTACACGAGATTGAAGACGGTCACCAGTCGGTGGCCTGCCCGACTGCGGCCCGCAACGGAATTTGTAGGGCAGTAGCTCCTGCTGAGCCGTCGGTGGGTGCAAACGCTGCTCGTCCGGCAAAGGCCTGGCAAAGGCCGGACAAAGGCCGGACTCGCCCTCCTGCCATTTCACGGGCCTTGGCAGTGGCATAGCGGATTCGAGTTCGACTTCAAGGACGAGACGGATTTGAGAGACAGTTTCCGCCTGTCTCCCCTTGCGCAACGGCCTCGCATTCAATAGAAGTTGATGCCCATGATTCTCTTGATGTCGCACTTCCGAAATCCATCGGCCCGGTGGCGCCTGCTCGCTTTAGTCATCACACTCTTCGCCATCAGTCCGCTTCTATCCGACCAGGCAACGGCGGAGGGCCAAGGGGGAAATGCCGCGTCATCCGGTTCAGCGGTGCGTGCGCAAGGGGCTCAGTCCCGACCTACTGCCACGCCGCGGACGTCGGTAAATCCGCAACTGGAACAACTGGCTAAAGTCGCCGATAAGGTTCTGGACCAGATACAAACTGAAGAAAACGATCTTTATTTGCGCCTTAATTATTTTGAGAAGCCGGAGCGGCTCGACCCGAGCAGTTTTGCATCGAAGGATGAAATCGTGCAGTGGCAAGGGGTACTGCAACAATTAAAAGAGAAAAGCGACGAGGTTGCGGGGCTCTATGCAAATGTCAGCAAGGATCTGGATGCGGCTTTGAAGGGCGCCGGCGCGAATGAAGAGGTTGTGGCTGGCTTTAAGAAGCTCATCCTGGACGGCTTTCCATGGGATCAGATTCAAAAGAAAAAGGAACTCATCTCCGATTTCATCGAAGCGCACGGAAAACTACTAAGCTTCTATGAAAAAAATTGGGGTTCCTGGGTCAAGAGCTCCAATCCTGCCAAACCTGAGTTTACTTCAGCGTCCGCTGCGAGTATTTACAAACGGTTGCGCGATATAATTATCAGTACGACCGACCAGATTCAAAAGGAATACAAAGCCATGAGCGAGTAGAAGCTCATGTAATCCCTAGATCTCGCTGGTCTGAGGCGCGGCCTCGCTAGAATCCTCGACAACCATTCCTCCGTACCATCCTTCAGCTCCCACACTTCGCAAAATGAACCACGTCCTTCGATTCGCCTTTGGGGTGACTTTATATTGTTGTTTGATCCCCCAGTTTTCAACGCTCTACGCACAAGGTCCAGCGCCCTCCGCGACCCCTCCGCCCCCGAGCGGATCGCAAGCTCCAAGATTCACCGAACAGCAAAAGCAGGAGATGGCGGCTAAACTCCGTGAGAGAGTCGGCAAAGCGGCCGACGAAGTAATGGGCCGGATTCGAAAGGAGGAAGGCGATCTGTATAATCGCTTTTCCTATCTGAGAAAACCCGATCGCCTCAATCCGAATACCTACACCTCAAAAAATGATGTGGAGCAGTGGCGCCAATTACTCCAGCAGTTCAACGAAAAAGCAGATACGGTCGACAAATTGTACACCAATGCTGACCTGGATCTTGGAAACGCTTTGATTCAACAAAGAATCAACCAGGGGATTGCAGAACAGATAAAAAAAGCGTTATTAAGTTCTTTTCCATGGGATATCATCAAGAGGAAGAATCAGCTCATTAAGGAGTTTGTTTCAGATTTTGGCAATCTGCTGACTTTCTATGCAAATAATTGGGCTTCGTGGAAGAAGGACTCCGCCGGCGGTGCGCCGGCCTTCGATGATCCGAAGCTGGCGGCCAGCTATCAGTCTTTGAAAGAAAAAATCAATGCGGTTGGCACGCAGATCGAAGACCAATATCAGGCGATGACTCGCTAGCCCGCAATGAGCGCGCCGCTTTTTACAACGCGTGATTTTTGCGGGCTAGCATTGCACTTGGCGGCTCTCCAACAGCTCTTTAAGCCATTCCACGGCCAGCCGATAGTTTACGGGAAGTGATTGCACGATTTCCAATGCTTCCTGCGCCTGGCGGTGACATTCCTCATAACGGCCTTCCACCGCCGCGACCGCTGC
>Ga0310909_10001813_pt1 | contig 12827 bp, 10 predicted proteins | sample GREbulkMGT000H_FD_203449 | JGI IMG/M metagenome (GOLD analysis project Ga0310909, IMG submission 203449) | Lab enrichment of tropical soil microbial communities from Luquillo Experimental Forest, Puerto Rico - GRE.bulkMG.T000H | ecosystem: Environmental > Terrestrial > Soil > Tropical forest >... | reverse complement strand
CTTAGATGCCGCGTCTAGCTGGGGTAGATCTGCACGCTGCTCGCGACAGAGTCGGCGACGTGCTCTTTTGTGATCACACCGGCAACGTCGTCCGGCCGAGGCACGCTGCGGCCACGCACGACGATCGCCATGACGGCGCCTTTGCGCCAGATCCGTTGTATGACCTCAAAGGCGACATCGTCTTCGCGCACGATCGTGAAATTCGGACGCGCGACATCACCCAAAGTAATGCCGGTGTCGACACCCACCAGCCCTCGGCGCAAGCCGGTATTGACCCGGACGACACCGCAGATGCGGTTATTGCGAGTAACGATGACGTGCCGCATTCGACCGCCGTGGTCGGGGCGGCTGAGGAACTCGTCGAAAGGGGTCTCCGCCGGCAGGATGAGAATGTCCGTTTCCATAACCTCTGCCGCGCGGCGCACGAGAAACATGTTGGCGTGCAGGGCCTTTGGAACGATGTGGCCGCGCCGCGCGAGTTTCAGCGTGTAGATGTTTTCCAGCGAAAGCAAACGGCGCACACCGAGGCTGAACGCCACCGCGAGGATCATCGGCAACACGATGTTGTAGTCGCGCGTCATCTCGAAAATCATCGTAACGGCGGTCATCGCGGCGCCGGTGCCGCCGCCGACCATTGCCGCCATCCCGACCATTGCAAAGGACGGCACATTGATGTCGAGCGGTACGTGGAGAGCCGTGAGGGCGGAAGCGAACACGCCGCCGATCGTCGCCCCCATGTAAAGGGAGGGCGAGAAGATCCCGCCCGAGGCTCCGGATCCCAGACTGACGGTGGTCGCAAACAACTTGCAGAGGAACAGCAACGCCAAGAGCCCGGCTGCCGTCAGCTGACCAAACACGATCGCCTGTACCGTAGCGTAGCCGACGCCTTCAACGTAATAGTGGCCGAAGCTCCGCTGCAGCAGGTAGATCAGGACGCCGATAAAAAGCATTCCGAGGATATGCCGTGCATAGGGTCCTTTAATTCTGTCGAACTGATCTTCGAGAAAATGTAGTCCGCGGATAAAGCCGGTTGCGGCGAGCCCCGTGATCACGCCGAGAAGTGCGTAGAGAAACAGCAGCAATGCCGCGCCGACATCGATGTTCTCCAAGGGCGGCAACGGCACGACGAAAGCCGGCTGCTGACCAAAGAAGAACCGGCCCACAAAGGTAGCGGTTCCGGTCGCGATCGCCACTGGCAAAAAGGTCCGGACGCTGACCTCCGGCATCATCAGCTCAACCGCGAACATCACGCCGCCGATCGGTGTGTTGAAGGTCGCCGCGATGCCGGCACCCGCTCCGGCCGCGACCAAGGTGATGCGCTGTCCCGCTGGCATCCGAATGATCTGGCCCAAGGTCGATCCCAGCGCTGAGCCGATTTGAATGATCGGCCCCTCCCGGCCGACCGCAGCGCCGCTGCCAATCGAGATGGCTGAGGCGAGCGACTTCACGACGGCGACGACCGGGCGGATTACCCCACCCTTATAGTAGATCGCGTCCATCACTTCAGGCACACCGTGCCCTCTGGCTTCGGGCGCGAACTTGGTGACGAGGAAGGTGACGGCCACCGCCCCGACGACCGGCACCAAAATCACAAAAACTCCCCACGGGCTCGGCGGGGTGAAGACATTAGCGTCATAACGAAACGCAAATTGCCCGAGGAACAAGAGGTTATGGACAAAACCGATCAGGTCGCGGAACAGCACCGCACCGAGCCCCGTCACGATGCCGACGACAAGTGCCAGGATCGAGAGAAACGATAGTCCGATCCGGCGCACTTCCTCTTCAGCTCCCGGGATCGGGAATTGCCGGCCGCTGCGCGTTGTGGCGAGCTCAGCTGCCCGATGCCCGAAATGATCTGCTACCATTGATGGCTCTCAGCCCTATTGTGGCTCGGTTGGCGCCGTTGGATAGTACGCCCGACCGATCTTTAAGTTCGGCACTGATGGAGGAAAAGCGCGATGGCAGACAATCAGCATTGGGTCGGCAGCTGGACGATGGCGCCGGCGCCGGCCGAAACCGGCGCTTTCACCAACCAGACCTTGCGCATGACGATGCGCGCCAGCCTCGGCGGCAACCAGGTGCGGGTGCGGATCTCAAACGCCTATGGCCGGCGCCCGCTGGATATCGGCGGCGCCCATATCGCGCTGTGCGACAAAGGGGCCGGGATCGTGCCGAGCTCGGACCGCAAGCTCAGCTTCGGAGGGGCTCCGACCACGACGATCGCGGCGGGTGCGGTCCTGTTCAGTGATCCGGTGGCGCTTGGTCTGACCCCGCTCGCCGATCTCGCGGTCAGCCTCTATCTGCCCGGCGAGATCCTCAACGATTTCCAGATCACCGGGCGCTATGCGCGGCAGACCAACTATGTCTCGCCGCCGGGCGATTTTACCGCGGCCAATGTGATGCCGATCGCCAGCCTCACCAGCGACTGGTTCTTTGTCTGCGGCGTCGACGTGCTTGCCAGCGGCGACACCGGAGGCATCGTAGCACTCGGCGACTCGTTGACCGATGGCAATATCTCGACGATGGACGCCTTTTGCCGCTGGCCCGACCAGCTCGCCCGGCGCCTGATGGCGCGCCATCGCGGCCGGCCGATGGCAGTGATGAACCAGGGGCTCGGCGGCAACCGCATCCTGTTTGACATCCGCGGCGATAGCGGGCTGCACCGCTTCGACCGTGATGTGCTGTCTCAGCCTGGGGTCAGCCACGTCATCGTCATGCTAGGCACCAACGATCTGCGTAACCGCTGGAAGAAGCCGGAAGAGGAGCCGACCGCTCAGCAGATGATTGCGGGCCTCCAGCAGATGGCGGTGCGCGCGCACAGCGCCGGTATCAAGATCATCGGCGCCACGCTGACACCGTTCGGCAACGAGACCTATATGGCCAATGCCTGGAATCCGCAGCGCGAGGAAGTCCGTCTGGCGGTCAATGGCTGGATCCGCGACGGCGGCGCCTTCCACGCGGTCGCGGATTTCGACAAGGCCCTGCGGGACCCCGAGCATCCAACGCAGATGCTGCCGGTTTACGATTGCGGCGATGGGCTGCATCCGAGCGATCTCGGATACAACAAGATGGGCGACGCGATCGACCTCTCGCTGTTCGAGTAGCTATTCGGTCGGCAGCGCGGTAAACCCGACACTGCCGTCATCCGCATCTGGGGTCGCGGTCACCTCCGCGACCCGCGCGCCAGCGGGGCCCTTGCGGGCGGCTTCGACCATCGCGGCGACACCCTCCGAGGCGCCTGTCACGAGCATCTCGACACTGCTGTCATGCCGATTGCGCACCCAACCGCGCAGCCCGAGATTGGCGGCGTTGCGCGCCGCCCACAATCGATAGCCGACGCCTTGCACCTTTCCGGTGATCCGGAGCCGAAGGGTTTCCGCAGCTGACATTACTCGAACTCGAGGATCACCTGGTCGACCGCGAGGCTGTCACCGGGGTTGGCGCGAACGCGCGCAATGCGTCCGTCGCGTTCGGCGCGCAAGACGTTTTCCATCTTCATTGCTTCGACGATGGCGAGCGGCTCGCCGGCCTTAACCTCCTGGCCCTGCTCGACAACGACCGAGGAAAGCAGGCCCGGCATCGGCGACAGTAGCAGACGAGAGGTGTCGCGCGCCTTCTTCTCGGGCATCAGCGCGAGGAGCGCGGCGGCTCGCGGCGACAGCACCTGGGCGCGGCGGACGACACCGCGGTGCACAAGGCGCAGCACGGCGCCTGACAAACGCTCGATCTGCACTGTCGCGACTTGCCCCTCGACACGAATGTGCAACAGGGGTTGGCTCGGCTCCCAATCGGTCATCGCGAGGTGGCTCTGCCCTTCGATCTCGACGCGATAGACGCCGTTTTCCATCCGCACCAAGACGAAATGCTGCCGGCCGTCGAGCAGAATTGTGTAGTCCTGCGGTATTTCGACTAGCGCTCCAGCGAGCTTTCCGTTGATCCCCGTCTCGCGCTCGCGCAACCGGCAATGCGCTAAAGCGGCAGCGAGCAAGATTGTCCGGTCGGGTTCGACAAAGCCTGGAGGCGGGGCGAAGCCCTTGGGAAACTCATCGGCGATGAAGTTCGTCGACAGGGAGCCGGCGCGAAAGCGAGGCTTAGCCGCCACCGCTGATAGGAAAGGGATATTGTGGCGCAAACCGGCAACATAGAACTCGTCAAGTGCGACTGACAGCCGTTCGATCGCGCTGTCGCGGTTGGGGCCGGAGGCGACCAGCTTGGCGATCAGCGGATCGTAATAGACGCTGATCTCGGCGCCTTCGAAAACCCCGGCATCGAGCCGGACGCCGTCCCCTGCCGGCGGCCGATAGCGCGCAAGGCGGCCGGTCGAGGGGACGAAGTTGCGCGTGGGATCCTCGGCATAGACCCGCGCCTCGATAGCCCAGCCTGTAAGCCGAATATCTTCCTGCGTAAACGGCAGCGGTTCCCCCGCCGCCACCCTTATCATCAGCTCGACCAGGTCGAAACCGGTCACCAGCTCGGTCACCGGATGCTCCACCTGCAGCCGTGTGTTCATCTCAAGGAAATAGAAATTGCGCTGCTGGTCGACGATAAATTCCACCGTCCCGGCCGAGCGGTAGTCGACAGCCTTCGCGAGCGCGACAGCCTGTTCGCCCATGGACCCCCGGATTTCCGGATCGAGAAACGAGCTCGGCGCCTCCTCGATGACCTTCTGGTGCCGGCGTTGGATCGAGCACTCGCGCTCGCCGAGATGGACTATGTTGCCGTGATTGTCGCCGAGCACCTGGATCTCGATATGCCGTGGCTGCTCGATATATTTCTCGATAAAAATACGGTCGTCGGCAAAGCTCGATTTGGCCTCGCTCGCCGCCGATCGGAAGCCCTCACCGACTTCGGCGTCGCTCAATGCGATCCGCATCCCCTTGCCGCCACCCCCGGCCGAAGCCTTGATCATAACCGGGTAGCCAATGTCACAGGCAATCGCGACCGCGGCCTCGGCGTCCGGGATCACGTCGAGGTGGCCCGGCACACTCGACACCCCCGCAGCGCGCGCCAGCTTTTTCGATTCGATCTTGTCGCCCATTGCGGCGATCGCTTCTGGTCCAGGCCCGATGAACGTGACGCCCGCTTTGGCTAGCGCTCGAGAAAAAGCAGGGTTTTCCGACAGAAAACCGTAGCCGGGGTGGACGGCCTCGGCCCCAGTGGCCCGGCAAGCCTCGACGATCCGCTGGATGTTGAGATAGCTCTCGCTCGACGGCGCTGGTCCAATCCCGACGGCTTCGTCGGCCATGTACACATGCAGCGCCTCTCCGTCGGCATCGGAATAGACCGCCACCGTAGCGATTCCCATCCGTTGCGCGGTGCGGATGATCCGGCACGCGATCTCCCCACGATTGGCGATCAAGATTTTTTTAAACACGGGAGCTCGGCTCCGATCCGAGCCTCCTTCTTCCGTCATTCCGGCGAAAGCGGGAATCCAGCAACCGAAAGGGCGGGGGCGGTTGCCCTGGACCCTCGCTTGCGCAGGGGTGACTGTGGGGGAATGTCCGGCCCATTTTGCGTCCGATCTCCCTACAGCGGGATGTTGTCGTGCTTCTTTGGCGGGTTGGCGAGCTGCTTGCCGCGCAGCATCGCCAGCGCACGGCAGAGCCGCCGTCGCGTGCTGCGCGGCAGAATTACGTCGTCGATGAAACCGCGGCTCGCGGCGACAAAAGGATTGGCGAATTTTTCTCGGTATTCCTCGGTGCGCGCCTCGATCGCGGCGGTGTCGCCGAGATCGGCGCGAAAGATGATCTCCACGGCACCCTTCGGGCCCATCACCGCGATCTCGGCTGATGGCCAAGCGAAATTCACATCGCCCCGCAGGTGCTTCGAGCTCATCACGTCATAGGCGCCGCCATAGGCCTTACGGGTAATCAAGGTCACTTTCGGCACAGTCGCCTCGGCAAAGGCGAACAGCAGCTTCGCCCCATGCTTGATGATGCCGCCATGTTCCTGGGCGGTCCCAGGCAAGAAACCGGGGACATCCACAAAGGTCACGATCGGGATGTTGAAGCAGTCGCAAAACCGGACAAAGCGGGCTGCTTTGCGGGAACTGTCGATATCGAGGCAGCCGGCCAGCACCATCGGCTGGTTCGCGACGATGCCGATTGTCGAACCCTCCATCCGGGCAAACCCAATCACAATGTTCCGGGCGAAATCGGCTTGGATCTCGAAGAAATCGCCGTCGTCGGCGACCTTCTCGATCAGCTCCTTCACATCGTACGGTTTGTTGGGGCTGCTCGGAACGAGAGTATCGAGCGAAGGCTCCACCCTGTCGGACGGATCGGCAGTCGGACGCAGCGGCGGCTGCACCCTATTGGAGGCCGGCAGAAAATCGATAAACCGACGCAGTTCGATCAATGCCTCGACATCGTTCTCGAATGCCAGATCGGCCACACCCGAACGCGTCGTATGGGTAAGGGCGCCACCCAATTCCTCCTGGGTCACGGTCTCGTGGGTGACAGTCTTGACCACTTCGGGTCCGGTCACGAACAGGTATGAGGTGTCCTTGACCATGAAAATGAAATCGGTCATCGCCGGGGAATAGACCGCACCGCCGGCGCACGGTCCCATGATCATCGAGACCTGCGGCACGACACCGGAGGCCAGCACATTGCGCTCGAACACCTCGGCATAGCCGGCGAGCGAGGCGACCCCGTCCTGGATCCGCGCGCCACCCGAGTCGTTGAGCCCGATCACCGGAGCGCCGACGTTCATTGCCTGATCCATGATCTTGCAGATCTTTTCGGCATGGGCTTCGCTGAGCGACCCGCCAAAGACCGTAAAGTCCTGGCTGAAGACGAAGACCAGCCGGCCGTTTACCGTGCCGTAACCGGTGACGACGCCGTCACCGGGAATCTTCTGTTCCCCGATCCCGAAGTCATGGCTGCGATGCTCGACAAACATGTCCCATTCTTCGAAGGAGCCGGGATCGAGTAGCAGCTCGAGCCGCTCGCGCGCGGTCAATTTTCCGCGGCGGTGCTGAGCCTCGACACGGCGAGCCCCGCCGCCGGTGCGGGCCGCTTCCCGTTTCTCCTCCAAGCGGTCGAGAATTTTCTGCATGTTGCCTCGCAACCAATGAATGAGGCAGATAGCATTGACGATACGGCAAGGCTAGAGCCGGAAGGAGGAAGGCGAATGGCGGAGAGCGAGCTTTACAAGAAAGGGGCGGCCTTGCGGCTCCAGCTGCTGGGCGACGCCGCGGTCGAAAGATCCGCTCGCGAGATCTACAGCGATCCTGTCATGAAGAAATTCATCGACGTGGCAACGGAAACAGTGTTCGGCGCGCTATGGACGCGACCGGGTCTCGACCTCAAAACCCGTTCCCTGATCTGCGTCGTCTCCGACGCCGCCACTGGTCGCGAGCCGGAACTTGGACTCCATCTGCGCATGGCCTTGCGCCAGGGTTGGACCGAGGAAGAATTGACCGAGGCCCTGCTGCACCTCTCGGGCTATGTCGGAGTACCGATCATCCGCGAGTCGCTGCTGATGGCGAGCAAGGTCTTTGCCGAATTCCGAGCGGAAAAGGCAAGGGAAAAGCCGGTGACCGCGTGAACAAAACGAAGCAATCGTGCTCGAGCTGACAACTGCAGCGACACCGCACCGCCTACATTAAAGGTCGTGATTGCGAGGAGCCCACAGCGCGGTGCGGCAATCTCAAGCCAGGTCCGCGCGTTCTCGACGAGATTGCTTCGCTGCGCTCGCAATGACGAATCCCCCTTGATTGCAAGAACTTCGCCTTCATCATGTTAGAAATCGGCGCCTTGCCGGGCGGCGTCAACTTGTGGAGTATTGGCGGTCAGCGTTCCAGTTCATCATGGCCAGCCGACCCGCAATTAGCCTTGCCGCAGCAGCGAGATGAAGCGGGCGGCCGTCGAAATATCGGCGGTGAGCGCCCGGCGGCGTTCCGTCTGTTCGGAATCCTCGCCCCAGGCTTCGATCTGAAAACTCTCGTCGAGTTGCGAGGCGGTAAAAGCCTCCTCCGCATCGATGCGCCCCTCGAGCAGTGCCAGGCCCAGCACGAGCGATCCGCACGCGGCGGTCGTCAAGTGGAGCGCCGTCAGCATGAAATTATCGAGCTCGGCTACCGCGGCGGCAAACGCTCGGAGGCTGTTCGCCGCCTGGCTCGTCGGGATGACCCCGGTGGTCACCGAGAGCGGCGCGTCGTAGCGCAACACCGCCCAGTCGACGAGAGGCTGCCACACCGCCTGCTGGCGAGCAGCGAGCGCCGGGGGGCGTACCGCCCGATAGCAGAGGAGGTCGGTGCCCGCATAATTGGCAGTTTGCTGCACGATGGCTCCGTGTTGGGTCGCGACGCGATCGAGGGTGCTGGTTGCCAACCGCGTCAGCGGCATCGTTGCGGGACGGACTTCTCCTTCCTGGGCGTTCCACTCTTCCGCAATAGCGGCGGCGAGCGCGCCGTTAGGCACCCTCAGATCGCGCTTCCCCGGCGTCTTGATCGGTCGCCCGTCCAGGTTGATCCCGTGGGCGTCATCCCACTGCACGGGCTCGGCTTTTTTATAGAACCGCTTCATACCCGGAGTTCGAGATCGGCAAACGAATCCCTGATGTCGTCCGCAAAGCCGAAGAATTCCCAACTCCGCCGCATATGTGGCGGCAGCGGCGCCGTGACCTCCAATGTTCCGCCCAGCGGATGCGGCATCGCCAGGTTGCGTGCATGCAGATGAAGCCGGCTCGACCCCGGTACGCCGGCGAGGTGCGCCGCCACCCCGCCATATTTGCCGTCACCGAGGATCGGTGTGCCAATCGCCGCGCAATGGGCACGCAGTTGATGCGTCCGTCCGGTGATGGGCATCAAAGCGAGCCAGCTCACCTGTGTTCCGGCGTTGTCGATCACGCAGTAGTAGGTGACGGCGTGCCTGCCCTCCTCGGAATCGGGGCGGACTCGTTCGCCACCGGGGCCGGGAGTCTTAGCGAGCGCCAAATCGATCCGCCCTTGCCGCGGCTTCGGCAGGCCAACGATGATTGCCCAATAGACCTTTCGGGTCGTCTTCTCGCGAAAGGCGCGCGTCAGAAAGGCGGCCGCAGCAGGGGTGCGGGCGATGACCAGGATGCCGCTCGTCTCCTTGTCGAGCCGGTGCACCAGGCGCGGGCGCTCGGAATTTCCAAAGCGCAAGCTATCCAGCAGCCCGTCGAGATGCCGCTCGGTCGCGGTGCCTCCCTGGACGGCAAGCCCCGGCGGCTTGTTGAGGACGATGACCGCCTCGTCACGGTGGAGGATCGCGGCTTGCAGCAGGGCCTCGTCCGCCGGCCTCGGTCGCTGCGGCCTGGGCTGCGCCGGCGCCGTTGATCCGCTAAGCGGAGGCACTCTGATCGCCTGACCCGGCTCGATACGGTCACCCGCGCGGGCTCGCTTGCCGTCGACGCGAATTTGACCGGTGCGAAGCAGCTTTTCGAGCCGGCCATGACCCAGACCTGGGTAATGGCGCTTGAACCACCGGTCAAGGCGGAGTGAGGCGTCCTGCTCATCCACCGTTACGGTTGCATCGGCACCCGTCATTGCGGTGATGCCGGCCCGCGCCGGCGCAGCCTCTCCCAGTAATCGAGCCGCTTCTTGACCTCGCGCTCGAACCCGCGCTCGCCCGGCCGATAGAAATTGCGCCGCGGCACCGCCTCGGGAAAATAGTTTTGGCCGGAAAAGCCTTCCTCGGTGGCGTGGTCGTACACATAACCCTTGCCGTAGCCGAGATCGCGCATTAGCCGGGTCGGGGCGTTGAGGATGTGCATCGGCGGCATCAGCGAACCCGTTTCGTGCGCCATCGTACAGGCCTCCCCGAAGGCCTGATACACGGCGTTCGATTTCGGGGCAGTGGCGAGATAGATCACGGATTGCGCGATTGCCAGCTCGCCTTCCGGTGAGCCGAGCCGCTCATATGTGTCCCACGCGGCGAGCGCCTGAACGACCGCTTGCGGATCGGCGAGGCCGATATCTTCGACGGCCGCCCGCGTAAGGCGTCGCAGGATGTAGATCGGATCCTCGCCGCCCGCCAGCATCCGCGCCAGCCAATAGAGCGCCGCGTCGGTATCCGAGCCGCGCAGCGATTTGTGCAGCGCGCTTATCAGGTTGTAGTGACCCTCCTGGGCCTTGTCGTAGAGCGGGGCGCGCCGCTGCACAAGCCGGGCGAGCTCTTGCGGCCCGAGCGGGTGTTCCGCCCGCAGCCGGCCGATCTCTTCGACGAGGTTGAGCAGGAAGCGCCCGTCGCCATCGGCCATCGCGCGCAATGCAGCCCGGCCGTCGCTGGTCAAGGGCAGCGGCGCGCCGAGCTGCCCTTCGGCGCGTTGCATCAGAGTCTCGAGGTCATCATCGCCGAGGCGGTGCAGCACGAAGACCTGGGCGCGCGACAACAGCGCGCCGATCAATTCGAAGGACGGGTTTTCGGTCGTCGCGCCGACGAGGATCACGGTGCCGTCTTCGACTACCGGCAAAAAGGCGTCTTGTTGGGCACGGTTGAACCGATGGATCTCGTCGACGAAAAGGAGCGTGCCGTGCCCAATCTCGCGGCGTTTCCTTGCGGCATCGAATACCTTGCGCAGATCTGCGACGCCGGAAAAGACGGCAGAAAGCGGCTCGAATTGGAGATCAGTGTCTTGGGCCAACAGCCGCGCAATCGTCGTCTTGCCGCAGCCCGGTGGGCCCCACAGGATCATTGATGAGAGCTGCCTGTTCGCGACCATGCGGCCGATCGGGCCGTCTGGACCGATCAGCTGATCCTGCCCAACGACTTCCCCCAGGCTGCGCGGGCGCAGCCGGTCGGCCAACGGATGCGGCGCCTGGCTCTCGAACAGGGTGCTCATTGGCCAATATCCCGAGCGTGGCAAGCGACCGGAACGGCGAAGACTTCAGCGAAGGTGCCTTGTAACGCCGCATCGACCTCTTCCATTGTCACGGCGACTCCGAGTTCGGCAAGCGAGGTCACGCCGTGTTCGAAAATACCGCAAGGGACGATGCCGCGATAATGTTCGAGCTCGGGGTCGAGGTTGAGCGCCACCCCGTGATAGGTCACCCAGTGACGCACGCGCACGCCGATGGCGGCGATCTTTTCCTCGTGTCCGCCGGGACGGGTGACCCAGATCCCAACCCGAGCATCGCGGCGCTCACCCCGCACACCGAAGCGCGCGAGCGTCAGAATAACCCACTCCTCCAGCTGGTTGACAAAGCAGCGCACATCCTGCCCGCGCCGGCGCAGATCCAGCATGACATAAGCGATGCGCTGCCCGGGTCCGTGATAGGTATAGCGGCCGCCCCGTCCCGTGCGATGCACCGGGAGGCGCCGCGGTTCGAGCAGCTCCCCCTCTCGGGCGCTGGTCCCCGCGGTGTAGAGCGGCGGATGCTCGAGCAGCCAGACGCACTCGGCAGCCCCACCGGCCTGGATCGCTGCGACGCGCCTTTCCATTTCCTCCACCGCTGCGGGATAATCCACCAGTGTTTCGCTAACCCGCCACTCGATCCGACCTGGCTGCATTACCATCTCTGGGTCCATGCGACTTGATATAGGTGGCCGGATTTGCTAATCACGCCGGCCCTGTCGCCGTGCGGTCGTGGCGGAATTGGTAGACGCGCAGCGTTGAGGTCGCTGTGGGGGAAACTCCGTGGAAGTTCGAGTCTTCTCGACCGCACCAGCCGAAGCCGCCAACCACCGAGATTGCTTCGTTACGCTCGCAATGACACCACAAATGGCAGTCATCGCGAGGCGTGGAGCGACGAAGCAATCTCGATGAGCAGCATCTGAACTGTGCAAAACACGCGGCTCGCTTCCCTCGATTTTGATCTCGGTCCCGAGATCGACATGCTGCGAACCAGTGTCCGCGGGTTTGCCGAAGAACGCATCGCGCCACTTGCCGCCGAAATCGACCGCGCCGATCGTTTCCCAATCGGGCTGTGGCCCGAGATGGGTGAGCTCGGCCTGCACGGCATCACGGTCGAAGAAGAGTATGGCGGCGCCGGAATGGGCTACCTCGCGCATTGCATCGCAATGGAGGAGGTCAGTCGTGGCTCCGCCTCGGTCGGGCTGTCCTATGGCGCCCACTCGAACCTTTGCGTCAACCAGATCCGGCGCAACGGCACCGAGGCGCAAAAGCGCAAGTACCTGCCGAAGCTGATCTCGGGGGAACATGTCGGCGCTTTGGCGATGAGCGAACCCGGCGCCGGTTCCGACGTCGTCTCGATGCGGTTGCGCGCCGACAAGAAAGGCGACCGCTACGTCCTGAATGGCAGCAAGCTGTGGATCACCAACGGGCACTATGCCGACACTTTGGTGGTTTATGCCAAGACAAGGCCCGATGCGGGTCCTCGCGGCATCACGGCCTTTCTGATCGAAAAGGAGTTCGCAGGCTTCCGGCCCGCGCAGAAGCTCGACAAGCTCGGCATGCGCGGGTCGCCGACCTCGGAACTGGTCTTCGAGGATTGCGAGGTGCCGGCCGAAAACGTGCTGGGCACGGTTGACGAGGGCGTGCAGGTATTGATGAGCGGGCTCGATTACGAGCGCGCCGTCTTGGCGGCGGGTCCGCTCGGCATCATGCAGGCCTGCCTCGACGTCGTGATCCCCTATATCCACGACCGCAAGCAGTTCGGCCAGGCGATCGGCGAGTTCCAGCTCATCCAGGGCAAGGTCGCCGATATGTACACGAGCATGAATGCGTGCAAATCCTACGTCTATGCGGTGGCGCGCGCCTGTGACCGCGGTCAGACAACGCGCAAGGATGCCGCCGGCGCCATCCTCTACGCCGCCGAGAAGGCGACGGCGATGACGCTTGACGCGATGCAGATCCTCGGTGGCAACGGCTACATCAACGATTTCCCGACCGGCCGG
>Ga0310909_10001806_pt1 | contig 12835 bp, 8 predicted proteins | sample GREbulkMGT000H_FD_203449 | JGI IMG/M metagenome (GOLD analysis project Ga0310909, IMG submission 203449) | Lab enrichment of tropical soil microbial communities from Luquillo Experimental Forest, Puerto Rico - GRE.bulkMG.T000H | ecosystem: Environmental > Terrestrial > Soil > Tropical forest >... | reverse complement strand
CGAAGAGAACCAGCCGCCCGCGGCGGAACGCCACATCGGTCCAGTCGTTGGTGGCAAAATCGAACACGGCGAGCCCCGCCGTCGGCAGGTTGTCGGCGAGCGCCTTGCGTGCGGCGGCATCGCCGCTACCGGCCAGCGCCAGTGCCAGTTCATGCATCCCGGGATTGTGGCCGACCAGCATCAATCGCTTCGGATCGCTTGCCTCCGCCATGCGGATGGTCCGCAAGAGCTGCGCCGGGTCGGCGCCGTAAAGTTCGTCCACCAATTCGACCGGCGGCAGTGGCGCATGACCCTTCATCGCCTCCCAGGCGATTTCCCAGGTTTGCCGTGCCCGCACCGCCGGCGACACCTGTACGAGGTCCGGAAACGGCGGATGCCGGCCGATCCAGCCGCCGACCTCGGCAGCGTCCCTGTGGCCTCTTTCGTCGAGCCGACGGTCCTGATCGCGGCCGGAGGGCGCGTCTGTCTCGGTCTTGGCATGACGAAAGAGCATCAAACGGCGCATGGGTACGGGTTCTCGATTCGGATCTTGCCTCAATTAGTCTACAAGCCTGCGCATAGAACAAGGTGACAGGCAGGCCGGTCGCCGAAATCCGATGTTCGCAGGATTTTGGACCTGTCCTCTTGGCTAACTTATGATTCGAAGGGACACTCGCAAATCGCTGTTGTGGTGCCGCTTTTCAACGCGAGGTTCCTGTTCCGGGTGCCGGCAATCTGTGCACGAACTTCAAATCGGTGGCACCGGGGGATTAACGAGAAGACGATATGAACGAGATTTCCACAGGCATCGTCAGTGGACCTGATGCCGCAGCGCCGCGGGAGCGCGCGCGGCTGACCTTCGACCTCGACGTCGATATCTGCATCGTCGGCGCGGGATTGGCCGGCCTGACGGTTGCGCTGGAGGCGTCGCGGCTTGGAGCCAGCGTCGCCGTGCTGGAAGGCCGACACGTCGGCTGGGGCGCATCCGGCCATCAGCTCGGCACCGTGATGCCGGGTTATGGCCTGCCGATCGCCGACCTGATCGAGCGGATCGGTTTTGAAGACACGAAGGCGCTATGGGCGCTTTCCAGGGAGGGCGCCGATTACGTTCGCGCCCATGCGACCGAGGAATCGATGCCCGGCATCGGCCTGACCGAAGGGGCGCTTGAAGTCTCCAATGTCGATGTCGGCGACCAATTGATCAGCCGCCTGCAGATGTTGTCGGAAGATTTCGAGACGGAGGTTCAGGGCTGGCAGGTCGATCGTGTCCGCGACCAGCTCAGGACCGATCGCTACTTTCACGGCATCTATCATCCAAAGGCCTTCCAGATCGACGGCCGCAAATATGTCCATGGCCTGGCGGCGCTCGCGCGACGCGCCGGAGCGCGGATTTTCGAGGACACTCCTGTCGTCAGCGTGGATTCTTCGGGCATCCGCAAGCGCGTCGTCACGCCGTCGGCGCGTTTGCGCGCGTCCCACATCGTGCTGGCCGGTAACGTCCATCTCGGCGCGCCGCTGCGCCGGCTGTCGGAAACCTTGCTGCCGGTGTGGCGCTTTGCCGGCGTCACGGCGCCGCTTGGCGAGCGGCTGGCTGAGGTGATCGCGTTCAAGGGATCGGTCAACGATACCGACAATATCGATCATTTCCGCATCGTCGATGGCGACCGGCTGATGTGGGCGAGCCCGGAAACCACCTGGCCGATGCGGCCGCGCTATTTTGCCGGCGCGATTGCCCGCCGAATCCGCACGATCTTCCCGAAGCTCGGCAATGTGGAGATTGCCGAAGTGTGGGGCGGTGCCATCGGGGAGACCGTGCATGGCATGCCGCAGATCGGCCAGTTGCGCAAAGGCCTGTGGGTCGCAAGCGGATTCGGCCGTCAGGGATTGAACACCTCCGCCATCGCGGGCCAGTTGATCGCGCGCAGCATTTTATGGGGCGACGAGCGTTGGCGGCTGTTCTCGCCGTTCGACCTGGTGTGGGCGGGCGGCGCAATCGGCCGGGTTGCAGGTCAAATCGTCGGAATGTGGGGTCGCGGCAGTTCGGCTTTTGCGGGCGCGCTGGCCCGCCACCGAGAAAAAGTGCGCCAGCAGGATCGTCTGCGGGAGGCGCGGCTTGCCGAAGCCAATCGCCAGGCTGCAACGCGGCCTTCGCCACGCCGCCCGCCAACCGGCAGGCCGCGGACCGTGCGCCCAAGGCCGCGGGTCCCCGCGGAACATGGTGGGGGCGAACACCCATAGGTTCCCCCCGATTCCGCCGGGTCTGGCCGGCGGTTCGCCTCGCGCGAAAGTGAGCAATTTTGGCCAGTTCGGTGTAACTTTGGGCGCTCGCCGTCGTATCTCAAGGCGACCGATCCCGATCGCCGCACGGAGACCGCAATGATTGACCGCCGAATTCTGCTCGCCACAGCCGGCCTGTTTGGCCTCGCCGGTTTCCGCTGGCTCAGGGCTCAGCCGGCGCAGGCCGCGGAGAAGTTCGAGATCGAAAAGACCGACGCAGAGTGGCGCGCGCAGCTCACGCCGCAGCAATATGACATCCTGCGCAAGCAGGGCACCGAGCGCCCATGGTCTAGTCCGTTATTGAAAGAGCATCGCAAAGGAACCTTCGCCTGCGCGGGTTGCGATCTGCCGCTGTTTGCGTCCGAGACCAAATTCGAGAGCGGCACCGGCTGGCCGAGCTTTTACCGGCCGCTTGAGAACGCGGTCGGCACCACCGAGGACCGGACCCTTGGCATCGCGCGAACCGAAGTGCACTGCCGCCGTTGCGGCGGCCATCTCGGCCACGTCTTTGATGATGGACCGAAGCCGACCGGCCTGCGCTATTGCATGGACGGCTACGCCCTGGTGTTCCACCCGGCAGATCCGTCGCCGAGCTGAGCGTCGCGGGAAGGTTGAGCTGCGACCGCAGGGAGGCTTTTTTCCCTCTCTCGCTTGCGAGGACCGTTTCAGGGGGAGGGAGCGCACTTCCGCTGCGGTCGAAGCGAACTCTGCAACAACGGGACGCCCCCTGGAGGGCAGGGCAACATCCTTTCCGCATCGTCATGGCCGGGCTCGTCCCGGCCATCCACGTCCTGGCAAAATCGAAAGAAAGGCGTGGATGCCCGGGTCAAGCCCGGGCATGACGAGCCTGTAGGACGACCAAACCGAAAATCCACCACTTAAGCCGCGCCGAAAATCCACGATTTACGGCAACTCATCCTGTTCCGGAAAACCCGGCAAGAGTTGCCGGCTCGGCAAATCTGCCCCGGTCGAACGGCCGGGGCATTTTCGTTCAAGGGATTGATGTGACTAGGTTTTCGATATTGGCATAGCGTTTGCGACAGTCTCCTCCGATTGCGGCCCTCAGCAAGGTCGCCTGATCGACTGTGGAGACAATGTTATGGGTATCTTCGACGCGCTGAACACCTCGGTAGGCGGCCTGCAGGCACAATCCTTCGCGCTGCAGAACATTTCCGGCAACATCGCGAACGCCTCGACCACCGGTTACAAGGGAATCGACACCGCCTTCGAGGATCTCATCCCGGACTCTACCACGCCCAGCAAGCAAGTGGCCGGTGGTGTGACGGCGCTGTCGCAACAGACCATCACCACCCAGGGCACCGTCTCCACGTCTACGGTCGCGACCAACATGGCGATCACGGGCGACGGCTTCTTCTCGGTGCAAAAGCCGTCATCGATCACAGACAACGTGCCAGTCTTCGACGGCGTGACCGATTATACGCGACGCGGCGACTTCCAGGTCAATGACAACGGCAACCTGGTCAACGGCGCCGGCTACTATCTGATGGGCGTCCCGGTCGATCCCAAGACCGGCAACCCGATCGGCAACGTTCCGCAGGTTCTGCAATTCCAGAACAATTTCATCCCGGCGCAGGCGACCAGCGCCATACAGTATGCGGCGAACCTTCCGACCCAGCCGAAAACAGTTGCGAGCACGACGGCAGCCGCGGGTACGATCACCGCGGCGGGTGGGCTCAATCCCGCGGACTTCTCCAGCAACCCGGTTTCGCTCGGAACAACGTCGTATCTCGACAACACTTTCGCTGGCTCCTCCCCGGTCGATAACAAGTTGGGAGCGGCGATTACAAGTGCGACACTATTATCCGGCGGCGCGGGCACCGACTCTCTCGCCACGAGCTTCGCGGTTAACGACACCATCACCGTCAACGGCCAGACAATCCACGTCGTTGCCTCCGGCGCCACCGGCAATGACGTCAACGTGACCGACACGGTTGGCACGCTGTTGAACAAGATCGGCGCGATCACCGGCGTGGCGCCGACCATCAGCGCAACGGGCCAGATCACGCTGCACACGGGAACCTCGCAGAGCCTCGCCATTACCAGTTCTTCGGGGGGATTCTCCGCTCTCGGCTTCACCTCTCCGGTGAACCAGACGCGAACGGCCGATCCGGGCACCGGCGCCGTCGTGGGTAACGACCTCACCGCCTTCATCAACGAATCCATCTCCGGCGGCCAGGTCACCGCTTACAACGCTGCCGGCACGCCGGTGAACCTGGAGTTGCGCTGGGCCAAGGTCGACAGTGCATCGCTCGGGGCCGGTCACCAGGACGTCTGGAATCTTTTCTACCAGACCTCAAGCAGCGCGACGCCCAGCCAGAATGCGTGGGTCAACACCGGCACGGATTTTACCTTCGCCGCGGACGGTTCGCTGTCCTCGCCGACGGGATCGGCGATTACCGTCCCCAATGTGACCGTCGACAACCTTTCGCTGGGAAACCTGGCTGTGAACATCAGTTCGGGCGCATTGACGCAGTTCGCAAGTTCGAGCGGCGCTGCGACGGTCAACGGTGTCTCGCAAAACGGTTACGCCGCCGGTCAGCTCCAGTCAGTCGCGATCAACAACTCGGGCATCGTGGTCGGCACCTTCTCCAACGGGCAGAACATCGATCTCGCCGCCGTCACCTTGTCGCACTTCAACGGCACCAATTATCTGAAAGCCCTCGACGGCGGTGCCTATCAGGTCACGGACCTGTCTGGACCTGCAATTCTCGGTGCCTCCGGCACGATCTCCGGATCGTCGCTTGAAGGGTCCAACACCGACATCGCCGACGAGTTCACCAAGCTGATCGTGACGCAGCAGGCTTATTCCGCGAATACCAAGGTGATCACCACGGCCAACAGCATGGTCCAGGATCTTCTGAACGTGCTGCGCTGATCCCGTGATCGGCGCAGTTTTCGAGTGACGTTAGCCAAGGCGGGCAATTGAAATGGGTTTGAGTTCGGCCCTCGCCACTGCAATGTCGGGTTTGCGCGCCAACCAGGCGGCGCTTTCGATCATTTCGTCGAATGTCGCCAACGCGAATACGCCCGGCTATGTCACGCAAAATGCCAACCAGATCGAGGTTGCGAGCGGCGGCTTCGGTTCGACGGTCCAGACCACCGGCGTCAACCGCCAGCTCGACCTGTTCGTACAAAACCAGCTCCGCACCGAAACCGGCGGAAGCGCCTACGCCACGCAGATCTCGAACATCCTCGGCCAGTTGCAGAGCGTCTACGGCACGCCTGGCGGCAACGGCACGCTGGAAACGGCGCTCAACAATTTCACGACTTCGCTGCAGTCGCTGTCGAACAACCCCAGCGATTCCTCGGCGCAAGCCGTCGCCCTGCAGGCGGCCCAGTCGCTGGCAGCCGAGCTCAACACGACGACGCAGGGCATCCAGTCGTTGCGCACGAATGTCGATCAGGACATCGGCAATTCGGCCAATCAGGCCAATACCGACCTGAGCCAGATCGCGCAGATCAACACGCAACTGCAAGGTCTCAGTCCGACCGATCCGCAGGCCGCGACGCTGATGGATCAGCGCGACAGTGCCATCAATGATCTGTCGAAGCTGGTCGACATCCGCGTCGTGACCGACTCGTCGAACCAGGCCAATATTTTCACGACGACCGGCAGCCAGCTTGTGAGCGCGGGCTTTGCCTCGCAGTTCAATTTCAGCTCGGCGGGGGCGCTGACCCCAACGTCGCTGTACAACGCGAACCCCGCCAAGAACGGCGTCGGAACGCTGAGCCTGCACCTGCCGAACGGCGCCAATATCGACGTGGTCGCAAACAACATCGTCAGCTCCGGCCAGATTGCCGCCGACCTGAAGCTGCGCGACCAGACGCTGGTGCAGGCGCAGACCCAGGTCGATCAGTTTGCGGCGACGCTTGCTTCCTCGCTGTCGGATCAGACGACTGCGGGCACGGCGGTCACCGGTCCGCCGGCGGCGGGATTCGCCGTCAACACATCAAACGTGCTGCCGGGCAATACGGTCAACCTGACGTATACCGACTCGTCCAACATCCAGCATCAGGTCTCGATCGTCAACGTACCTTCGAGCGCGTTGCCGCTACAGAACGGACCCAACGCGAACCCGCTGCTGGTTGGCGCCGATTTTTCGCTCGGTATGGCGAACGTCGCCTCGCAGCTCAACACCGCGCTCAACTCAGCCGGGTTGCAATTCACGGGCGCGGGATCGACGCTCAACCTTCTGGGGTCGGGAAGCGCCACAGTCAACAACGCTTCGGCCGCCACGACGCAAAGCTCGCTCACCAGCGGCAATCCGCAGCTTCCGCTATTCACCGACGGCAGTTCGCTCTACACCGGCCAGATCACGGCGGCAGGCTCGCAGATGACCGGGCTCGCGGGGCGCATCTCCGTGAACCCGGCGATTCTCGCCGACGCGTCGAAACTCAGCGTCTACTCGACGTCGCCGCCGACCGCGGCCGCCGACAATACGCGCTCGGATTTCCTGTTCTCGCAATTGACCTCGGCGAAGTCCAACTATTCGCCGCAGACCGGGCTCGGCTCTGCTGCGCAGCAGTTCAACGGCACGATCACAGATTACCTGCAGCAATTCATCAGCCAGCAGAGCAACGCCTCGACGCTGGCGACGCAGCTGCAGCAGGGTCAAAGCGTCGTGGTCTCGACGTTGCAGCAGAAGTTCAACTCGACCGCCGCCGTCAATATAGACACCGAGATGTCGAATTTGATTCAGGTTCAGAATACCTATGCAGCCAATGCTCACATCATGTCGGTCGTCCAAAGCATGATGCAAAGCCTGCTGCAGGCTCAAGGGTAAGGCGTCCGACATGTCGATCAGCAGCATCAACTACGGTTCATCTCTGCTCGGTCAGTCCGTGCAGAACATCAACACGCAGCTCACCGACCTGTCGACGCAGCTCTCGAGCGGGGTGAAATCGACCAACTACGCCGGCATGGGGGTGAACGAGGGTTTTGCGATCGCCGCGCGGGCGCAGCTCGCCAATATCACGGCGTTCGGCGACACTATGACGAATGTCACGACCACCATCAACGCTGCCAATACCGTGCTGCAGTCGCTCTCGAAGACCGCGGGCGAGGTGCAGAGCGAAGCCTCTGCCACGCCGCAGAATCTGACCAGCACCGGCCAGACCATCGGCCAGCAAAACGCGCTGTCGCAGCTCTCCGCGATGGTGGGGATGCTCAACACCCAGGTCGGCGACCGTTACATCTTTTCCGGCAGCGCCATCAACACCCCGGCGGTCGTGTCCGCTGACGACATCCTGAACGGCAACGGGACACAAGCCGGTTTGAAGCAGGTGATCGCCGACCGGCAGCAGGCCGATCTCGGCACCAACGGCCTCGGCCGCCTCGTGCTCTCCCAGCCGACCGCGACGTCGGTTCAGGTCGCCGAGGACGTCGCGGGCTCGCCTTTCGGACTCAAGCTGAACGCCGTGTCGTCATCGCTGACCAATGCCACGGTGACCGGTCCCTCCGGCTCGCCGGCTGCGGTCTCGATCGATATGACGGCGGGCAACCCGCAGCCCAACGACCAGATCAACTTCACCTTCAACGAGCCGGACGGCACCACCGACTCCATTCAGTTGACGGCAACCAACACATCGCCGCCGCCGACCGGCAGCTTCACCATCGGCGCTACCCCGGCCGCGACGGCAGCGAACCTGAATGCCGCGCTGAACGCCTCGATCAGCACGCTGGCCAATACGTCGCTGCTTGCGGCCTCGGCGGTTGCGGCAGGGAATGACTTCTTCAACACCAGCACAGCGATCGGCAATGTCGCCAACAACACGCTGAGCGCGCCCATCACCGGGGCGACGGCCCTGTCGGGGCCCACCGGCACCGACTCGCTCCAAAACGGCTTTTCGGCCGGCGACACCATCACCGTGAATGGCCAGACGATCACCTTCGTGGCATCGGGCGCGAGCGGCAACAACCAGATCAACATTACCGACAACGTTCAGACGTTGCTTTCCAAAATCGACGCGCTCACCGGCACGTCGACGCCGTCGACCGTCACAGGCGGCGCAGTCACGCTGAACGGCAACAGTGCATCGACACTATCGGTCACAAGCACGAATCCGACGGCCTTCGCCGCGCTGGGCTTTCCCGGCGGGCAGGCGACCGCGACGCCGCTGCGGGTTTCAGGCTCGCCGCTCGGATCGGCGACGTCGCTGGTCAACGGTTCGGCCAGCACCGTGCAGTGGTACACCGGCAACTCCGGTCCCGGATCGGCACGCGCGTCCTCGACCGTACGCATCGATTCCTCGCAGGTTGTTCAGTTCGGCGCCCGGGCCAACGAACAGGCGATTCGCCAGGCGCTGCAATCGGTCGCAACCTATGCCGCGGTATCGGTGTCGCCGAGCGGGACCAATTCGCCCGCGGAAATCTCGGCACTCAGCCAGCGCGTCGCGGCCAGCCTGACGCCGCAGCCGGGCCAGCAGACGATTTCCGACATCCAGACCGATTTTGCGACCGCGCAAACCGCGATGAAGGATGCGCAGGCACGGCAGACCCAGACCCAGACGGCGCTGCAGAACCTGATCTCCGACACCGAGGGCATCGACCAGAACCAGGTCGCAAGCCAGATCCTGCAGCTTCAGACCAATCTGCAGGCCTCCTATCAGACCACCGCGATGCTCTCGCAGCTCAGCCTGGTGAAGTTCCTGCCGCTGGCCTGATCGGGCAGGGGCGTTAGGTTTTCGTTAACCACATCTATTTACGGTTTGGTCAGAAATGAGGCCGTTGCCTGTCGCTTCGGAGCCGTTGATGACCGACCGCGTTCACCTTGTTGTGGCCACGCCGTGTTTTGGCGGGCAGGTATCCAGCATCTATGCCAGCTCGATCTTCGCCCTGCAGCGGGCGTTGCGGTCCGTGTCCAACATCGATCTGACGGTTCACATGCGTGATGGCGATGCGCTGATCACCCGCGCCCGCGCCAACCTGGTCACGTTGTTCCTCGACGATCCCGCAGCCACCCATCTGCTTTTCGTGGACGCGGATATCGGCTTTGAGCCCAAACAGGTCTTCCGCTTGATCGAATCCGGCGCCGATGTCGTCGCCGGCTGCTATCCGATCAAGCGCATCAACTGGGACAAGGCGAGGCGGGCGCTGGAAGCGGGCCGGATCAACCCGAAGGCCGCTTCGCTCGACTACGTGCTTGAGATCGACAATCCCGACCATGTCGTCGTGGTCAACGGCTTTACCCGCGTGCGCTATGCCGGCACCGGCTTTTTGATGATCCGTCGCCATGTCCTGGAAAGGATGTGCGCGCATCCGGACTACGCGCCGCTGCGATTTCTGCGCGAGCATTCGCTGGACGCGCTGGCGGGCAGCCCGAACCGGTTTGCCCTGTTCGAATGCATGATCGATCCGGCAACCGGCGCCTATCTCAGCGAGGATTTTGCCTTCTGCAAACGCTGGACCGACATCGGCGGCGAGATCTGGGCCGACCTCGACAGCCGGCTCGACCATGTCGGGCCGTCGGTCTTCCACGGCGATGTTGCCTCTCAATTCGCGGCGGCTCCGACTGCGGCGGACGCCGCTTAAAGAACAGCGCAAATGAATCCCGCCGCTCCGAGATCGCAGATCGCCGAAACCCTTCTTTTCCGGCGTCCGGAGCGTGCGCGAGCTCCCGCTCTGTCCGACCTGTTCATGCCGCTCGACGACTTGCTCGTTCGCGGCGGCGATCCGCGGCTCTTGCTCGACCGCCGCGGCGGCGTCAACGAATATGGTTGCGGACCGTTTCCGTCGGCCGAAACCTGGAGCTTCGCCTCGAGCACGGCGTCACCGATCTCGGAGCGGGCCTACGAGCGCGCCGGGCTTGCGCGCGAAAGGCTGATGCGCTCGGCCATTGCGGTCGGATTCGACGAGGCGCTCGATGTGCGCATCGAGGAAATGCGCGAGGAGCTGAGAAGCTGCCTGCGGCTGTCGGCGGCCGACGTGGATGTGGTCTTCTCGCCCTCGGGGACCGATTCGCAACTTCATGCCCTGTTTCTCGCGCGCTGCTTGGTCGGCTCCCAGCTCACGACCGTCGTCGTCGGCTCGGACCAGACCGGCAGCGGCACGGCCTTTACGGCGCGCGGCCGACACTTCAGTTCGATCACGCCAAGCGAGCGGATCGTCCGCAAGGATACGCCGATCGCCGGCCTGTCCTGCGACAGCGTGGCGCTGCCGCTGATCGAGGGGACGACGGATATCAGGGCACGCGCCAATGGCGATCTCGCGGTTCTCGATGCGATCGAAGCTGCGGTGGCCAATGGCGCGAGCGTGCTGTTGCAGATCATGGATTCCTCGAAGCTCGGCTGGCGCGCGCCGAGCGTGGCCTGTCTCGACGAAATCGCTTCGCGATGGCCGGACGAGGTTCTGGTCGTGGTCGACGCGTGCCAGATGCGACTGAGCCGGCGCCGGATCAGGACCTATCTCGATCGCAGTTACATCGTGCTGATCACCGGCTCGAAATTCTTTGGCGGCCCGGCCTTCAGCGGCGCGCTGCTGGTGCCGGCAGGTTTGGCGCGCTCGCTCGACCGCGGCGACAGCGTCCCCTCAGGGATTCTCGATTATGCGAGCCGTAGCGATTGGCCGAAGGGATTTGCGGCGTTGCGGTCGTGCTTCGAGAACCGCGCGAACATCGGTCAATGGCTGCGATGGGAAGGGGCGCTAGAGGAGATCAAGGCCTATTATGATGTGCCGGACGAGTACCGTGCGCTGGCGCTGCGCGAGCTCAGGATCGGAATGGAAAGCCTGATTGCGCTGTCGCCGTCGCTTCGCCCGCTGCCGGCCTGCGCGAAGAGCCATGCGGCCGAGGACGAAGAATTTTCAGCCGCCACCATCTTTCCATTCACGCTTCACCGCGGCGGGGATGCGCTCTCGGCGTCGGATTGCAGGATCGTGCACCGCGCTCTGGCGCGCGACCTCGGCGACATCGTTGCAGGCAGCGAGGCGGATCGCGAGCTTGCCGCGCGCCGTTGCCTTGTCGGTCAACCCGTTCGCATCGAGCGGCACGGGGAGCCATGCACAGCGGCGCTGCGCCTGTGCCTCGGCGCGCGCCTCGTAACCGAAACCTGGTCGTCAGACCCGCGCGTCGCGCAGCAAAATCTGCAGCGCGAGCTCGATCGCATCGCAACCGTCGTCGCCAAAATCGAGCTCTTGCTCGCTCGCGCCGGCGTACCGGACTTATCGGAGCCTGACTATGGAATTTGAACCGCTCGCTATCGCCGACGCCGCCCGCGCCCGTTGCGCCGACCGCATCGGCATGGCCAGGCTTGCGAAGATGGCGTTCGACGGCAAGGATCTTCGTCCGCTGTGGGGCGAGCTTGTCAGGAAAGTGCTCGACGGCTCGGCGGATGCGGGCGAGGGGCTTGATCTGTCGCTGATCGCCCAGCTTCTGGGGGACAAGCAGTCAGGGCTCGCCATCCAGCACGAGGTGTTGCTGTCCCACCAGTTGTTCCGTTCGCCCTGCGCGTCGAACAATCCGCGTCTGCGAGTTTTGGCGCTCGCGGCGGCAACCGACATGGGCAGCAATACGCCGATCGAGTTTTTGCTGGAGGAGTCCGGCATCGAGCTGATGGTGCTGTACGTCATCCCCGAGGCCGGGTTGCCGATGCCGCTGCCGGATCATGACATCGCAATCGTGATTGCCTCCGATTCCGAGGACTGCCGCGACGCACTGCGCAGGATCGATACGCTGGCGCCGCGCTGGCCGCGTCCGTTGCTCAATCCGCCGGCCGGCATAGGCATTCTCGATCGCGACAAGCTGCATCGTCTGCTCGACGGCATCGACGGTCTCAATATTCCCGCAACACGCGTCGTCACGCGCGAGCGCTTGTCGGAGGTGGCTGGCGGGGCGGATGCGCTGAGGGATATCGCAGTCGATCTCGCTTTCCCCGTCATCGTTCGGCCGCGCGGATCGCATGCCGGCACAGGACTTGCCAGGATCGACGATGCCGCCGATATGGCGCGCCATCTCGAGGGACGCGACGAGGAACTGTTCTTCATTTCGCGTTTCGTCGACTACGCGAGCGAGGATGGTCTTTTCCGCAAGTACCGGGTCGTCTTCGTCGAAGGCCGGCCTTATGCCTGCCACATGGCCATCGCCGACCGCTGGGACATCTGGTATCTCAACGCCGGCATGTCGGCGAGCGCAGCCAAGCGTCTCGAGGAAGAGGCGTTCATGCGGACCTTCGACATCGGCTTCGGCCGCCGTCACCAGGCGGCGCTTGCGGCGATGTTCGAGCGTATCGGGCTCGACTACTTCACCATCGATTGCGCGGAGACCAGGGACGGCTCGCTCCTGATCTTCGAGGCCGACAATACGGCGGTCGTCCACAACATGGATTCGCCGCAAATCTTTCCCTACAAGCCGCCGCAGATGCGCAAGATCTTCGGCGCATTCGCCGCCATGCTGGAGCGCCGCGTCGGAATTTCGCGGGAGCGGGCGGCATGAGCAGCACGCCGCGCGAAGCCGCGCTGCGTGCGATGCCGGGCGAGACGCTCGATCCGCAAGATTGGGACGAGATCCGCGCGCAAGGTCATCGCATGCTCGATGACATGATCGACTATATCGCCACGATCCGC
>Ga0310909_10001799_pt1 | contig 12850 bp, 17 predicted proteins | sample GREbulkMGT000H_FD_203449 | JGI IMG/M metagenome (GOLD analysis project Ga0310909, IMG submission 203449) | Lab enrichment of tropical soil microbial communities from Luquillo Experimental Forest, Puerto Rico - GRE.bulkMG.T000H | ecosystem: Environmental > Terrestrial > Soil > Tropical forest >... | reverse complement strand
CCACCTCGTTCAAGCGATAATAGAGGTCTTCGCGAAAGCGGTTCTCCGCCATCAGCCGATTGAGATCCTGGTTCGTCGCGCAGATAATGCGGACGTCGACTTGCACCGGGTTTCGCCCGCCAATCCGTTCGACTATCTGGTCTTGCAGGAAGCGCAGCAACTTCACTTGCATTGCCAACGGCACATCGCCGATTTCATCGAGAAAAAGGGTGCCGTGATCGGCGCTCTCGATCTTGCCGATGTTCTGCGTTACCGCGTCGGTGAATGCGCCCTTTTCGTGACCGAACAGCTCGCTTTCCAGCAAGCTTTCGGGAATTGCAGCGCAGTTGATCGGGATAAAGGGCCCGCGGGCCCGTCGGCTCATTCGGTGGATCGCTTGGCCGATCAACTCCTTGCCCGTACCGCTCTCGCCCAGCAATAGTACGGTGACGTCGATCGGTGAGATCTTTTCGATGTTGCGCAGTACCCGCAGCATTTCCGGACTGCTCGCGATGATACCCTCAACCGGCGATGCCGGTACAGCCTCAGCGAGGCAGCGGTTCTGGGCCTCGAGTTCGAACATTTGCTCCGCGCGGCCGACGACAAATCGCAATACGTCGATGTCGACCGGTTTTTGGTAGAAATCATAAGCGCCCAGCGCAATCGCCCGTAATGCGTGCTCGCGGGTTTCGTTTTGGGTTGTGACGATGACCTTGGTCGCTGGCGCAATCGCGAGAATTTCCGACAGTGCAGTGAGGCCCTCTGCCGCGCCGTCGGGATCCGGCGGCCCAAGGTCGACAATGGCGACGGGGATGGTTTCCTTCCTAACAAGATCGACTGCTTCCTGGCGGGTTCTGGTAGGAAATACCCTGTGGTCGGAAAAGGCCCAGCGAAGCTGACGTAGAAGCCCGACGTCATCGTCGACGATCAGCATCGGTTTCGCATTCACGGGCGTATCGTGTCTACGTCTGGACGGCGGATGGCGCCACCTCTCTTGCCGCAGACCGTGACGACGGTAGCAAGTGATCCGAACGAGAGAGCCGAGACCAGCACGCTGGCGGAGCAGGCGTTTGTTCGTCTGCGTTTCATTTCCCTATCCTTTGTTGATGAGGCTCGAGGCACCTGTTCAAGCGGACGCGATACACGGGCTCCTCCCTGATCGGGCGGCTGCATTGCCCTTGCTGTTTTGAGGTTCTTTCGGAATCGCTTAGATGATCGCCCTGATGGTTGCGCTAGGACAATACGTGCGACCACGTATGGTCGTGGCCCGTCGTGGGTGAAGGCGTGAAGTCTTGTCCGGCGTTTGCCCGCGTGTTTCTGCGCGAACCGACCAAACTCGACCAATTTGGTCTTGGTCGAGGTATAAAGCGGTCGCCGTCCCTCTATCCCTCAAAGCGGTCATGAGGTGGCCAGTAGTGTCACCGTTCGAGTGGTTGCCACGCGTTCGTCCTTTGAGCCCGGTTGCCGGCAGGCGACCAAACCGACACGCAGCCAGCGACACCCGTTTCGTGGTGGCGGTGCGTTTATCGGTTGCCGATCGTCATATTGACCGTAATTCGGCCAAGATTGCCAATAAATGTTACGATGCATTACGTATGGTTAACGTCCGAACATATAGCTAACAAGTGGCGGTCGCGGGACGATGAAGAAGGCGACGCTTCAAAACGTTAGGGGTAAGGAGGCGGAGCTCGCGTCAAGGTCGACCGTCCGGCTCTTGAACGTCAGGTGTGCGACATTCCGCCGCGAACTCATGTATGAGCGCTGACTGTGGGCAGGCGCGATCTCGCGTGTCCGCCTTTCCAAGTAGCAGGCGCTTGAATTCGTGGCTCCCTTGGAAGCGCTTGTTTCAGGCTCTGGCGGGCAAGGCAGGAGGTACGGTCGTCATAACGACGGTTGATCATAATCTGATGCGCGGATCGTAACCACATGACCGTTGATGCGTCGCGGAGCGGCCTCGGTCTAGGAACCTGCGTCGGATCGACAACCCGGCAGATAGTGGATGCGAGGGTTGTCCTGACCGCGACCGCCCCCCGCCTTGCCCGGCAGCAGCATGTCGGGTGGTTTGCCGGCGCCTCCCTGTGATGCCTGCCGCTGGCGGCCGGCACCGGGCGATGACCCAGACAAAGTCCGCCAGCTCACGAGCGACCGCGGCAGTGACGACATTGGCCGGCTTGCCGTTGCGGGCGAGTTTGCGGTAGCGCGCGCACAGCCGCAGCTGCGCCTTCCAGGCGATCTCGCGGATTGGCCAGGGCGACGTTCATTGGCCAGGGCTACGTTCCCGTCGGAGCCGCAACTCGTGGCTGACCCGGGCCGGGAAGCCCAACAGCCCGATCACCGGGATACAGTGCGCTGTTGGTATGATAGGGCGACCAATAACCGCTCAGGGCATGTAGACCCGATCGGCGGGGCGCCCGCGCAGCGCGCGTAGGGTGCGCGATGTACCGATCCCTGGCTCGCCGCCGAGCAGCACCACTTGGCCCTCGCCTTCCTGAGCGCGCTCGAACCTGTCCAGCAGCACCCCGAGCTCGTGCCTCGCGTCCGACTAGAGGTGTCAGTCGGTGACCGCGGAGCGCCTCGAACCGATCCTCGCCCAGGCTTTTGCCTTCCACGCGGTAGGCGATGAGCGGCTCGGCAAAGCCCTTGAGCCGTTGCGGGGCGAGATCGACAAGGTCGAAGAGGCCGCCTTAAGAGGCGCTCCGTGTTCGCGCCGATCACCACCGTACCCGGCTCGGCTAGTGTCTGAAGGCGGGCGGCAAGGTTCCGTGTCTCGCCAATCACCGCATTTTCTAGCGATGCACCCCCCCGATCAGGTCGCCGACTACGACGGCGCCAGTGGCGATGCCCACTCGAGCGAACAGCGCCTCGCCACCGGGTATGGCTACTTTGCTCACTGCGTCCGCGAGCCCCAGGCCCGCACGCACCGCCCGCTCGGCATCGTCCTCATGCGCCACTGCGTTCTGGTAGCCACGGACGATGGTGCTCATCTCCTCCGGATCGAACCGCGCCGAGAGCTCGGCCGAGCCGACGAGATCGCTGAACAACACAGTCAATTGCCAAGCTCGACCTGCGACCGCGTAGTGGGCTCATCAGGCGCCTCGACCGCAATTGGCTTAACGAGCGCTGCTGCGGCAGCGAGCAGTCGCCTCCGCGGACTCGACGGCAGCGCTAGATCAGTGACGACAATGTACTGACCCGCGATCACCTGCGTGTGGTGGGTTTGCTCGATCCGATAGACCGGGACCGGCGAACGCATCGACGAGCGCCGTGCGAACCTCCGCCTGGTTCACCGCGAGCCTGGCGGCGGCGGACATATAGGTTTCGTCGGCGGGAGTGACGGCCTCGATTCGATCAGCGAGAGCAACTGCATCGCCGAACAAGTCCCCCTCATCGTCGAGTACGTCACCTAGCGTAATAACGATACGCATGGCGAGGCGATCGTCCCCTTTGTTCGACTGGGTGCGCCGCAACTCTTCCTGCATTGCCATGGCGGCTAGTCCCGCAGCGGTCACACTCGGAAAGGTGATCCAGAAACCGTCCCCTCCTGCCTTGAAGATGCGGCCCTCCTGTGCCGCAGCGAGTCGAGAGACGAACTCGCGGTGCTCGGCCAGCAGGCCGGATAGATCGGTCTTCGCGAGGCTCCGAAACCTTGGTGTGGAACCCACGATGTCGGTCTTCACGATGGCCGTCACACGAAACGCCGTCATGGCGATAGGTCCAGCGAGTTACCCTTAGTTCCGTCGCGGCGGCACGGTAGGGAATGGAGACACGGAAAACAAGGCTAGGACCAGCCAGTTGTGGCGTGGACGCCAGCCGACTAGCTTCGGTCGCACCTTGGCTCGTTGAGTCCTTGAAACGATGAGATCATCGCCTCAAAATATCGAAGCGGAAGCTCTTGAGACACATTTCACAACCGAACTCGTTCCGAAATGACCAAGCCCGTGTGAGACTGCTTTGGATCGCGAGTCAACCCGACCGATTCGAGGGGTGTGTGGCTGAAATGTTTGGGGCTCCTCATCGGTATTGAAATCGAAAAATCGGGTTTGCCCTCGCCGACATTGCGCAATGTCGGAATGTACAAGACCTGTGCTCGTTCAATGCTGTCCGTGTTGCGCCATATTTCGTCAAGCTCTGGCTGTCGGAGCCGCCATCCCGACATCAACAGTAGCGATCTGAGCTTTGAGGTCGTCGATCTCGCGTTCTAACGCGGCGATGCGAGCCTCGGATTTCGCCAGTGGCACGAATAGCGTGCCGACACCATTGCGGGCTGCATTCCGCAACGCGGCAACACCGCGCGGGCCGTAGGCGACAAGGGTATGCCCCAACGCGGGTGAACTATAAGTCGGCTCATCGGGGGGGCGGAGGAATTGGATTTTTTTGTTCACTTGCAAAATCAGATCGGCGTTGGCGCACAACTCCTGCCACCACCGGGCGGAACTCCTGTCAACGGTCAGGCAGACGCCATTTGCGTGCTTTCGGAACTTTTCGAGCCATCGCGGCAAATGCTCTTTTTTATATGGAGAGTTCAACCAAACGAAAGCATCATCCCAATCCTGTTCTAGACCGTTCTCAGCAAGTGTAAAATGCCTCGTGGTTGGTATCCAAGGTACGACACGCGGGCCGGGGCTTGCGGGGTCAAGGTCGAAAGTGCAGGCCATGGCTTGAAATAGTCGAGGTGGTGTATACCATTCTTCGCTAGCGGGGGGCAAATGCTTCGCATGCCGCCTGTTGTGCGTTGCGTACTCCCATGGATGATGCCGCCGCGGACGGATGATTTGGGATTTTGATTCCGAATAACTTTGGTCGTCAGGCCGAGGGTCGAACTCCAGTCGCACCGTCCTCTTGATCCGCTCAGATAGCGGATCGTCTCCGTACTCCTGATCGGTCTCCGGGTCCAAACGCCGATATTCGCCAACGCCGGTCGGCTCACACCCCTCTAGATGCCACCACTCTGCCGCTTCCGCATAGTCGTAGGCGTCGCCTACCGCCTGATACCCATGGTTCCGCCGCAGCCAATCGGCAAGAGCGCTGGTGCCGGGGATGCCGTTCCGCGGATGAGGGTCGGGACGTTCTTTTTCTGCAAGCCAAGCGTCGAACGCCCTAGACAACCGAGTTACACGGCCATCATGGTCGGGCTGGCCTCCACGCGACCACCGCAGAAACGGCTGAATTAGACTCCGCGGCTTTCGGGTCCGAGACTTCGGCACACCCAGTTCAATTTCGTATTTGAGCCAGTTTTCGACTGTGCCGCCTTGCTCCAGAAAGCGGCACCCGGCCATTTCTAACACGTGTACTGGAGCAAGATGGCTAGCGGCCCGTTCAACCCGCTCATACGCGGCCACCCCGGCGATAAACTGGCGCGCCCAAGGATCGGGTAAGGCCGGAACTTGAACGGCAATCTCGATCTCGCCGAGCTTGACGATCTCACTTGTCGCGGCCAAGTCTTTGCCGTGCCACGTGATCAGTGGTGTGCCGTCCGCTGCCATTTCTCTGATCTCTCGTAGAGATCATATAGACGATCAGATTGGCGTTGTCTATCCAAAAAATGGGACAATCGGCAGTAGGTATTTGGGGTTAGCGATAATTGATAAGATCATACGCCGGAATTATTAAGCGTATAGTTTATCAGTAAAAGTTAGTTTTTCAGGGGGCGCGACTGCGAGGGAGATTCTGATGCATCAGAATCTCGCCGGGTCGGCTCGCGGCGGGGTTCATCAGACACTCCACGCGGGAGCCGCCATCGAGAAACCATCAGCATTGCATCAGTGCTCAAAAGCCGAGACACGCTCGGCGGTACCGAGTGCATCGCTTACTGTCGCTGATCGCGGGTGGCCGCGGCGTAGACTGGAACCGTTCCCGTTATGCGTTTTTGAATTGAATAAATGGGCGAAGCTGCACCTGCGGCGGTGCGGGTATGCGGTTATATCGTGGCATTTCACACTTTAACCGGCCATCGCCGCTGCTTTTGATGGGGGAATTCAGCCAATTCTCGCCGGTTCACCGGCAGAACCCCCAAACGCTTTTCACTCACCGACTGGATCAGCTTGAGCATGCTTCAGTTGCGAGGCTGAAATTTTTCTCGGCCGGAAACTGACCGGATTCTCCGTCGCAGAGTCGTCGTGGTTTGATGCTGTCGCCACGCTGTCCAAGACGTGAGACCGGAGGCGCGACTGGTCGGCCAGCACGATTTCATCGGAAATCGACTGCTTGGCGATTGGGCAGCTCGGTCTTGACGGCGCCTCGGCCGTCGCGATCTGCTCACGCTCGTTGTCATGGTCTCGCTCCGGTGTCGGTCGATCAGCGGGAAGGCTTCGACCCCGGTCGGCGCGCTCGGCGATTTCCGCTCCTTACGCGCCTGTAACCAGCGTGCGACTGAGTCCCGGTCAAGCGTGTTGATCACCCGGTCGGCGGGCATGCCGCCTTTCCGGGCGATCGCCAAGCCCCAGCGCGTCAAGGATGCGATCTAGCCGGTTGAACGGGCGTCGAAGTTAATGCTGAACTAGCAGCCGAGCTCGATCCCCGTGCCGCAGCCGGCGCCAATCGAGATCGAGCCGCCAGGGATTGCCACTGACCTCGACCGCGACACCATACTCGGCGCAAGTGGCTAGGACGCGCTCGATATCGAGGTCATTCCCTGGGGCGGCACATCATCTGCATGTGACCAATCACGGTGATGAGCGGGTTGGCGGTGGCGCACGACTATAGCCGACAATCGTCACACGCCACACCGCCTTGGCTGCACCGAGGTCGCGAAAAACGGCAAGAAGTATGCGCGTCTGGCGCATCCCATTTGAAAGAACGGCGCCGCTCAGCGGCGCCGTCGTTTGCGGCGGACCCTGTGATTACAGGCAACTATGCGGTATCGCCGGTCGGGGAGCGAGCAACGCACAGCCCTCGACCACAGGTTATGCCACCGCTCACCCGGGGAGGCGCGTCGCCGTAACCTCACTACAGTCACTCATTTCATACTCTCTCTTAGCCTGATTGATTCTCGCGATGGTGGCCCGGACTTCGGCGAGGAGGCTCGGTGGTAGGACGATCCTCTTGATGCGCTCGCCGAGATCATTCAATCGCTGCTGCGCAAGCTCATCCGGGTGTTCACTGGCGATCCGGAAGAGCAGTTCATAATCCTCGACGGTAGAGGAGTTTGCGGGGCTCGCAGGGCTTGCAGCGCCGCCCCCGGCGCTGCAAAACTCCTCAAAATCATCGGCCATCTTAATGGACATATTGAAAATTGGGGCTGGCCATGAGCTGTTCGTGCATGCCAACCGGCGCGTAGTCGAGATGGGCGACGAGCTCCTCGGGCATCACATGGAGCAGGTATTTGCGGCCTGTGGATTTCTCATCGACGACTAGACCTACTGACTTGTCCAGCGGCAGGTCGTTGGCGAGAGCGAAGTCATAACCCTGCTTGAGCAGTGTCCTGATCATCTCCACCGTCTGCCGCGCCTCCTCATCAGATTTGATGTCGGCCGCGACTTCCGGCGAAATCTCATAGGCAAGGCGGAGCCAGGGATGGTCCGCCCACTCGGCGCATCTCTGCGCCGCTTCACCGATGGGGATGTCATCCCAGCCCGGCTGCTCCAGTTCGGTCATCAGCAAGACCGGGTGGCGGTCCTCGGCCTGGGGATGAAAGAACACAGAGTAGTAATGCGTGCGCGTTACCCGATAATAAGTCGGGCCGTTGGGGGCGTGCTCGTCAAAGCCCTCGCGCTCAACGTCATTGAGCCACGCCCAATCGGTGGCGCCGGGTTCGATGGTCATCTCGGCCTTCTCGCTGTTGCGCTTCAGTACACACTGGAAGACCTCGGTCGGCCGAGCCGCTTTGAGCTGGGCGGCGATCTGTTTGGTCGAGCCGAAAACCGCGTTGGAAAAGCGGGGCTTCTGCTGCTGCTTGGTGGCAGCCCTGCGTTGCCTACGATTCACGAGTTGTGTTTCCTTTGCTCTGCTGTTGCTGCTGTTGCTTGATCGTGTCAATGATGCGCTGCACCTCAGGGCAGATGCGGCGCTGCTGCTGGTGTTTGGGTTGGAACCAGACAATGACTGCGAAAGGTCTGCAGATCATAGGCGCATTTGTCCTCGTCTTCGTAGGCCGGTTCATTATGAAACCGGCTCGGGCTATAAGGGCAACCGGCATGGCCTGTAGAGTACTATTCGGGTAATCCGCGAACCAAATGCAATATCCGAGCCTTCACGTTCATCAAATTCTTGCCATGCTCAATTTCTGCATTACTTGTACACAGTGGACAACAGTGGAATAGATATTCGGCACCGTCGTACGTACATTAGGTAGCCTCGCCTACTGTTTCGTTCAAGACTGTGCACACAACAAAATTGTGACAGCGAAAACTGCCACTGTAACAGGCTTGTTACAAAAAACCGCTTGAATGCGCCACCGGCCGCACGATTGTGCAGAGCCACAATTCGCGTCGCCCCGGCCGCAAGACAATGCATCGTCTATTGGTTGGATTTTCAGCGCGTCGAGACATTGCGCATTGCCACACGCTGCGTCGCGTCGCGACACAACATAACGCGACGATTGGTTTTACTTGGTTTCCGACCGCGACCCGCGCCGACCCGCTGCTCCCCGCAACTCAACGTATCGTAATCGAGCTGGACAAGATCGTCCTCCTGTGCTCGGATCTGGCATGTAGCGCACGATCACCGCCATCGTGCTGACCAGTTTGCTGGGGGTGCTTGGCGTTAGTCGCCTGGATTGCCACAGGTTACGTCCGGCGCCGCACGAACCGGAGGTCATCGTGATCGGGCACCGGACGAGTGGACGTTCCAGCACTTGCTCGATTGCTGGTTTGACCCCGACCGGCCCTGCCCCAGCTATTAGCGATCACGAGCATCATCATGGTCGTGAACATTACGACGACCAAAAACGTGATGGACTTCATCGGCTTATTGTTGGCAGTCGACGGTAGCTCCCCAATATAGGAGGGAACTCCATGGACAATGAAGTGGAGCTGACCCACTACGACCCGCGCGTTGGAAGCGACTCCGATACGCGGGTCGTCGTGCTGGCCAGCGCCAGCGACATGACCGAGGGCGAGAACCGAGCCGTCTCCCGATGCTGGCGAGCTGACTCAATGATGATAATGAGCGGCAAAATATGGCTGGAGAGCGCGGCCGAGTCTGCCACCCGGCGACGAGCCCGGTTCTTGGAACCCCCCTCGACATAAGAGATATAAATCATCCGTTTGTCGGGGCCAACCAACTCGCCACCCAATCGGCATTGCTGTCGCCACCTGCGAGAGTTCTGGATGCTCAACGAAGGCCCCGGGTTCGCATTGACCAGCTCGCCGGAGAGCGTGTCGCTGAAGATGGACCCGACCGGCAAGGTCTATGTCGCATTGCAGGCGCCGTTCTGGGGAAATAGCCCGGAGACCGTCGCGACTCAGGTTCTCGCCGAATAGCTGCAGATCGATCCCCAGGACATCATCGTTACGTACAGCGACAGTGATCACGGCCTCAATGGCACCGGGCCCGGCGGCAGCCGCTTTACCGTCATGCTCGCCGGCGCCGTCGTCGGGGCGGCGCAGCAACTCAGGGAGAAGCTAATCCGGGTCGCTGCGCACATGATGAGGCCGACACGAACGACCTCGAGCTGCGCGACGGCAAAGTCGGCTTCAGGGGCGTGCCGGGCATGGAGAAGACCTTCGCCGAAGTGGCCCTCCATACGCATTATTTCAGGCTGTCCATGCCCGACGATCCGAGCCTACGAGCGGGCTCGACGCCGCACACGTCTATGACCATCCGGTCACGACCTTGCCGGCGGACGACCGCAAGGATCTGGGGTCTTCTATCCGATCATGGGACACATGTGCCATCTGTCGGTGGTCGAGGTCGACATCGAGACCGGCAAGGTCAGGTTTCTCGCCTATGTCGCTGGCACGACTGCAGCACGCTCGTCAATCCGATGACATTAGCGGGCCATGTCCGCGGCGGCGTCGCCCAAGGCATCGGCACCGCACTTTACGAGTGTTATCACTATGACCAACAGGGCCAGCTGCTCACCGCGAGCTTTATGGACCACCTGATCCCGACGTTGCACGAGCTGCCGAGGAGATCTTCGTCGGCCATGTCGAAACCCCCTCGCCGTTCACCGAATACGGCATCAAAGGCGGCGACAAGCGCGGCCGGTTGGAGCACTGCCGACGGTCGCAAGGTCCTCGCGGATGCGCTAGACCGCTGGGTGTGAAAATCGATGTTCTGCCAGTGACACCGCGATACCTGTGGACCTCGATCTGGGAGCCTCAGCCACGCCAGGCTGCTGCGGGCGGCTTAGCCCCGTTAGTTGATGCCGATATGGCCGGCCGGTATACCTTCTCGTGTGATCGAGATGACAGCCGCGCCGTGACTTACCACCACCTCCGCCTTTGAAGAGCGACTATCGACCGGACCGACGTCCGAATGGACTCAGATCGCAGACGTTCGTCGAAGCCGGGTAGCTTCCCACTGAGCACTTCGGTGCCTAAGGTGTGAGCGGAAAGTATGTGCTCTCGTGATCCTTGAAGTTGTTTGGCGCGGTCTCCGATTGGATGGAGCAGGCGAGGTCAATTCGGTTGTCAGTGAGCTTTTGGGCTTAGCGCTGGGTCCCGTTCCGTGCTTGGGGCGGCCTGCTTTCGTCTGCCGAGATGCGCCGAGAAGGACCCGCGAGCCTCTGGTGGCTGCAGGCCGATGCATCGTTCCACCAACAGGGGATCCGTTTTCGCTTTTTGCCCTGGGGTCTTGGCGGCCGGTAGGGATAGGTTGGATAAAACGAGAGGCGGAGCGAAGCCGCCACGAAACCAAATTTCCCTGCACCGGCCACAATCGGGTGGTCACCCCTCCGTCAACATCAATACCATTGATGCCGCAGAAGTCGTCGAGCACTACCTGCGTCACCTGCGTCTAGCGGCAACTGGCGAGCACTGTTAGTAAGACGGCCTTTCCTACATCGACAGATTTCTCCCCCGCAGCAGAGCGGGTTCGCCAAGTTTGCCGCAGAGCATCGGCAGTCAGCGAAAACTCGTGCATTTCCTCGGTGATCGCGTGGATCTGCAGCTTGGTACTCAACTTCACTTGGCCCACTACCTGCTCCGCCTCCCGCGTTCCGCACGAGAGGTTGGCGCCAGTCTCTGCCTTTCCATCCATCAAAACTGGGACCCATTTCAGAATTTATCCCGTTCACCAATTTGCGTCAGCGAGATACAATAACGAGCAGCGTCGCGGAGGTGGCCTACTCATAATGAAACCCTAATTTGATTATGAGATAAGGAAATCTAAGCGTTATGGCGCTGAGCAGACTTGACAATTTCGCCATCTCATAATAAAAGTCGTATTCGGATTTTTAGATTACGAAACACTCGGAGCGGGGTTATCGGCCAGGGTAAACAGGCAAAGACGTTGCGCAAAACCGAGCTGCAGCGCCTTCTTAATCATGTTTCGCATTCGCGACATCCGGAGCGGGATCGGGTAATGATCCTGCTGAGTTTCAAGGCCGGGCTGCGCGTCAAAGAGATCGCTCAACTGACCTGGTCTATGGTAACCGACACGACCGGCGGGCTCGCCGACGCCATATCGCTTCATAACAAAGCGTCGAAGGGCAGGGCTGGCGGACGGACAATCCCCCTTCATCGTGAGCTCGCGGATGCTCTGGTAGTGCTGAAGGCAGCCCGAGGCGAGAGGGTTCGGCCCGATCGCCGCGTAATTTACAGCGAGCGAGCACCCGGCTATAGCCCGAATGCCGTAGCGATATGGTTTCACACCCGATATCGAGAAATCGGGCTTGAGGGAGCGTCGTCGCATTCAGGTAGGAGGACCTTCATCACAGCCATCGCGAAGAGGATTACAGAGGCAGGTGGATCGCTTCGCGACGTCCAGGAGATGGCCGGACATTCCTCGCTTTCGATGACCCAGAGATATATCCAAGGCGACAGTGCGGCAAAACGAAACGTCATCGCGCTCATCTAATGACAAAAGTGTAGACCTGGAACAGCGCGGCGCGTAATGCCGGCCATGCAACTTTGCCGATGGCGGCCGTGAGCTCATGCCAAACAGAACGGTGCGACCATAGCCGAAAGCTATGGCTCTATTGAATTTGGAGTGGTTTAAGGGCGTGAGGGTTGACGGCGGTGAAGTCGAGCTTTCCGGCAATGAGAAAGAGCACGGTGCGCATGGTGGCAAAGCGGGTATAGCCGCGGGCTTTGCGTTTGGCCGCCTGGAAGAGGCCGTTGAGGGCCTCGATGAAGCCGTTGGTTTGACGAGTTTGGGTCCAGGCGACGATGCCGTCGAAATGGCGCCGGATCATGCGGGCGACATCCTTCATTGGCTCGACCTTGGAGCGCAGGACATTAGTGCACCACTGCTTGAGCATGGCGGCGACGACGTTGATCTGCTTGCGATCGAGGATGGCGCGTAACCCTTCGCGGTAGAGCCAGGCACGGGCGGTGCGTTTGGTGGCGGCCTGGCTGACCAGGGCATCGAGTCGGCGCGGGCTTCGGCGGACAGCCGCTGGCGGTCTCTGAGCAATGTCCAGCGCAGTCCCTTGAGGCCGGGATCGCGCCGCTGTTCGAGCCGCCGGGTCTGGTCGAGGGCGGCCGAGGCGTGGGCGACGACATGGAATTTGTCGAAGGTGATGCGTGCTTGCGGCAGGTGGTTGGCGACACCGCGGATGTAGGCCGGTGACATGTCGATGCTCACGGTGGTGATCTGCTCGGGCCGCGCTTTGTGGCCGGTCAGGTGCTCGGCAAAGCGGGCGACGGTCGTGGCGTTGCGCCCTTCGATCACGAACACCACCTGTCGATAGCTTTTAAAGATGTCCGGTTTTCGTAGCACATCAAATGTCCGCTGCTGTTGCTGTTGGCCCTGTGGGGTTGTGGGCAAC
>Ga0310909_10001796_pt1 | contig 12866 bp, 8 predicted proteins | sample GREbulkMGT000H_FD_203449 | JGI IMG/M metagenome (GOLD analysis project Ga0310909, IMG submission 203449) | Lab enrichment of tropical soil microbial communities from Luquillo Experimental Forest, Puerto Rico - GRE.bulkMG.T000H | ecosystem: Environmental > Terrestrial > Soil > Tropical forest >... | reverse complement strand
TGTCCTGACCCGGCTGATCGGTCGGGCCGGCCGAAATGCAGGTTGCCCACGAAGATCGCATCGCCGAATTGCGCGCGCAGGTCGACCGCATCATGAGCCGCGTCAAAGTTGGTGACCAGGTCCGGAGCGGACAGACCATCGGCAAGATCGGCTCGACCGGCCGCTCTACTGGTTCGCATCTGCATTACGAAACACGGATCAATGACGAAGCGGTCGATCCCTAGGGATTTCTGCGGGCTGGATTGCGGCTCGGCAATATTTGGCCGCACGAGTCCGGCTACTCCACGTCCTCGACTTTTTCCGGCCCACCGCCGAAGGCCTTTTGGGCCAGCGCGGCCTGCATGAATTCGTCGAGATCGCCGTCGAGCACGCCGGCCGTGTTTGATGTGGAGACGCCGGTGCGCAAGTCTTTCACCATTTGATAGGGCTGCAATACGTAAGACCGAATCTGGTGTCCCCAGCCGATATCGGTTTTCGCCGCCTGTTCGGCAGCCGCCTTTTCTTCACGCTTCTGGATCTCGATCTCAAATAATTTCGCGCGAAGCATGTCCCAAGCCATCGCGCGATTGCGATGTTGCGAACGATCGTTCTGACACTTTACCACAATATTGGTCGGGATGTGCGTGAGACGAACCGCGGATTCGGTTTTGTTGACGTGTTGTCCTCCCGCGCCACCCGATCGCATGACGTCGGTCCGCACATCGCTTTCCTTGATGTCGATTTTTATGCGGTCGTCGACAACCGGGTAGACGGTCACGCTGGCGAATGAAGTATGTCGCCGGGCGTTGGAGTCGAACGGGGAAATGCGCACCAGACGGTGCACGCCATTCTCGCTTTTCAGCCATCCATAAGCGTTGTGGCCTTTGACGATGACGGTCGCGGATTTGATCCCAGCCCCTTCGCCCTCGGTTTCTTCGATCCATTCGACCTTGTAGCCATGCGCCTCGGCCCAGCGCACATACATGCGCATGAGCATGCTGCCCCAGTCCTGACTCTCGGTGCCGCCGGCGCCCGCATGGACCTCGAGATAAGAATCGTTTGCGTCTGCCTCTCCCGACAGAAGCGCCTCGAGCTCTCGGCGTGCCACCTCGACCTTCAAGCGCCTGAGCGCCGCTTCGGCCTCGGCGACCGTCTTGTTGTCCTTCTCCGTCTCACCAAGTTCGATCAACGTCAGCTGATCCTCGAGCTCCTGCTCGATGCGGCCGATGCCTTTCAGCTGATCGTCGAGCGCATCACGCTCGCGCATGACGCGTTGCGCCCGCGATTGATCGTTCCAAAGATTGGGGTCTTCCGAGTCTTTATTCAGCTCGGCAAGGCGACGCGTAGCGGTATCAACGTCAAAGATGCCTCCTCAGCAGCCGTACCGACTGCTTGATTTCCTCGACAAGATTCTGGGTCTCCGCTCGCATGCTTTTGTCCTTGGCCCGAATTGGTCCGCATTTAGCGTCCCTGAAGTCTCGCCGCAACCCTACGGAGCGCTAGAAACGCCGGACGTTACCGGAACCATGGCCCCGACGATGAATTGACAGTCAAACGGGGCATCACTCCCCAAGAAACATGAATAATGAGGACACCCATGGGCCTGTTCAGCAAAGACATCAAAACGCTCGATGACCTCTTCGTCCATCAGCTGCGAGACATCTACTACGCTGAGAAGCAGATCGTGCAGGCGCTGCCCGAGATGATAGAGAAAGCAAAGGATCCCGGGCTCAAGCAGGGATTCGAATCACATCTCGGCGAGACAAAAAATCACGTCAAACGGCTCGAGCAGGTCTTCAAAATGCACGGCGTCGAGGCAAAAGGCGTCGAGTGCCCTGCGATTGATGGCATCATCGAGGAAGCCGATGAGATCATCGGCGAGGTAGACGATAAAAAAGTGCTCGACGCAGCCCTGATCGCGGCGGCTCAGGCTGTCGAGCATTACGAAATCACGCGCTATGGCACCTTGATCGCGTGGGCAAAACAACTCGGCCGGCCCGACTGCGCCAGCGTGCTCCAGGAAAACCTCGAGGAAGAAAAAGCTGCCGACTCGAAGCTGACATCACTCGCCGAAGGCAACATCAACGTCAAAGCCGCCTGATCGCTGCAGAGGTAGAGATAAAGAAAAGCACCCGGTTTGAAGGCCGGGGCTTTTTTCAATCTCTCGCTTTTCAGAAGCGCCGCTTAGTACAGGCCACCTGTACCAGAGCGGACCGCCCGCTCCGCATCAGGACTGACCCCAGAGCCCCAGGGACGCCCTCCCTGTTGCGGCGGGTATTGTCCGTCGGGGGGAGCATCGCCGACCACCGAGTAGCCATCGGGTGGCGCGGTGCCGGGCTTGAAGGCTTCCAGGATTGCCCGCTCGGTCCCGGGCCCTGCCCGCGTCCCGCTCTTCAAATCCACGCGGATGAGCTTGATGCCAGGCGGAACGCGGAACGGCGCTGCTGGCTTGTCGGCAAGCGCGACTTTGAGAAACTCCTTCACGATCGGGGCTGCGAGATGACCGCCCGTCGCGCCGCGGCCAAGGTGCCGCGGCTTGTCGTAGCCGAGATAGACTCCGACAACGATGTCCGGCGTAAAGCCGATGAACCACGCGTCCTTCTCATCGTTGGTCGTGCCGGTCTTTCCTGCGACGGGCTTTCCAACCTCACGCACGATGGTCGCTGTCCCCCGTTGGACAACGCCTTCCATCATCGACGTGATCTGATAGGCGGTCATGGGATCGAGAACCTGTTGCCGCCGATCGACCAACGACGGCTCGGCCTGATTTTCCCATTTCTTGCTGGCACAACCGACACATTCACGTTCGTCGTGCTTGTAGACGGTGTGGCCGTAGCGGTCCTGAATGCGGTCGATCAGCGTGGGCTTCACGCGCCGACCGCCGTTATCGAACATCGCGTAGGCAGTCGTCATTCGCAGCAGCGTTGTCTCGCCAGCGCCGAGTGAGAACGACAGATAAGGCGGCAGATCGTCGTATACCCCGAAGCGTTTCGCATACTCGGCGATGAGCGGCATTCCGATGTCTTGCGCGAGACGCACGGTCATTACGTTGCGTGAATGTTCGAGTCCGAAACGCAGGGTCGCCGGACCGTAGAACTTGCCCTCGTAGTTTTCCGGTCGCCAGGCAGCGGCGCCAGGTCCTTGCTCGATCTCTACTGGAGCATCGAGAACGATCGTCGAGGGCGTGTAACCATTATCCAGCGCCGCGGCATAAACGAAGGGCTTGAACGAAGAGCCAGGTTGCCGCAACGCCTGCGTGGCGCGGTTGAATTGGCTCTGGTCGAAGGAGAACCCGCCAACCACCGCAAGCACGCGGCCGGTCCAGGGGTCTTCAACCACCATGGCACCGGAAACTTCGGGAATCTGGTGCAGAACGAATTGACCGTCGGTTTTTGCCGCCTCGACATAGATCACGTCGCCCGGGTTGACGACCTGGCTCACCTTTGCAACGGCCTTGCCGCCGGGCTTCGCCCATTTCACGCCGTCCAGCGGCAGAATGCCGACGGCGCGTTCCTTGCTCACATAACCGCCGGGCTCGCGTCCCGGCTGTAATCCGATGCGTGCAGACTGATCGCTGACCTCGAGCACCACGGCCAGGCGCCAGGGCGACACGTCCTGCAACGCCTTCACCTCTGCAAGTTTGACGCCCCAGTCGCCGGCAATATCGATCTTGCTGACAGGGCCGCGCCAGCCTTGCGTTTCATCGTAACGCACCAAGCCTTCGGTGAAGGTCTTGCGCGCCAATACCTGCAGTTTGGTGTCGAGCGAAGTTCGGACGGAAAGGCCGCCCTCGTAAAGTTTCTTCTCTCCGTATCGCTCATAGAGGTCGCGACGCACTTCCTCCGCGAAATACTCCGCGGCGAAGACATGCCCGCTGATGGACTTGCTGGTTACGCCCAAGGGCAGACGTTTGGCTTTTTCGGCGTCGGCGGTCTTGACGAAGCCCGATTCGGCCATGCGATCGATCACCCAATTGCGCCGTTCGATCGCGCGCTCGCGCTGGCGGAAGGGATGATAGTTGTTCGGCGCTTTCGGGAGCGAAGCGAGGTAAGCCGCTTCAGGAACGGTTAGTTCATTCACCGCCTTGTCGAAATAGACGAGCGACGCCGCGGCAATGCCATATGCACCAAGGCCCAGGTAGATTTCGTTCAAGTAAAGCTCGAGGATCTTTTCCTTGCTGTAAGTTCGCTCGATCTTGAGGGCCAGCAGCGCCTCCTTGACCTTGCGCGTCATCGAAAGTTCGTTTGTAAGCAGGAAGTTCTTGGCGACTTGTTGCGTAATGGTTGAGGCGCCCTGCGGACGCCGGCTCGATCCGTAGTTCTGCAGGTAGACGACGCCGGCTCGGGCTATGCCGGTGAGATCAATACCGCCGTGCTCGTAGAAGTTCTTGTCCTCTGCGGCGAGGAAGGCGTTGACCACTAGCTTGGGGACCGCCTGGATCGGGATGTAGAGGCGCCGTTCGCGCGCGTATTCGGCCAACAGCGACCCGTCCGCCGCGTGCACGCGGGTCATCACCGGAGGCTCGTAATCCTGCAGCTGGGAATAGTCGGGCAGATCCTTGGAAAAGTGCCAGAGCAGGCCGGCGGCCGCGGCCACGCCGACCACAAAGAGGATTGTGCCCGCTGCGAACAGAAAGCCTAGGAAGCGTAACACGAGCTTCATGGTCAATTGATCCCGTCTCGCACCCGATTGCAGGCATCATCAGCTGTTGCGAGGAGTCCCCGAACCGGCAGACATATTACCCCTATCAAGCCGCCGTCGCCACCGGGCCACCCCTGTGGTCGCCCGGTTTTATGTTGAAACTGAGGCCGGTTAGCCATCAATTGCGTCCCCCAGCCCCTGCCACCTTGGGGGTAAAGTAGATATCCACCGCCTGGGCCAGCGCTTGCGCGGTACGCGCGCGCCAGCTTGCCGATGTCAGCTGCTTGAGGTCGTCCTTGGTCGACATGTAGCCGAGTTCGACCAACACCGAGGGAACATCCGGCGCCAGGAGTACCTTGAAACCGGCTGACTTGAGCGGATGCTTATGCAGCCGTGCAGCGCTCTTGAGCTCGTCGACAACGGTTCGGGCAAATTGCATCGAAAAGGTCTTGGTCTCGCGCTGGGCGAGGTCGACCAGAATATTTGCAACATCGTCAGGCTCGGCAGTCAGGTCGACACCGGCAATGACGTCAGCCTTGTTTTCCGTCTCGGCCAGACGCGCCGCTTCAGCGTCGGATGCGTTTTCCGAGAGCGTGTAGACGGTCGCGCCTTCGGCCTGCCCTTCGCGCTTCGGCAGGGCGTCGGCATGGATCGAGATGAATAGCGCCGCGCTGCGTGAACGCGCAAAACGCACGCGGTCGCCAAGCGGAACGAACTCATCTTCCGCGCGAGTCAGGGCAACACGATATTTGCCACCCGCCTCAAGCTTCTCGCGCAAGGTGAGCGCAAAAGCGAGAACGATATCCTTTTCGAGCTCTCCGCCGGCCCCCTTCGTCCCGTTGTCGATGCCCCCGTGTCCCGGATCGATGACGACAAGCGGGCGCGCGTCCCCCTCGACTTTCGCCGGCGCGTCGCTCGGCCGAGCCGGTGCGGGTTGGGCCGGACGGTTCGCCAGCGCGATGTTGCGCATGAAGCTGGCGCGATCGGTCGCGACGAGATCGAGCACCAGGCGCGCCGGCTGACTTTCGGCTGCGTCGAGCACGAACGCCTTTTCAAGACGCACTGGTCCCTTTGTATCGAGCACGATGCGGGAGCCGCCCTGCATGATCAGGCCGTAGCGAAAGGCCTTCACCAGACCGCGCGGCTGCTCGGCCGCCTTGGCGGCAAGCTTGAAAGTGGTTTGCGGCAGATCGACCACCACGCGATAAGGGTCGGCGAGCGTGAAGGCGGCGATGTCTATCTTGCGGCTGAGATCGACCACGACACGCGTCTGCTTGTCGTCTCCGCCGACTCGGATGTCAGTGGCGGCGGAGAGCGATTCTCCTGAAGCCGTCCCTCGCGCGCCGCTTTCGGCAGCGATGCCGGGGGCGCCGAGCAACATGCAGGCTAGCGTGCAGGTTATGGCGGTGGCGCGGGCTTTCACGAATCCGGACCCTTTAGGCCCTTTTTAGCTCATTAAGGCCCGCTTCGGTTAACGGAACTTGAGCGGGAGGGCCATTCCTTACGTGGGTGTGGCCCAAAGGCAAAGGCCTCCCTTGCCAGTAATGGCCCGGGGCCGTATGTAGAATGTGCTGACGGTTAGAGTTCCGGTTGTGCCGCGTTCGGGCCCCGGCCACTTCGGTCCTGTACCGCCCCCCTCGAGGAGGTCCGGCGGACGGCCAAGCGAAACGAGCCGAAACCCTTGTGAAGGACATCCGGACCAGCGCGCGGTCAAGATGCCGTTCGGACTAGCCGTAAGTGATGAAAAACCTCGGTTCGCGCCTGTGAGGCGCGACCGCAGCGCTACGGGTCGCAAGTTTCATGCTGCCACTGACGCAGCAAAGGTATTTTGAGGTTGATTGCCCACGCGCCGCCGCAAGGACGGTGAGCGGAGGCATGAGGCTCGCCCACGCGGCCCTTCCCTTCCACACCAATCAGGCCAGCATTCCGTTTTACCGCCTTGCGCCGTCTACGGTGCGCGAGCGCGCTCGGGTGCGTGGCCCAGTGAGATTTTACAATGGCCGACAAGATGCTGATCGACGCGACACACCCAGAGGAGACCCGGGTCGTCGTACTACGCGGCAACCGCGTCGAGGAATTCGACTTCGAGAGTGCCAACCGCAAACAACTGCGTGGTAATATCTATCTAGCCAAAGTCACACGTGTTGAGCCGTCATTGCAGGCGGCCTTTGTTGACTACGGGGGCAATCGCCACGGCTTCCTGGCGTTTTCGGAAATTCATCCCGACTACTACCAGATTCCGGTCGCTGACCGGCAGGCCCTGATCGCGCAGGAAGAGCGCGACCAGCGCGCCGCCGAAGCTGACGCGGAAAACCGCCGACACGGACGTCACCGACATCGCGGCTCAGAGCGTCGCCGTGATCGGGATGTCGTGCAAAGCGAACCGCTCGTCGGCGAGGAAGTGCCGCGCGAGGTCACTGAAAATCCGCCTGGTGATTTCGGTTTTGCCGAGACGATATCAGAGCAAGTGCCGGAGACTGCGACACCGGAAGTCGAATCGACTTCGTCTGAGTTTGTCGCCGAGGAACACATTCAAGAGACCGTCGAAATTCCTCGCGCAGAAGAGACTGCGCCTTCTCCCGATGCGGGCGCGGCAATGTTCGAGACGATCGCCGAAGGCGAGCAGCCGTCCGCTGCTGCCGAAGGTGCTCTGACGAACGAAGCAACGCCCGTCGAGCTCACCAATGGTAACGGCGAGGAGCACGCCGAAGAAGAAGCGGTTGAATCCGTCGGAGGCGCGGACGCGCTTGAGGAAGTGCAGGAACGACTTCCGCGCATTCGGCGCCAGTACAAGATTCAGGAAGTCATCAAGCGTCGGCAGGTGATGCTTGTGCAGGTCGTCAAGGAAGAGCGCGGGACGAAAGGCGCCGCTTTGACGACTTACCTGTCGCTCGCCGGTCGCTATTCGGTCCTCATGCCCAACACCGCGCGCGGTGGCGGCATTTCACGCAAGATAACGTCAGCCGAAGACCGTTCGCGGCTCAAGGAAATCTCCCAGGAACTGGAAGTGCCGGAAGGCATGGGGGTGATCCTGCGAACGGCCGGTGCGAGCCGCACCAAGACCGAAGTCAAGCGCGACTTTGAATATCTGTTGCGACTTTGGGAGACCGTGCGCGATCTCACGCTCAATTCGACCGCACCCAAACTCGTCTACGAGGAAGGCTCGCTAACAAAGCGCTCGATCCGCGATCTTTATGGCAAGGACATCGAAGAGATCATCGTGTCTGGCGAGGACGGCTTCAAGGAAGCGCGCGATTTCATGCGCATGCTGATGCCGAGCCACGCCAAGTACGTGCAGCAGTACAAAGACAGCCAGCCGATGTTCACGCGGTACGGCATCGAAAGCCAACTCGATGCCATGTTCTCGCCCGTCGTCCAGCTTCGCTCCGGCGGCTACATCGTGATCAACCAGGCTGAGGCCCTCGTGGCAATCGACGTCAACTCGGGACGCGCCACGCGTGAACACCACATCGAGGACACCGCGCTCAAGACAAACTGCGAAGCGGCGGAAGAAATCGCGCGCCAATTGCGTCTGCGCGATCTGGCCGGCCTCATCGTCATCGACTTCATCGACATGGACGAGGGCCGCAATAACCGCACGGTGGAACGGCGGTTAAAAGAGGCGCTCAAACATGATCGCGCCCGCATTCAGGTCGGTCGTATCTCACATTTCGGCCTACTGGAAATGTCGCGCCAGCGGATCCGTACGTCCGTTCTCGAAAGTTCAACTGAAAAATGCCCGGTTTGCGGCGGCAGTGGCCATGTTCGCTCCGTCTCTTCGGTCGCCTTGCAGTTGCTGCGTGCCATCGAGGAAATGTTGATCAAGGGCGCGACGCACAATCTCATTGTGCGCACACGGGCCGAGGTCGCGCTCTACGTGCTCAATCACAAGCGCGCCCATCTGCGCGCGCTGGAGGAACGATTCCGCATCTCCATTACGGTGTCGGCCGACCCGGCGGTCACTGGCCAGCAGTCTTATGTGATCGACCGCGGTGAACAGGTGCACACCCCGGAAGCCGCGCGCAGCCTCGCCGCCCAGCACCCGCAGTTGGCGCCCGTCGCGGAAATGGAAGACGAGACGGTCGAGGTGGACGAGCACTTTGAGGAATCCGAATTCCCCGCCGAAGCCGAACAACGAGTCGAAGGCAGCGAACGCGAAGCCGGTCGGCGGCGGCGGCGCCGGCGTGGTCGCGGAGGCCGCGGCCGCGGTGGCGAGCCGCGTGAACACGCGCAGAACGCACAGAACTTCACGAATGACACCGTGCCCGAGCACGCAGTCACGCACGAAGACCATGATGGCGGATCTCCTGATGAAGACGGCGGGTTCGGTCAACCGCAGCCGCGCCAGGAAGGCGCGTCGGGTGAACGCGAAACGCGTGAGGGACGGCGTCGACGACGTCGCGGTCGCCGCGGCGGCCGGCGCAACAGGCAACGCAATGGCGAGGCGCCGTTTCGTTCGGGCGAAAACGGGCCTGAGCCGGGACTGCACCATGCGGCCGAGGAATTCGAGAGCCCGCTGAGTTACGACAGCCCGCAGAACTTCTCGCAACCTGTCGAGGAGCAGCCACCGGCTCCCCCGCCGGAGCCGCAAGCTCCCGTGTTCAGCGTGCAGGAGTCGCCGCGACGTCGCTCAACGATCCGCGAGCCCGCGCCGTTTGCATCCGACACTCCGCCTGCTCCCTCGCCCGCTTCGCCGCCGGCTCCAGTGATTTCCAGCAGCGGTACAGAAGAGGCTGCCGCCCCCAAGCGCGGCTGGTGGGGCAAGCGTTTGTTGGGCGACAAGGGCTAGACCTCGATGAAATCCGCCTGGGTCGACAGCGACGCCAAGGCGGCTCTCGATCATTGGGCAAAGGCCGGCATCGGCCAGGACCTGGCGCTGCGAGTCTATTCGACCCGCCTGCTTGGCCGCGAGCCGAGATTGGTGCTGCACGGAGGTGGCAACACTTCAGTGAAGGCGCAGGTCAAAGACCTCCTCGATGAGGAGGTCGAAGCCCTCTGCGTCAAAGGGTCTGGCTGGGACATGGCCAGCATTGAACCTGCTGGAATGCCAGCCGTACGGCTTGCGGCCTTGCGCAAGCTCCGCTCGCGCTCAGCCATGCCTGACGGCGAGATGGTTCGGCTGCAACGCGCGGCGCTCATCGATCCGCAGTCGCCCAATCCGTCCGTGGAAACGTTGCTGCACGCGTTTATTCCGCACAAATTTGTCGACCACACGCATGCGACCGCGGTCCTCAGCCTGATCGACCAGGCTGAAAGCGAAGCGCTCTGCGCGGAGACCTTCGGCGATCGGCTCGGCTTCGTCCCGTATGTCATGCCGGGCTTCGCGCTTGCGAAAAAGGCCGCGGAGATTTTCGAGAAAGCTCCGGCGGTTGAAGGGCTCATTCTCGACAAGCACGGCGTATTCACATTCGGCAATGATGCGCGTGAGGCCTACGAGCGGATGATCGAATTCGTCACGCTCGCGGAAGAACTGCTGCGAAAAAAAGGCAATGCGAAATTGCCGGGCGCAAAACTTCCTGACCGGATCGCATCGCTGTCAGACGTTGCCCCGATCATCCGAGGCGTTTGCACGCTGAGGGACGCATCTGGTGAGGGAGCCCACAAGCGGCTCGTCCTCGATTTCCGCAGCAATGACACGATCCTAAACTATGTGAACGGCAAAGATGTCAAACGCTATGCCCGCGCTGGCGTGATTACCCCTGACCACGTCATCCGAACCAAGCCCTCGCCTCTGGTTCTGCCTGCGCCGGAAGTCGGCAAGCTCGCAGACTTCAAGAGCGCCGCGCAGGCAGCCGCGCGGACTTTCATGGACGAATACGCCGCCTATTTTGAGCGCCACAAGACACGTGCAAACGGCGCGTCGATCCACGATCCCCTGCCCCGCGTTGCGCTGGTTCCAGGCCTCGGGTTGTTCGGACTGGGCACCAGCGCCAAGGAAGCGCGCGTCGCCGCCGATGTCGCGGAGGCTGCGGTCGAAGGCATTACGGGCGCCGAGGCCATCGGTGCTTTTACGTCAATTTCTGAAGCCGACACTTTCGATATCGAGTACTGGCCGCTGGAAGTGGCGAAACTCGGCCAACGTAAACCACTGCCGCTTGCCGGTCAGATCGCCGTCATCACCGGGGCCGCCGGCGCCATTGGTGCAGCAACAACGCGGGCATTCGCGCAAGCTGGCGCGGAGGTCGTAATGCTCGATATCGACATCGCCGCGGCGACGAAACAAGCCAAGGCCATCGGCGGAACTGCGCTCGCAATCGCTTGCGATGTGACCAACACGGCTTCCGTTCGCGATGCCTTTGATCGCGTGATCGATGCTTTTGGCGGCGTCGATATCGTGGTGTCCAATGCCGGCGCGGCCTGGCAGGGCAAGATTGGCGAGGTCGATGAAGCAAAGCTACGTGAAAGTTTCGAGCTGAATTTCTTCGCCCATCAGAAGGTCGCGCAGGCCGCCGTGGGCATCATGCTCAAACAAGGCACTGGCGGCTGCCTGCTGTTCAATGTTTCCAAGCAGGCAGTGAACCCGGGAGCGGATTTCGGGCCTTACGGTTTGCCGAAAGCAGCGACACTACTGCTCGTGAGACAGTATGCACTCGACTACGGCGCCGACGGCATTCGCTCCAACGCGGTCAATGCCGATCGCATCCGATCCGGCATTCTGACCGAGGACTTCATCGCCCAGCGCGCAAAGGCGCGCGGGCTCAGCGAGAAAGAATACATGAGCGGTAATTTGCTTCAGCGCGAAGTGACGGCCGAGGATGTGGCGCAGGCTTTCCTGCACCAAGCGCTTGAGCTAAAGACCACCGCCAACATCACGACCGTGGATGGTGGCAACATCGCGGCGGCATTGCGCTAGCGCGCGCACTTGTCAGAAAGCGTACGATTCTTCATCCTGCACCGACACCAATAAGGAACCGATACTATGCTGCGAACCTTGGCCCTGGCCATTGCCCTTCTTCCGGTAGCGCTTGCGGCAACGCCGGCTTCGGCCGTTACATCTGAAGAAAAAAGGGAAACCTGCAAGGTCGGCGCCGAAAGCCAGCAGCTGCAGGGTGCAAAGCGCGACGCCTTCATCAAGAAGTGCATGGCGGGCGGCAACTATGAGCCCCCAGCGCGAAAAAACGCCAAGGCTGCACCCAAACCGCAGTGACCGCGCCGATCAGGCGGCCCGGACAGCGGGCCGCTCGAGCGGAGTCACGTCGAACTGGCGGAGAGTCCCTCGCCGCAGAACGTCGATCGCAATCGGTCGCCCGATCCGATCGCCGTTAAGCAGCCGGATAAGATCGTCCACCCCGGTCACGGGAACGCCATCGGCGCGCACGATGGTGTCGAGGCTCATCAGCCCGGCCAGAGCCGCCGGCCCGTTCGCCTCAAGCGTCGTAATCATCGCTCCGGATGAATTTTCGATTTCGGCGACGCGCGCGTGACGTCGTGGCACCGCCGTCGTTTGTGCCGACACTCCGATATAGGAGCGCCGAACGCGGCCGTGCTGGATGAGTTCGCTGAGCACGAACTGCGCTGTGTTGCTTGCGACGGCAAAGCAGATGCCCTGCGCGCCCATGATCACGGCGGTGTTGATGCCGATCACTTCGCCACGCGATGACACCAGCGGCCCGCCGGAATTGCCAGGGTTGAGGGCAGCGTCGGTCTGAATCACGTCTTCGATGAGACGCCCCGTACGCGAGCGCAGCGAGCGCCCGAGTGCCGAAATGACGCCGGCGGTCACAGTCGATTCAAACCCTAGCGGGTTGCCGATTGCGACCACGAGTTGCCCGCGCTTGAGCTTTTTGGAATCTCCCAATCCGGCACTCGGCAGATCGCGCGCCGACCCCACACGCACAAGCGCGAGATCGGTGTCCGGATCGACGCCGAGGGCGCGCGCATCCATAACGCGGCCCTCCGCGTCCTGCACGCGCACCTCTTTGGCGCCCTCGACAACGTGCGAATTGGTGAGGACAAGGCCGTCCGGCGCGATGATCACGCCGGATCCAACGCCGCCGGGGAGGCCCTTGTCATTGCGAATCTCCACGCGCACCACGGCTGGGCCGACGGCGTCGGCCACGGTGGTGACGGCATTGGAATAGGCGTCGAGGACTTCGGTATCGGAGACGGAAGTCACCGCCTCGCCGATGTCCCCGACATCGGACGACGAAGCAAAATCTAGCATTGGTTTTTCGGGGTTTTGTTGAACGTACATTGATGTAGGGACGGTTAGGTCCAAATTAAAGATGCCTCCCCCCGATGCCTCC
>Ga0310909_10001787_pt1 | contig 12898 bp, 17 predicted proteins | sample GREbulkMGT000H_FD_203449 | JGI IMG/M metagenome (GOLD analysis project Ga0310909, IMG submission 203449) | Lab enrichment of tropical soil microbial communities from Luquillo Experimental Forest, Puerto Rico - GRE.bulkMG.T000H | ecosystem: Environmental > Terrestrial > Soil > Tropical forest >... | reverse complement strand
CCGCTTCGGCCTTACAGGCCACGTCGGCCAGCGCGCCGTCGATCTACCGCTCGAAATCCGCCAGCGGCTCTCGCTCGTAGTCGCCGTCGTCCACCAGCCCGAGATGCTGATCCTCGACGAGCCGACGTCGGGTGTCGACCCACTGGCGCGTGACCGGTTTTGGGAATTGCTGGTCGAATTGTCGCGCGATCAGGGTGTGACGATCTTTGTCTCGACCCATTTCATGAATGAAGCCAGCGTTGCGACCGCATTGCACTGATGGATTCAGGACGGGTTCTGGCAATCGATACCCCGGCTGGTCTGGTCGAGGCGCGCGGCGTCACGACACTCGAGGATGCGTTCATTGCCTACCTCGAAGAGGCCGCGAAAACGCATGCTGTCGCCGCACTGGCAGAGACTACGTTGGGGGCACATCGGAGATCTGGTACTAATTCTGTGGAGCGGTCGTTCAGTATTCAGCGTCTATTTTCCTGCACGATCCGCGAATCGCTAGAACTTTTGCGCGACCCGATTCGGCTCGGCTTTGCGCTGTTCGGTACGACTTTCCTGATGCTGGTTTTGGCTTCGGCATCTCGACCGACGTCAACAATCTAACCTTTGCCGTGCTGGACCGCGACCAGAGCCACGAGAGCCGGGCCTATCTAGAGGAGATGCACGGCTCGCCCTACTTTCTCGAAAAACCCGCGCTTGCCGATTATGCCGATCTCGAGCGGCGGCTCGGGAACGGGGGCATCAGTGTCGGCATCGAAATCCCGCCCCGCTTTGGTCGTGATATCGCGCGCGGGCGGCCGGTGTGGGTTGCCGCCTGGGTGGATGGCGCAAGGCCGTTCGTTGCCCAGACGATCCGCGGCTATCTCCAGGGCATGCACCAATTGTATCTCGCCGATCCGGCGGTGAAGACGTCACTGGGAACAACGTGGCCACCGGCCAATATCGCGATCAGGTTCAAGTACAACCAGGATTTTGACAGCGTCTATGCGATGGTGCCGTCGACAATGGCAATGGAGCTGGCGCTGTTCCCGGCGATTTTGATGGCACTCGCGATCGTGCGCGAAAAAGAACTTGGCTCGATTACCAACCTGTACGTGACCCCGGTTACGCGGGTCGAGTTCCTCGTCGGCAAGCAGTTGCCCTACATCGCGGTAGGGATGGTCAACTTTCTATTGATGTTTGTGATGGCGCTGCTCGTCTTCGAGGTGCCGCTTAAGGGAAGCTTTCCGACATTGCTGCTGGGGACATTGATCTATGTCGCCGTGACCACGGCGTACGGCATGCTGATCTCGGCCTTTGCCCACACCCAGATTGCCGCGCTCTTTGGCACAGCCATTCTGACAGTACTGCCGGCAACGATGTTTGCCGGCATGATGGTCCCGGTCTCTGCACTCTCGGGAATGGCGCAGATCATGGGCCGCCTGTTTCCGATGACTTATTTTCTGCCGGTCAGTGTCGGCACCTTTACGAAGGGGCTCGGCTTCTCCGATCTTGCCCCAAAGCTGGCGGCGCTCGCGGTTTTCATCCCGGCCCTGACGCTTCTGAGCCTGCTGTTGCTGCGGAGGCAGGAGCGCTAATGCGAGCACTCGCAAACATCTTTTGGCTCGGCACCAAAGAGTTACGCAGCTTCCTCAACGATTTCGTGCTGCTCGGGCTGGTGATCTATGCGTTCTCGCCCGCCATTATCGCGCAGGCGCAAAGCAGCTCGCAGGAAGTGCACAATGCGTCGATCGCCATTGTCGACGAGGATCATTCGGAATTGTCGCGCCGCATCGCACACGCCTTTCCGCCTCCCTATTTCCAAATGCCTCAGTCGATCGCCGAGCGCGACATCGTCCCGTTGATGAATAGCGGACGATATACATTCGTGATCGACCTCCCGCCGAATTTTCAGCGCGATGTTCTCGGCAGGCGCCAACCCTCGATCCAGCTGAATGTCGATGCAACCGCGATGGTGCAGGCGGGGCTAGGGGCCGACTACGCGCAGCAGATAATCATGACCGAGATCAGCGACTTTCTCTCGCGGCGCGATGGCAATCCGCTGTCGCAGGTCAACCTGCTCGTGCGCATCGCCTTCAACCCGAACGTCACAACCGCGTGGTTCACCAGTGTGATGGGCATCATCAACAGCATCACGATGCTTGCGATCATCCTGGCGGGGGCGGCCGTTGTCCGCGAACGCACGGAACAATGGACCATCTCCTGGCGATGCCGCTGACCCCGTTCGAGATCGCGATGTCAAAGATCTGGGCGAATGGCCTCGTCATCGTCGTGGCCGTCGGCCTTTCGCTACGCCTCGTTGTACACGGACTGCTCGTGTTCCGATCGCAGGGTCGATACCGCTGTTCCTGATCGGCGCCGCGGTCTACCTGTTTTTTGCTACCACGATCGGCATTTTCCTCGGGACGATCGCGCGGTCGATGCCTCAGCTCGCCCGCTCTATCTGCTGGTCTTTCTGCCGATGAACATGCTCTCCGGCAGCAACACGCCGCTCGAAAGCATGCCGCCCTGGCTGGCGACGATCATGGAGGCATCACCCTCGACGCATTTCGTCTCGCTCGCGCAGGCGATCCTTTATCGCGGCGCCGGGTTTGCTGTGGTTTGGCCACAATTCGTAATTGTCGCATTGATCGGCGGGGTCTTTCTGTGGCTGGCCTTGCTTCGCTTCCGGCGAGTCTCCGGCGCGGTTGCCTAACGCCGGGATCCGGGGGCCGCCGGCGCAATCCCCGCCGCAACGCTGCTTTTCTTAGTGGGGATCAATCGGCTAATGGGGATCAATCGGCGCGGGCTGCTGCGTTGATCGTTGTCGCCGGCTTTTCTGATGCATTGACGATCCAGTCGGAGCAGCGCGTCACATCAGGTGCGGCCGCGCCCCGGAGCCTAACAATGCGATCCTGCAGGCGGCGGAGTGAATCGCTCCCGATCCGATGCCAGTGGTATATGTGCCGGGCTCGCGATCGGTCTTGCGGACGAGCAGGTGTACGCGATCGGTATTGCGGCTTCGGACGAGAGCGACAGCGGTACTCTCATCGCCATCCTTGCCGGCGAGCCAACCATGTGCGAGCAGTTCGAAGCTTCCGTCGTCGCCCTCGATCATGATCAAGGATTCCCGGATCTCGCCGCCGTATTGCAGAAAAATTAATCGCGTGATCCCTGCATCTGAGCCCCTCCTCTACGACCTAATGAAGCCTACCCGCGCACCACAATGGACGTATTGATCTAGATCAACGCGCCCCGTTCGTTACAACAGTAATTATTCCGGGCGTTGCAATCGCTCGTCGCACTGACCGATGGATGTCATCAGCCCTCATGATCTATCGGATGCGCTTGGCGAGCTCGCGCTCGACCTGCGCTGGACCTGGAGCCACCAGGCGGATGCCTTGTGGCAGCGGGTAGATGCGGAGGCTTGGCGCCGCACGCAAAACCCCTGGACGATCCTCCAGGATAGTTCGGCCGAGCGGCTGCGGGCGCTTGCCACAGATCGCTTGTTCATCGCCGAACTCGAACGGCTCACCCGGGCTCGGCGAGAGTATCTCGAGACACCGGGCTGGTTCGCATCGGCGCACGGCATAGCCACCCTGTCGGGTGTTGCGTATTTCAGCATGGAATTCGGCCTCGGCGAGGCATTGCCGCTCTATGCCGGCGGGCTCGGTATCCTGGCCGGCGATTTTATGAAAACCGCCAGCGATCTCGGCCTGCCGGTGATCGGCATCGGGCTGTTGTACCAAGAGGGTTATTTCCGGCAGTTCATCGACGCCACCGGTGCGCAGCAAGAAGCCTTCCCGTTCAACGACCCGGGCTCGATGCCGATCCGGCCAGCACAAGGGCCGGATGGGGCATGGCTCCACATTCACCTGGACCTGCCCGGGCGCGTCGTCCAGCTGCGGGTCTGGCAGGCGCTGGTCGGGCGTGTCCAACTCTATCTTCTCGATGCCAACGATCCGCTTAACAGCCCGGCTGATCGGGGTATCACCGGAAAACTCTATGCTACCGGGACGGAGATCCGCCTTTTGCAGGAGATCATACTCGGCGTCGGGGGCTGGCGCGTGGTCGAGGCGCTCGCACCGGATATTGAAATCTTTCACATGAACGAAGGCCATGCGGCGTTTGCCGTACTCGAACGGGCGCGGTCCTATATGCGGCGCTCGGGCCTTTCTTTTTGGGAGGCGTTGTGGGCAACCCGGCCCGGCAATGTGTTCACGACCCACACTCCAGTCGCCGCCGCCTTCGACCGTTTTCCGGCCGAGCTGCTCCCCAAATATGCCCGGTATCTCGGGTCGTTCCTTACTGAAACTGGCATTGAATTAAGTGAATTGCTGGCGCTGGGGCGAGCCCGCCCGAATAGCGACGAGCCGTTCAACATGGCCTATCTGGCAATGCGCGGATCGCTCGCGACCTTTGGTGTCAGCCGGTTGCACGGCGCGGTCAGCCGCAGGATTTTCCAGCCCCTCTTTCCGCGCTGGCCGGAGAGCGAGGTTCCGGTCGGCCACGTGACCAACAGCGTGCATGTCCCCAGCTGGGACTCGCCGTCGGCTGACGATTTGTGGACGACCGCCTGTGGCAAGGAACGCTGGCGCGGCATGCCCGACACACTCTCCGCTTTGGTTTCCAGTATTTCTGACGAGCAGCTGTGGACCATGGCCAGTGAGGACCGGCAGGTTTTGATCCAAAAGGTGCGAATGCGCCTGGTTCGGCAGCTCGCTAGCCGCGGTGATCCTCCCGAGGCTGTGGATGAAGCCGCAAACGTGCTTGATCCGAACGCACTGATGCTCGGCTTCGCGCGTCGTTTCACCGGTTATAAGCGCCCGAACCTGCTGCTGCGGGATCCGGCACGGCTGGCGCGGTTGCTAAACGACCCGGTACGGCCTGTCCAGCTGGTCCTCGCCGGCAAGGCCCATCCGGCTGACCTTGAAGGAAAGAAAATGATCCGCGACTGGATCGAGATCGCTCAGCAACCCGAGTTCCGCCGGCGCGTCGTATTCCTCGAGGACTATGACATCGCGCTCGCCCAGGAGCTGGTGCAGGGCGTCGATGTCTGGATCAACACCCCGCGCCGACCGTGGGAAGCGTGCGGGACGAGCGGCATGAAAGTCCTCGTAAATGGTGGCCTTAACCTTTCTGAGCGCGACGGCTGGTGGGACGAGGCGTACGCCGCGGACCTGGGTTGGGCGATCGGCGATGGTCGCGAATGCCCGGAGGGCGAGCGAGACGCCCCGGACGCCGACGCGCTCTATTCGATCCTCGAGCAAGAGGTCGTGCCGGAATTTTATGCTCGCGACGCGGCAGGGATACCGCGGCAATGGCTCGAGCGCGTGCGGCGGAGTATGGCGGTACTCGCGCCGACCTTTAGCAGCAGCCGCATGGCGCGCGAATATGTCGAGCAGTATTACTTGGCAGGCGCCGCCGAGCTCCGCAGACGGATGGCCAACGGGGGCGAGCCTGCCCGCGAGATGCAGTGCTGGGAGCTTCGCCTACGGCGGCACTGGTCAGATCTCCACATCGGGGTGAAAACCGTTAGCCGCGACGGCCCAACCTGGTCCTTCTCTGTCGCGGTGGATCTCGGCGGGATCGCAGCGCAGGATGTGGCGGTTCAGCTTTATGCCGAGCCGCGCGCTGGCGTGCCGCCCTTCGTCGGCGAACTCTCCTCCGCCCCGTCGTCTGCCGGGACCTACACCGGGTCAGCGCCGGCAAGCCGGCCGGCGGAGGAATACACGGTGCGAATTATTCCCCGCTGTACCGGAGCGGCTGTTCCCGCCGAGCTTCCCTTAATTTTATGGCAGGACTGAACGCCGCTCGTACCGGTGGGTGCCCGCTGCGCCGTGCTTATCGATTGATGTGCATCAATGAGCACGGTGGTTTGCCACGCGCAAATGCAGCTGCGAAACGCATCAGGAAAGGGGTATTCATATGACCAGCTTTACGTTTTCCGTTGAACAGATGAGGTCCGCCCCGCCCGAGGTGCGGCGCTGGATCGAGCGCGAAATCACGGCGGCGCTTGCCGTCCTGAACAGGTCTGACCACGACCCCTCACAAGTTCATGCGGCTGCGCTTGCGACCTGCCTGCTACAGGAGGCGTTGCAGCTTTTCGAAATGATCAAAGGCAATTTTCTCTTGTCGCAGGTTTTCTTCGAATTGGCCCGCGATATGCCAAATAGCCACGGCGCGGCGCCACTCCATCCCCTCAGCGTCGCCGATATCTTACGCCACAGGCGGCTTGGCGATGGCGATCGGCTCGTCGATTGCTTCACTGCCATCAATCAGGCGTTTCAGACGATCCGCAACGATCCGGAAGCGACGCTATTTGGCTTTGATCAACAAGGACATGTGTTCATTCACCAAGCGACGCACGACAGCATTCGTCAGCTCTGGGACCAGTTGTACGCTGCCCATGCGCCGATGGCCGGGTTCACGCCGCCACACCTCGGGACAAGCGAGGACATCGCTCAACACCCGCCGGGTTCGGCCAGCGTCAACTTCTGAATGGGATTTCAAATGAAGCAAGCGAACTTGCGCCCTCGCGGGCTTGCTGCCGTTCGCCGGATCGCTGGACATGCCCAGGAAGATCACATCCTGGATCCGTATCAGCAGCAACAAAAGCTGGAGGACGACACCATCTGCCGACAATGCGGCGCAGTCTATCACAAGGGACGCTGGCAGTGGGGGGGCCAGACCCAGGAGCGGCCAGAAAGCGCTTTGTCCAGCCTGCCGGCGCATCAGCGACAAGTTTCCGGCCGGCGTCGTCGAATTGCGCGGCGCCGTCGAACGCCAACAGAAGGACGACATCGTTCGTTTAGCGCGCCATCAAGAGGAAGCCGAAAAGAGCGAGCATCCGCTCAACCGCATTATCTCGATCGACGAGGATGCTGACGGGATTGTCATCAACACGACAGACATCCACCTGCCGCGCCGGATCGGCGAAGCCGTCGAACGCGCCTTCCACGGCAGCCTCAATGAGGATTGCGATGAAGGCGGATACTTCGTACGCGTCAATTGGACCGCTAAAATCTAGCTCCACACGGTTGCTCGTGTCAAATCGCCGGAAACAGTGGCCCTGGGCGGAGCGGCCCGGTTACCGAATGATCCTCAACGCCTCGGACACCGGGGATATTTTCGGCCGCAACACGCAGCGCCCTGCGTTCTTCCTCCGATCCGACGACGCCCCACAAATGGACGATGCCGTCCGAGACCACAATTTCCGATTCGCTACAATTTACACATCTCTGCTTGCGCAGCTCGGCTAACAAACGGCTGCGTATCGGGCCGTCCCGGTCATCTTCAGATGAATTGGCTCCGCCGCTGGCCAATACTCGTAGGAGATCAGCACGGCTGACGATCCCGGCCAGCTTGCCGTCATGCAGGACCGGCACGCGCTTGATGCTTCTGGCCTCCATTAGATCGGCTATTTCACCGAGAGTCGCCAATTGGCCGACGCTAACCACGTCGCGGGTCATTATATCAGCGAGCCGTCGCGCATGGGACTTGATGTATTCACCGGCCAAACGAGAATTCGGCGAGAACCACTCGCTCCAGCTTGAGCGCTGGCGCTCGGTACCGGTTTCGGCCCGGCGCAATAAGTCGCCTTCGGTGATGATGCCGACAAGCTGCCGATCCTCATCTACAATGGGAAGACCGCTGATGCGATTGTTGATCATCAGCTTCGCCGCGTCTTGGACGGTCGTTTGCGGCGTGGCCGTCACGATTTGGCTGGTCATTACATCGATCGCCCTCATGCGACCCTCCTTCGTGCGATAGGCAAGGCTAGTCTCGAACACTGCAGCATCATTGATTTGGATCAAAGTTGGGCCTGGCTAAGCCCATATTCCTCATGAGGCCCGACCGTTTTTCGGCCCGTAATGGCGTTATCAGTCTCGCTTTGCTCGAATGTCTGCTAACTCACGCCTTTTGATGCCCCGCATTGAGCGGGGTCATACATCGCTTCTCTACAAGACTGATCCTCCGCCGCTTGCCATTGATCTGGATCAAAGCCGGGGGCAGACGCTCTAGTATAATTAAGTTTCGAAACAGCGGGCCAGGCGAAGACTGTGCTGTTGAACGAGGTGGTCACATGGACGTCTATCAAACTCTGCTGCAGGATCACCAAACGATATGGCAAATCTTAAGTAATATTGAGAAGACTAATGTAAGTGAGGCCGAACGGCGAGAACTGTTATTTAGCACTCTGCGAGAGAAGCTGGAAGCTCATGAGATACTCGAAGAGACCGTATTTTATCCGGAGATTGACAAGTTTCCGATCGCGGGCGAACTCGTGAACGTGGCGTTCGACGAGCCCACAGAATTCGACGCAATCCTATAGGAGATATCAGAGTTACCCTGGAGAGAGTCGCCGAGCTTAAGGATCTCGTGCAGCAACACGTAATCAACGAGGAGAACAGGATGTTTCCGGCGGCGCGCAACGAACTTCCCGATAGTCGCGCCGAGCAACTCGGCCGGAAAATTCAAGAATTGAAACGGAAAGACGCGCCTGATCGCTCGTTCGCAGGCCCCAGTAACCGCGTCGTTTGAACGAACACATCCCCCGCGGGTTTGATCTGGCTCAATGCGAGACGCAGTGATCTGGGCTTAAACTAGCCTCGAGGCATTCCGATGCGCGCGATGGACGTTATGACGACCAAGGTGATCACGGTTGGCGAAAACGCGACTGTGCCGGAAGCCGCAAAGCTGCTGGCTGAGCAAGGAATAAGCGCAGTCCCCGTCATCGATAAGGACGACCGGGTTATTGGCATGCTCAGCGAAGGAGATCTGTTGCACCGGGCCGAAACTGGAACCGAACGGCGGCGCTCGTGGTGGCTCGAGACGGGGACCTCAACCGACTAACTAGCCGCAGAGTACATCAAGTCGCATAGCGGCAAGGTGGGAGAGGTCATGACGCGGGGCGTCATCTCGGTTATCGAGCAGTCCGCAGTTGCCGATATTGCCGTTCTGCTCGAAACCCACCGAATCAAGCGGGTGCCGGTCCTGCGCGATGGCAAGCTCGTGGGGATTGTGAGCCGGGCTAACCTTGTACGAGCCCTGGCGATGACGATCAATGGGCCGCCCAGCGTCACCGAGGCTGATGACCGCGCAATCCGTGACAAGCTGCTGGCCGAGCTGAAGGCGCAGAAATGGGCCGAGGTTTCGCCCGCGAATGTCACCTTTAAAGACGGCGTCGTCCATTTGTGGTCGTCCTACTTGTCCGACCGCGAAAGGCGGGCACTCGTTCTGCTGGCCGAGAATACCCCCGGGGTGCGGCGTGTTGAGAATCATATGCGGTCAGTGCCCACCTATATGCCGCGCTAGATTTTGTCGAATTTTAATAGGGAGCCGAGAGATGTCACCGCATCCGATTGCCTACAAAGCCGAGGTCTCGGTCGATTTCCCGGACAAGGCCTACATGGGCAGTTTTAGCCGGCACTACAATTCGACGCCTACGCCGACACGGATGGCGTCGCCATCAGACTGGTGCGGCCGGGCGGGGATCGGCGTGAGGCGATGGTCCATCTGCACTATGGGCTTCTGGCGGGGATCCTCGCCGAACTCGCCAGGTCGCTAACCGCACGCGATCCGCTCGACGAAACGCATCGCATGGAGCCCAGCGAAGCGGCAAAGAAGCTACCGCCGCCATCGAGCCGCGAGAGAAGCGAGTGACAAACAATGCTTGATCGAGCTTTGTGCACCCTGCTGACGCTATCGGTGCTTGCCCTGGTCCCGCATGCCGTCCGGGCGGACGTTGAGAAAGGCGCGCAACTCGCGCGGCAATGGTGTGCCAATTGTCATGTCATCGGCGGCAATCCGCCCGGTGCCGTTCCGCAAGGGCCACCGAGCTTTCAGGCAATCGCACGAAGCGGAATGATGGCCGACCAGCTTCGCGCGTTTCTGTCGCACCCTCACGTGCGATGCCGGATCTCGCCCTGACGCGCGCCGAGATCGACGATCTCATCGGCTACATCGAGACGCTTCGGTAGGCGCCGATCGTGAACGGCGCTGCAGCCTTGTCGAGCCTATGGTGGCGGGACTCCCGGCGCCCGCCTGCTTCGCATCACCATCACGACGCGGCGATTGCCCAGCGGTTGATCGACGCCGCCGCCGCGGAACCTGACGAGCTGCTGCAACAGCTCGGTACGACCTCCGAGGGTGTGACTACAGAGGCGGCAGCACAAAGACTGTCTGCGTTCGGGCCCAACCTTGTCGCTCACGAGCGCCAGCAGAGCCTCGTCGAAGAATTGATGGGGCGCATCAAGAACCCCTCAATTTCCTGCTGCTGTCTCTCGCGGCAGCGTCTTATTTTCTCGGCGACTAGCGGGCGGCCGCGGTGATTGCTGTGATGGTGCTGCTGAGCGTCTCTCTTGCCTTTGCGCAAGAGCATCGCTCGAACAACGCCGCCGCCAAGCTTCGCGCAATGGTACGAACCACCGCGACCGTTCTGCGCCGCACCGGGGCCGGCGAGCAGACCCTGGAAGTCCCGATCGAAGAGCTCGTTTCCGGGGATGTCGTGAAGCTGTCGGCGGGGGACCTGATCCCGGCCGATCTGCGGCTGCTGGCGGCCAAGGACCTATTCCTGAACGAAGCGGCGCTGACCGGGGAAGCGATGCCGGTCGAAAAATCCGCGGCAGCAGTTCACGGCCGCGGGGGGGCGCCGACCGATTTGTCCAATATTTGCTTCATGGGCAGCAATGTGCTGAGCGGTGCTGGAACCGCGGTCGTCGTCCAATCCGGTGCGGCGACCTATTTCGGCGAGCTTGCCGGAATGCTGGTACGGCAGCGTGCTGCCACCAGCTTCGACAAGGGGATCACGCGCTTTACCTGGCTGATGATCCGCTTCATGGCAGTCATGGTGCCGAGCGTCTTTATTATCAACGGCGTGACCAAGGGTGATTGGTTAGAGGCGCTGATGTTCGCGCTCGCCGTCGCCGTCGGCCTGACACCCGAAATGCTGCCGATGATCGTGACCGTCAATCTGGCGAAGGGGGCCATCGCGATGTCGCGCAAGCGGGTGATCGTCAAGCGCCTCAATTCGATCCAGAACTTCGGGGCGATGGATGTCCTGTGCACCGACGTCCTGTGCACCGACAAAGACAGGTACGCTAACCCAGGACAAGATCATCCTGATGCATCATTATGATCTGCATGGCCAGGAATCGAACCGCGTCCTCGAATACGCCTATCTCAACAGTCATTTTCAGTTCGGCTTAAAAAACCTCCTGGACATTGCCGTGCTCGACCACGTCGAGATGAAGGAACATGTCCAGCTCGAGCATCGCTTCGAAAAAATCGACGAGCTTCCCTTCGATTTCTCGCGGCGGCGCATGTGGGTCGTCCTGGAGACTGAGGAAAAGAAACACCTGTTGATCTGCAAAGGCGCAGTCGAGGAAGTATTTGCCGCTTGCACACATTATGCGATGGACGGCGATGTGGCCGTGCTCGACGCAAGCCACCTCGAGCGGATGCAGCAACAGACGGCAAGGCTCAATGCCGATGGATTTCGGGTGATTGCTGTCGCGTATAAGGATTTCCCCAATCCCCGACCAGCTTATCACACAGCGGACGAAAGCGACCTGATTCTACTCGGTTATATCGCCTTCCTCGATCCGCCGAAGGAGAGCGCCAGGACAGCGATCGCCGCGCTGGCACACTCCGGGGTGGACGTTAAAATCCTCACGGGCGACAACGACATCATCGCCCGCAAGATCTGCCGTGAGGTTGGCGTCCTGACCGACGATGTCCTCCTCGGCAGTGACGTGGACAAACTGACCGACCCGAAATTGGCGCAGCGCCTCGAAACCGTTACGGTGTGCGCCAAGGTGTCACCTGCGCAAAAGTCCCGGATCATCGAAGCTCTACACCTGGCCGGACATGTCGTCGGCTTTCTCGGCGACGGGATCAATGACGGCCCCGCGCTGAAGAGCGCCGATGTCGGGATTTCGGTCGATACCGCCGTCGACATTGCCAAGGAATCCGCCGACATCATCCTCCTCGAGAAAAGCCTTATGGTGTTGTCAGATGGGGTGTTCGAAGGCCGCAAGAGTTTTGGCAACATTGTCAAACACATAAAGATGGGAGGCAGCTCGAATTTCGGAAACATGTTCAGTGTACTCGGGGCGAGCATTTTCCTGCCGTTCCTGCCAATGGCACCGATACAGGTGCTGACCAATAATCTCCTCTACGATTTTTCACAGACGACGATCCCGACCGATAATGTCGATAATGAGTACATCGCTGCACCCAGACGCTGGGACATCGGCGATATCACCAAATTCATGCTGTTCCTCGGGCCGATCAGCTCAATTTTCGACTACGTCACCTATGCGACATTGCTTCTCGCGTTCGGCGGCTGGACCAATCCTCCGTTATTTCAGACGGGGTGGTTCGTCGAGTCGTTGCTGACGCAGACATTGGTCATTCACATCATCCGCACCGCAAAAATTCCCTTTTTTCAAAGCCGTGCCAGCAATTCACTGATCGCGACGACGATCCTGGTGGCTGGTGCCGGCGCGCTCCTTCCCTATTCCCCACTGGGCTCGACGCTGGGGTTTGTGCCGTTGCCAGACCTTTACTGGCCTGCCGTTTTCGCCATCATTCTTGGCTATTGTATTTTGGCCCACCTGGTCAAGACCTGGTTCGTGCGGCGCTGGGGTCTATAAGCGATACGTAGTTTTACGTACGTAATCTCCCTAACAGGATTCGGAAAAAGTCGGCCTATTGGTCCAGATATTGGGTTATAAGTCATGTCGCGTGACGAGATGTGGGGACGTCCGATGCGCGGTTGGGATGTCAAGAGCGACGTGCTGTTCAGCTACGTGAGCTGCGAGGCGCGGGTTCCAAAGGATCATCCGTTGCGGCCGATCCGGCAGATTGTGGACAAGGCGCTGGCGACGCTGTCGCCGGAATTCGAAAAGCTGTACGCCAAACT
>Ga0310909_10001786_pt1 | contig 12900 bp, 9 predicted proteins | sample GREbulkMGT000H_FD_203449 | JGI IMG/M metagenome (GOLD analysis project Ga0310909, IMG submission 203449) | Lab enrichment of tropical soil microbial communities from Luquillo Experimental Forest, Puerto Rico - GRE.bulkMG.T000H | ecosystem: Environmental > Terrestrial > Soil > Tropical forest >... | reverse complement strand
CGTGAGCTGACGCTATGCTGAGTCTCGCCGAATATCGCAACAAACCGCAAAGCCTTGCCGACTTCCTGCCCTGGGTGGCGCTTGTGGCCGAAGGCGTGGTCCTGAACAAGGACGGCAGCTTTCAGCGCACCGCGCGCATCCGCGGGCCCGACCTCGACTCGGCAACGCCCGCTGAGCTCGTCGGCACGACGGCACGGCTCAACAATGCATTACGGCGCCTCGGCTCCGGTTGGGCCGTCTTTATCGAGGCAAGCCGCAACGCGGCCCAGTCCTATCCACAAAGCAAGTTTCCCGATCCAGTCTCGGCGCTGGTCGATGTCGAGCGCAAAGCCCAGTTCGAGGAGGCGGGCGCTCACTTCGAAAGCGCCTATTACCTGACATTCCTCTACCTCCCGCCGGCTGAAGAAGCAGCCCGGGCCGAGGCTTGGCTCTACGAGGGCCGCAGGCGGGATGGGGGCGTCGATGCCCACGAAGTTCTCAAAGGCTTCATCGATCGGACCGATCGAGTGCTGCAGCTCATCGAAGGCTTCGTGCCGGAAGCGGTTTGGCTCTCGGACGAGGAGACGCTGACCTACCTGCATTCCTGTATCTCGACCAGGCGCCATCGCGCCCGCGTCCCGGAAGTGCCGATGTATCTCGACGCCATCCTGGTCGACGAGGCACTCGCCGGCGGGCTCGAGCCGCGGCTCGGCAAGGCGCACCTGCGCACGTTGACAGTGTTGGGATTCCCGTCTGCGACCTATCCCGGGATCCTCGACGAGCTCAATCGGCTCGCGTTTCCCTACCGCTGGTCGACCCGGGCGATCGCGCTCGACAAGACCGACGCCACCAAAATCCTCACCCGCATCCGGCGCCAGTGGTTCGCCAAACGCAAATCCGTCATGGCGATCCTCAAGGAGGTGATGACCAACGAAGCGTCGGCCCTGCTCGACACCGACGCCCACAACAAAGCGCTCGATGCCGACGCGGCGCTCCAAGAGCTCGGTTCTGACCTGATCGGCCAGGCCTACGTGACCACGACCGTCACGGTCTGGGATGACGACGTCCGGGCCGCCGACGAAAAGCTGCGCCTCGTCGAGAAAGTGATCCAAGGCCGCGACTTCACCTGCATCGCCGAGAGCGTCAACGCCGTCGAGGCCTTCCTCGGAAGCCTGCCGGGCCATGCTTACGCCAATGTCCGCCAGCCGCCCGTCTCGACGCTCAATCTCGCCCACATGATTCCGCTCTCGGCCGTGTGGGCCGGACCCGAGCGCAACGAGCACCTCGACGGCCCGCCGCTATTGTTTGCCAAGACCGAAGGCGCGACGCCATTCCGTCTCTCACTCCATGTCGGCGATGTCGGCCACACCCTCGTCGTCGGACCGACCGGCACCGGCAAGAGCGTGCTGCTGGCCCTGGTCGCGCTGCAGTTCCGGCGCTATCCCGGCTCCCAGATCTTCGCGTTCGATTTCGGCGGCTCGATCCGTGCCGCGGCGCTCGCCATGGGCGGCGACTGGCACGACCTCGGCGGCGCGCTCTCCGACGACGCGATCGAGCCCGTCGCTTTGCAGCCGCTGGCTGCGATTCTCGACCCGGCAGAGCAAGCCTGGGCGGCCGAGTGGGTTGCGGGAATTCTGGCCCGGGAAGGTGTGACGGTCACGCCCGAGGCCAAAGAACACCTGTGGTCGGCGCTGACATCGCTCGCCAGCGCGCCCGCGGTTGAACGCACGCTGACGGGCCTCTCGGTTCTGCTCCAGTCCGGCACGCTCAAGCGCGCGCTGCAGTCTTATTGCGTCGGCGGGCCGTGGGGCCGGTTGCTTGATGGCGAGACTGAACGCCTCGGCGACACCGATGTTCAGGCCTTCGAAACCGAGGGACTGATCGGCACCGCCGCGGCTCCCGTCGTGCTCACCTATCTGTTCCATCGCGTCGAGCGACGCCTCGACGGCAGGCCGACATTGCTGATCGTCGATGAAGGCTGGCTCGCGCTCGATGATCCGACGTTTGGGGCGCAATTGCGCGAGTGGCTCAAGACCCTGCGCAAGAAGAACGCTAGCGTTGTGTTCGCAACCCAGTCGCTGGCGGACATCGAGACCAGTGCGATCGCCGCCACCATCGTCGAGAGCTGCCCGACGCGTTTGTTCCTGCCGAACGAGCGCGCCATCGAGCCGCAGATCACATCAATCTATCGGCGCTTCGGCCTCAACGATCGGCAGATCGAGATCATCGCTCGCGCCACGCCGAAGCGCGACTATTACTGCCAGTCGCGCCGCGGCAATCGGTTGTTCGAACTGGGTCTCGGTGACATCGCGCTCGCCTTCACCGCCGCCTCAGCCAAAACCGACCAGACCGCGATCGCCCGCATTCTCGCCGAGCACGGCCGCGAGTACTTCGCCGCTGGCTGGCTGCGCCACAAGGGCTTGGATTGGGCCGCGGATCTCCTCACTCCGAAACGTGACCAACAGCAGGAATTGATCCAATCAGACTTGGAGATGACGCCATGATGCGCTTTCTTCGTCGCGCGGTGTTGGTCGGCCTTGCATCCGGGATGGTGGCGTTCGGAGCATTGTCAGCCCGCGCGCAGATGCTGGTCTATGACCCTTCTAACTACGCGCAGAATGTCCTCCAGGCCGTTCGCGCCTTGCAGCAGATCAACAATCAGATCACCAGCCTGCAGAACCAAGCCTTGATGCTGCTCAATCAGGCGAGGAACCTGGCGAGTCTGCCCTATTCGTCACTTCAAGCCATCGATCAGTCGATCGCGCGCACGGAGCAGCTGCTCAGCCAGGCCCAGCGCATCGCCTACGACATCAATCAGATCGACCAGGCCTTTGCCCGAACCTATCCGCAGAGCTACGCCGGCTCGACCTCCTCGCAACAGCTCTACAGCGATGCTCAGACCCGCTGGCAGAATGCGTTCGCCGGCTACCAGGATGCGCTGCGGGTCCAGGCCGGCGTCGTGCAGGCGCTCGACGTCACGCGGGCGCAGACCGACGCGCTCGTCTCGTCGAGCCAGTCAGCGACAGGCATCCTGCAAGCCACCCAAGCTGGCAACCAGCTCGTGGCTTTGCAGACGCGCCAGCTCCTCGACCTGACAGCGCTCATCGCCGCCCACTCCCGCGCACAGAGCCTTGCCGGCGCCCGCACCACGGCCAGCGACGCGCAGGCACAGGTGCAGTTCAACCAGTTCCTGAGCAACGGTCAGAGCTACCAGCCGCAGACCGTGCAGATGTTCCATTAAGGAGCGCGATGATGAGCTTCAAGATTGTCATCCGCGGCGTCGCTTACGTCGTGTTGGCCGTTGCGCTCCTGGCAACCGCAATCGCGTTGAATAATCGTCAATATAAGCCGGCAGGCACTTTCGAGCCTGCGTCTGCGGAAGACGACCTTGATGGCGAGCTTGCGCGCTGCAAGGCGCTCGGCACGCAAGCCACCGAGGACGCTCGGTGCAAGGCGGTCTGGCAGGCCAGTCGCGAGCGTTTTCTCAACTCCAAGAAGCTGTACCAGGACCGCGCGCCTGATGCTCTTCCACCGGCACCCAACGCCAATGAACCAGGGGGCGGACGCCTTTCCTCGCCGAGCGACAGGACAGTGCAGCCGCAATGAACACCGGCATCATCGACCGTTTCACCGAGGTCTTCACGAGTTACATCGACTCGGGCTTCGCCCTTCTCGGTGGCGAGGTCGCGTTTCTGGCTTCGACCCTGATTGTGATCGACGTCACGCTGGCAGGCCTGTTCTGGGCCTGGGCCGCCGATGAGGACGTCCTCGCGCATCTCACCAAAAAGACGCTGTACGTCGGGTTCTTCGCTTTCCTGATCGGCAACTTCAATGGTCTCGCCAAGATCATCTTCAATTCCTTTGCCGGCCTCGGCCTCAAGGCGGCTGGATCAAGCCTGTCGCCCGATCAATTCCTGCAGCCCGGACGAATTGCAGAGGTCGGCATCGATGCCGGCAAGCCGATCCTGCAGGCCGCCGGCCAGCTCATGGGCTTCGTCTCCTTCTTCGAGAACTTCATTCAGATTTTTGTACTCCTCATCGCCTGGCTCGTAGTGGTCGTCGCCTTCTTCATCCTGGCGGTGCAGCTCTTCGTAACCCTGATCGAGTTCAAGCTCACGACGCTCGCAGGCTTCGTGCTCGTGCCGTTCGGCCTGTTCGGCAAGACGGCATTTCTCGCTGAGCGCGTGCTCGGCAACGTCATCGCATCGGGCGTCAAAGTGCTGGTGCTTGCCGTCATCGTCGGCATCGGCACCACGCTGTTTGGCCAGTTCACCCAAGGATTCGGCGGCAGTCAGCCGTCGCTTGAAGATGCGCTCTCGCTGGTGCTGGCGGCGATGTCGCTGCTCGGCCTCGGCATCTTCGGGCCGGGCATCGCCACCGGCTTGACGGCAGGCGCGCCGCAGCTTGGCGCGGGCGCCGCTGTTGGCACGGCGCTGGCGGCGGGAGGGCTTGGCGTTGCCGGAGCGATGGGCGTACGCGCCGGCGCTGCCGCCGTTGGCCGCGCCGCCGGAGCGGTCGCGCCGGCGCGGTCCGTTGGCGCGTTCGCGGCCGCAGCGACCCAGAGCTCAAGCACGAGCGGGCCGCCCGACTGGGCCCGCCGCATGCGCCGCGAGCAGGCGATCTCGCACGGCGTCTCCGCAGCCGCTCATGCGGTCCGCTCAGGCGATCACGGCGGCGGTTCGACATCGGTTGACCTTAAGGAGGATCGTTGATGCTGTTCCGACGTCCGTCGGTCCGTTACGGCCGCACGCCCGAGCCCGAAACGCCGTTTCAGAAGGCGGCGCAAGTGTGGGACGAGCGCATCGGCTCGGCCCGCGTCCAGGCGCGCAACTGGCGGCTCATTGCCTTCGGCAACCTGTTTTTGGCGGCCGGCCTCGCTTGCGGCCTCCTCTGGCAGGCCGCCCGTGGCACGGTGACTCCCTGGGTCGTCGAGATCGACAAGCTCGGCCAGGCGCAGGCGGTGGCGCCGGCAATCGGCGAATACCAGCCCACCGATCCGCAGATCGCGTGGCATCTCGCGCGCTTCATCGAGAACGTCCGCTCGATGTCGGCCGATCCAGTGATCGTGCGCCAGAACTGGCTCGCTGCCTACGACTTCATCACTGACAAAGGCGCGGTCGCGCTCAACGACTACGCCCGCGCCAATGATCCCTTCAGCAAGATCGGCAAGATCGAGGTGGCGGTCGAGATTTCCAGCGTGATCCGCGCCTCCGCCGACAGCTTCCGTGTCGCCTGGATCGAGCGCCGCTATGAAAACGCAAGTCTCGCCGCGACCGAGCACTGGACCGCGATCCTCACCATCGTGATCGACATCCCGCACAATGCCGAGCACCTGCGCAAGAACCCGCTCGGAATCTTCGTCAACGCCATCAACTGGTCGAAGGAGCTCGGATGATGCGCCGCCATACATTATTATTAGGCCTGCTGTTGTCGATCACCGTGGCCGCCTGCAGCACCTTCAAGCCGCCGCAGATCAGCTATGACGACGCGCGTGCCGAGCCGGCTGTGCTGGAGGCAGAACCGCCGAAGCCGGTCCAGGTGGTCGAAGTCCCCAAGCTTCTGCCATTGCCAGGCCAGCTAAAACCGCTCGCCGGCCGACGGCCGGCACCCGAGCCGCGCGATCCAAAGCAGCGCGTCGACCTCGCCAATGCGGCGGCCCGTGTCCAGCCGACCCGCTCCGGTTATATCAATGCGGTGCAGGTCTATCCGTTTGCCGAGGGCGCACTCTATCAGGTCTATGCCGCGCCCGGAGACGTCACGGATATCGCTCTGGAGAACGGCGAGCAGCTCGTTGGCTCCGGTCCGGTCGCCGCCGGCGACACGGTGCGCTGGATCATCGGCGATACCGAGAGCGGGGAGGGGAGCGCTAAGAAAATCCATATCCTCGTCAAGCCGACCCGTCCGGATCTCGCGACCAATCTTGTCATCAACACCGACCGGCACACCTACCATCTCGAGCTTCGCTCGACCGAAAAGACCTACATGGCCTCGGTCTCCTGGATCTATCCCCAGGACGAGCTCATTGCCCTGCATCGGCAGAACGCAGAGGCCGATACCGCCGCGCCGATCGCAACGGCCCTCGACCTCAACAGCCTCCACTTTCGTTATTCGATCGAAGGCGACAATCCACCCTGGCGACCCGTTCGTGCCTTTGATGATGGGAGCAAAGTGTACATCGAGTTTCCTGCCGGCATCGGCCAGGGCGAGATGCCGCCGCTCTTTATCGTCGGCCCAGAGGGCAATACCTCAGAGCTCGTCAATTATCGCGTCCGCGGCTACCACATGATCATCGATCGGCTCTTTGCCGCCGCCGAACTTCGGCTCGGCGATGGCGCCTCGGAACAGCGCGTGCGTATCGTCCGCACCAATAGGGGTCTGTTCTGGTGAGCGAGCACGGACCTGAGTTTCCCCGCGACGTTGCGGCGGAGCTGCGGTTGCGGCCCGAGCGGCCGCCGGTGACGCGCCTCTCGCGCAGGGTGCTGATGGCGCTGGTCGTGCTCGCAACAGTTTCTGTGTCCGGCGTGCTCATCTGGGCGCTTTCCCAAGGGCAAAGAAAGTCTACCGGCGCGACCGAACTCTACAGTACCGAAAACAAGCCGACGCCGGACGGCCTCTCTGCGCTCCCGCGTGATTACACAGGTCTTCCTCCCAACGTTCCTGCTCTCGGCCCGCCGCTCTTGGGCGATATCGGCCATCCGGTTCCGAATGCACAGTCGGGGCCAGCGAGTATCGACGCTGACCAGCAGCGCGTCGCACAAGAGACAGAGGCCGCCCGCACCAGCCGTCTGTTCGCCACGACCAATGCAACAGAGCGCCCCGTGACGCCGGTCTCGTTGCCCATGGCGTCACAACCTGAGCAGGGAGCGACCACACAAAACGGCCGTGCCGAGGCGCCACCGCTCGATCCCGACGCAGTTTTGAACATGCAAGACCGCAAGCTCGCCTTCCTGACCGCGCCGGTCGACCGCAGGACGGTGAGTCCAGATAAGCTTACGAATCCACCGTCACCCTATGTCGTGCAAGCGGGCGCGGTCATTCCGGCGGCGCTCATCACCGGTATCCGTTCCGACCTTCCCGGACAGGTTACTGCTCAGGTCACTGAGAACGTCTACGACAGTCCAACCGGAAGGTACCTCCTGATACCACAAGGATCGAAGCTCATCGGCACCTATGACAGCCAGATCTCATTTGGCCAGGATCGCGTACTCCTGGTATGGACTAGGCTGATCATGCCGAGCGGCCGCTCCATAGTTCTTGAGCGCCAATCCGGTGCCGACACCCAAGGCTTTGCCGGGCTCGAGGACCAGGTTGACTACCATTGGTTACGGTTGTTTGCGGCCGCCGCTCTATCGACTGTGCTGGGAGTCGGTTCCGAGCTTGGCGCGACCAACAACGATAACGCTATCGTGCAAGCACTGCGAGAAGGCAGCAGCAACAGCCTGAACCAAACCGGACAGCAGGTGGTGCGCCGCAACCTCAATATTCAACCGACGATCACGATTCGCCAAGGATTCCTGGTGCGTGTCATCGTCAATCGCGATCTCGTGCTGGCACCGTATCGACCCTGAGAGGAAATCAGATGATGAAGCTGAAGTTATCCGCGATCTCCGACGATAAACCTGTGAAGCTCGCCCTTGAACTGCCGGCTGCAGTTCATCGCGATGTTCGAGTAGTCCTTGTGCGCCCACCAAATGTATCTTACATATCAATACGTTGTTCAATGCATTTAAAGTGAGGGAAATCCACTAATCTTTAGCGGACCCATAGCGGACCTATTGGACAAGGTTCCCCAATCCGGTGTCTTCGTAACTCAGTGAGTCTGCAGGGGGCCCTCAATGGAGGAGGGGCGATGGGACGGGCGATCAACTTATGTTGGCACCCAACCGTCTTCCGCCCCTAAAACTTTTTTGCCTGGGCCCGCACGCTCTTTGGCGCACGCTGCCAACTGATGTAGCTTGACCAGCCCAGCTGGCGCGCAAGAAGAAATCCGTATGTCGTGGTGGTGATGCAATCAACGCTCGAGCTGCAGTAAAGGGCGACAAAGAAGGAAGCAGCTCCGGGACAGTTATAGACGTACCCTCATTTTCACTTACGATATAGCATGCCTGGAAAGGCGCTCAGTTAGCCGAGCATCACCATGACGCTTCCTCGTAGAAAGTTCCTGCATCTAGCGGGCGCTGTCGCACTGCCCGCTGTATCGCGAGTTGCATTGTCGGACACTTATCCGTCTCGGCCAGTGCGTTTGATTGTTGGCCGCGTTTGCTGGCTCCATGGCTGTCAGAGCGACTCGGTCAGCAGTTCATCGTCGAAGATCAGCCGGGCGCCGGCACCAACCTCGCTGCCGAGACGGTCGTGCGGGCGCCCCCAAACGGCTACACGCTTCTTATGGCCACGTCCACGAATGCGATCAATGCGACGCTCTACGATAATCTCAAATTCAATTTCATCCGTGACACCACGCCAATCGCAAGCATTGCCCGTACGCCGCTCATCATGGTGGTCAATCCGTCGTTTCCGGCCAAGACCGTTCCTGACTTCATCGCCTATGCCAAGGCCAATCCTGGCAAGATCAACATGGCGACAGCCGGTATTGGGAGTACGGTCCATCTCGCCGGGGAATTGTTCATGACAATGACCGGAGTCCAGTTGGTCCCAGTGCATTACCGATCTAGTTACGTGCCTGATGTGTTGGCCGGACAGGTGCAATTGGTGTTCAGTCCTATACCCACAACGATCCAGCAAGTCAGGGCGGGCAAGCTGCGCGCCCTTGCGGTGACCAGCGCGACACGTTCCCAGGCGCTGCCAGACGTCCCGACCATCGGCGAGTTTTTACCGAGCTACGAGGCAAGCGTGTGGAATGGCGTCGTCGCGCCTAAGAACACGCCCGCCGTGGTCATCGACAAGCTATACAAAGAGATTGATGCGGCTCTCGCCGATCCCATGATAGTGGCGCGATTCGCCGAGGTAGGCAGCGTTCCAAAGTCAATGACACCTAATGACTTCGGCAAATTCATTGCTGAAGACACGGAGAAGTGGGGCAAAATAATCCAAGCGGACAACATAAAGGTGGAATAAGTTATTTGCTCGCGCGTGGGTCATCAACTGCCCGAAAAGAGCAGCGAGCGACTCGGACGTTCCTACTTGAGGAGGGTGCGGTGAAACGTTCACGAAGAGTTTTTCTCGCTTTCGCAGGAAGCACCGCAGTTGTTCCGGCTCTGCCACGTCTCGCCTCCGCTCTTGACTACCCGACACGGCCAGTACACTTGGTTGTCGGTTTTCCTGCCGGGCTGTCGCCCGACATATTGGCACGCTTAGTCGGCCAGCCATTGTCGGAGCGGCTAGGTCAGCAATTCATTGTCGATAACCGTCCAGGAGCCGCGAGCAATATCGGCACCGAAGTAGTCGCCCACGCAGCCCCTGATGGGTACACGGTGTTGCTGACCATTTCGGGCAATACAATCAACGCGACGCTCTACACGCATCTGAACTTCAATTTTGCGCGCGATCTCACGCCGGTCGCTGCCATTGGCCGCACGCCGTTCGTTATCGTGGTCAACCCTGCATTTCCTGTTAAATCCGTCCCCGAGCTGATCGACTACGCGAAGGCAAATCCAGGCAAGATCAATATAGCCTCTGCCGGTCCGGGCACCGGACCACATGTCGCCTGCGAGCTGTTCAAGATGATGACTGGCGTCGACATGGTCCAGGTGCCGTATAAGGCCAGTTACATGACCGATCTCCTTGGTGGACAAATTCCGATAGCTTTTGGACCGATCGCTCAGATCATTCAGGACGTCAGAGCCGGCAAACTCATTGCGATTGGGGTTACTACTCCGACGCGTTCGGACGCTGCGCCTCAAATTCCTGCTATCGCGGAATTCGTGCCGGGATATGCGGCGAGCGGCTGGTACGGGATCTGCGCGCCTACCGGCACGCCTGATGAAATAATTGAGAAGCTCAACGCGGCGGTCACCGCCTGCGTTACAAATCCAAACCTCAAGTCACGCTTGCTTGATCTAGGCGTCGAACCAACGCCAATGTCAGTTGCAGAATTTAAGAAATTCGTTGCCGACGAAATCGCGAAGTACGCAAAGGTTATCCAATTTGCTGGCATCAAAGTGGACTAACCCGGGCTAACCCAGCCCTTCCTGAGTGCTAATTTGTCCCGCTACAATGCCTTGTCCTGAGCCTTGGGGAAGGCGATGAGACGGCGCTCCAGAGCAGGCCGTGAACCACCTAAAACGCGACGCCGCAAGACGGTGACGCCGAAGCCCCTCAATGTGCCAAAGGTGCGCGGTCGCGGTGCTCCCGTTCCCGACCGGGAAACAAAGGTCGCGCGTCTCACGCGCGAGCGTGAAGAGGCGCTTGAACAACAGAGGGCGACAGCGGAGGTTCTTAAAATCATCAGTGCTTCGCCAACCGAACTCCAATCCGTGCTGGAGATTGTCGTCAAGAGTGCAGCGCGCTTCTGCGAAGCCGACGATGTGTCGATTTTTGAACTCGACGGGCAGGACCTACGTTCGGCCGCCCACTGGGGTCCGGTTCCTCCTCTAGACATCGGCGTTCGATTCCCGTGCTCGCGTGGGACTGTCGCAGGCCGCATCGTTCTCGAGCGAAGGCCCATCCACGTAATTGACCTGCAGGCTGAGGCGGAAGAATTTCCCGAAGGAAGCGCCTTCGCGAAGCGGCTGGGACACCGGACGATTCTTGGCGCGCCGCTGCTGCGCGAGGGGGTGGCGGTCGGAACAATTCAGCTTCGACGTGCCGAAGTTCATCCGTTTACGGATAAGCAGATGGCGCTTCTCGAGAACTTCGCGGCACAAGCCGTCATCGCCATCGAGAACACGCGATTGCTCAACGAGCTGCGTCAGCGAACGACCGATCTGACTGAATCCCTGGAGCAGCAGACCGCGACGTCCGAGGTGCTCAAGGTTATCAGCAAATCCAAGTTCGATCTGCAGCCTGTGCTCGACGCGCTGCTCGAGACTGCGGCGCGATTATGTGCGGCCGATATCGGCGTGATTCGTCGCCGTGACCGCGACAGCTACCCCCTGGCAGCGACATTCGGCTACAAGCCTGAGTGGCGCACGGACAGCGAACGCTACCCCGGTATGCCGACTCGTGGGTCGATCTTCGGGCGCACGGTGATCGAGAGACGAACCGTTCACGTACCGGATGTGCTGCAAGACCCAGAATTCGCACGCGCTGATACGCAATCGCTAATCGGGTTTCGAGCTGCCCTCGGTGTGCCGCTGCTGCGAGAAGGCAATCTGATTGGCATCATGGCCTTCCAGCGCTTCAAGCCGGGGAACTTCACGCCCAAACAGATTGAGCTGGTCGAGACCTTCGCCGCTCAAGCCGTCATCGCCATCGAGAATGCGCGGCTGCTGAATGAATTGCGCGAGTCGCTAGACCAGCAGACGGCAACATCAGAGGTATTAAGCGTCATCAGCTCGTCGCCCGGCGAGCTCAAGCCGGTATTCCGGGCCATCCTGCAGAATGCCACGCAAATTTGTGAGGCCAAGTTCGGCACCTTGTTCCTTCGCGACGGCGACGTGTTCCGATTTGCGGCGGAAATTGGAACGCCGACAGAACTTGCCGAATTCAATAGGAAACGCGAAGCAGTTTCACCGACACCGGGCGGCATCCTCGAAAGGACCATGCGAACAAAGCAGATTTGCCACACTGCCGACGCCGCCGCTGATCCTTTTCCAGGTTATTCTGTCAAGCTCGGCGGAGCGCGGGCGATTGTGTGCGTGCCAATGCTCAAGGACGAGCACTTGGTCGGCGTTATTATCATCTACCGGCAAGAGGTGCGGCCGTTCACCGACAAACAGATCGATCTCGTCAAAAACTTCGCCGCGCAGGCCGTCATCGCCATTGAGAATACGCGACTGCTGAACGAATTGCGCCAGCGTACAGCCGATCTCAGCGAGTCATTAGAGCAGCAGACAGCGACATCTGAAGTCCTGCAGGTCATCAGTTCTTCGCCCGGCAATCTGCAGCGCGTCTTCGACGCCATGCTCGTCAGCGCAACGCGGCTCTGTGACGCCAGCTACGGCACCATGTGGCTTCAGGAGAGTGACGGACAAATGCGAGTCGCGGCACGGCACGGAAATTTACCCGAAGCCTTTGATGAACAATGGCGGGTCGGCCGATTGTTTCGACCGAGTCCGTCTGTGCCAACGGCGCGCGTTTTCGCCACTCACAAGCTGCTTCAGGTAGCCGATCTAAAAGAGGATTGTTCCTACCTCGATCGCGACCCGCTTGCGGTGGCATCAGTAGATGTTGCTGGTATTCGTACATTGGTATCGGTGCCAATGCTGAAAGGAGATGCGGTTGTTGGCACCCTCAACGTTTATCGCCGGGAGGTTCGGCCGTTTACTGACAAACAGATCGCAGTGGTACAGAACTTCGCAGCCCAGGCTGTAATTGCCATTGAGAACGCGCGACTGCTTAATGAATTGCGCCAGCGCACAGCCGATCTCACCGAAGCGTTGGGGCAGCAAACCGCGACCGCGGACGTACTCAAGCTGATAAGTCGTTCGACATTCGACCTTCAGCCCGTTCTCGACACGCTTGCCGAGAGCGCAGCTCGGCTCTGTGAGGCGGAGATGGCCTTCATCTCGCGTCGCGAAGGTGCCATTTTTCGTTTCGTGACGGCAGTCGGAACTAGCGCCGCACTTGCAAATGACGCGGTCAATCTCCGAAGGAGATTCCTCGATACCACCGTGTTCAGCGCCGCAGCAGGACGCAGAACAATCACGGGACGCGTTCTTCAGGAGCGTCGAGCAGTGCAGATCGCCGATCTCGCTTCCGATCCCGACTACAAGCTTACGGAAGCGATCACCATTGCGAAGATACGGACTCTGCTTGGCGTTCCGCTGATGCGCGAGGGCGAGCCTATCGGCGTGATGAATT
>Ga0310909_10001784_pt1 | contig 12904 bp, 14 predicted proteins | sample GREbulkMGT000H_FD_203449 | JGI IMG/M metagenome (GOLD analysis project Ga0310909, IMG submission 203449) | Lab enrichment of tropical soil microbial communities from Luquillo Experimental Forest, Puerto Rico - GRE.bulkMG.T000H | ecosystem: Environmental > Terrestrial > Soil > Tropical forest >... | reverse complement strand
GGTCACGCTGACGAGCGCGGATGCCGCACGGCTGCTGACGCTCACCGCCGAGCTCGGGCGCTGGAACCGCAGCTATAACCTCACGGCGATCGGCACGCCCGCCGCCATGGTGACCCACCATCTGCTCGACAGCCTCGCCGTCAATGTCGACCTCGCGGGCACGCGCATCGCGGACGCCGGCACCGGCGCCGGCTTCCCCGGGCTGCCGCTCGCGGTGTGCAATCCGCAACGGCACTTCACGCTGATCGACTCCACCGCCAAGAAGGTGCGCTTCGTCGCGCACGCGGCGAGCCTGCTGGGCCTCACCAACGTCAGCGCAGTTCACGGACGGGTCGAGTCGCTGAAGTTCCCAGAGCCCTTTGACACCGTGCTCGCCCGCGCCTTTGCGCCCATCCCCGAGCTGCTCGAGAAGGTGACACCGCTCTGCGGCCCGCACACGCGTGTGCTGGCGATGAAAGGCAAGTGGCCGCAGCGGGAGCTCGCGGCGCTCGCCGCACCCTGGCGCGTCGTGAGCTCACGGGAGCTGACTGTTCCCGGCCTCGATGCCGCGCGCTGCGTGATCGTGCTCGCCCGCGACGAAGGCGCCGCGCGCACGGCGCCCGGGGTCGCGGCGCCCGCGGTATCATGAGAGTGGTGCGCGCCAACACTCTCCGTCACCCCATCCGCTGTGCCGCGTAACCCGATCCTGACCACCTGGCCACTGCTGCTCGGCATGGGAATTCTCATGCTGGGAGCGGGGCTGCAGAGCACGCTGCTCGGGGTGCGGGCGACGATCGAGGTATTTCCGACGACCGTCATCGGCATCATCATGTCGTGCTACTACGTCGGTTACCTCATCGGCACGCGCCTCGCGCCGCAGCTCCTGAGGCGCGTCGGGCCGGTGCGGGTGTTCGCCACGCTCGCCGCGCTCGCCTCGGTGGCCGTGCTCGTGCACGCCACCTGGGTGCACCCCGGCCCGTGGGCGGTGATGCGCTTCACCTCCGGCGTCTGCTTCGCCGGCATCTACGTCGTGGCCGAGAGCTGGCTGAATCACCGCGCGACGAGCGGCAACCGCGGACGGCTGCTCGCCATCTACATGCTGGTGCTGTACGTGGGCCTCGGCAGTGCGCAGTTCCTGCTGGTCCTCTCGAGCCCGCAGTCGACCGAGCTCTTCATGCTGGTCTCGGCGCTCATCTCGGCGGCGATGGTGCCGATCGTCGCTTCGGCCGAGGAGGTGGCCGAGGCCCCGGTGCCGCAGCGCGTGCGCTTCCGGGAGCTCTACCGCGATTCCCCGACGGGCGTGGTGGGCGTGGCCGTCTCGGGGTTGATCTCCTCGATCATCTTCTCCATGGGTCCGGTCTACGCGCGTCTCTCGGGGTTTGGGACACGCGGCGTGGCCGAGTTCATGGCGGTGAGCATCTTTGCCGCGGTGATCACGCAGTATCCGGTCGGACGGCTCTCCGACCGCATCGACCGGCGCACGGTGATTGCGACCATGTGCCTCACCGGCACGCTGGTCGCGGCCCTCATAGAGGTGTTCGGCCCCCTGCCGCGACCGCTGTTCCTGCCGCTCACCGCGCTGTTCTCGGGAGCCGCACTGACGCTCTATTCGCTCTCGGTCTCGCACGTCAACGACAAGCTCGCGCCCTCGCAGATGGTTGCCGCCAGCAGCGCGCTGCTCCTCATCAACGGCACGGCCGCGGCATTTGGCCCGGCGCTCACCGGCGGGCTCATGTCCGCCTTCGGCGCGCGCGCCTACTTCGGCACGCTCGGCACCCTCACCGCGGCACTCGCGCTCTACGACCTGTGGCGCAAGGCGCGCCAACAACCCGTCCCGCAGAGCGAGAAGGGCCCCTTCATCAACACCCGGGAGCTCGTCACCTCCGCGGGCCTCGACCCCGCCCCGCTGGCCGGCGTCGAGGAGCTCGAGCTGCCCGTGCCGCGCCCGCCCGTCAAGGATGCAGGGGCAGCGCCGTTGTCTCCTTGATGACGGCCAGCGCGATCGAGGAATTCACCGACTGCACCCCGGGAAAGCGTGAGAGGTGATCGAGGAAGAACGCCTCGTACGCCTTGATGTCGGGGCAGACGATGCGCAGCAGGAAGTCGGTCTCGCCCATGAGCGTGTAGCACTCGAGGATCTCCGGGTGCGCGCGCACTGCCTGCTCGAAGCGCAACAACGCATCGCGCCCGTGGCCCGCGAGCTTCACGTGCGAGAACACCATGACCGAGAGCCCGAGCTTCTCGCGGTCGAGGAGTGCCACGCGCCTTTTGATCACCCCGAGCTCTTCCAGCCGCGTCACCCGCCGCCAGCAGGTCGAGGCGGTCAGGCCTACGCGTTCGGCGAGCTCGGCCGCCGAGAGGTTGCCGTGCTCCTGCAGCACCCCGAGCAGACGCAGGTCGGTGCGGTCCAGTTCAGGAAGTTGCACGATTCGTTTCATTATCTAGCTAGATTGCGCAATAGATATTTCCTCACTGGGCGCGAGAAGGCAACCTTTGTCACAAAGCGTGCGCGGCGAGGCGCGTAGCCTTACGCCCTCTCCCGGTGCGATATCGGCCCTCCGGAGACACACGCCATGCAAGTCTTCGACACGCGCGAGTTCGACGGTCACGAGCGGGTCGTCTTCGGTCACGATGCCCGCACCGGCCTGCACGCCATCATCGCGATCCATTCGACGACGCTCGGTCCCGCCGCGGGCGGCTGCCGGATGTGGCCCTATGCCACGACCGCGGAAGCCGTGGCGGATGTGCTGCGGCTGTCGCGCGGCATGAGCTACAAGAACGCGATGGCAGAGCTGCCGCTCGGGGGCGGCAAGGCGGTCATCGTCGGAGACTCACACAAGGCCAAGAGCGCCGAGCTCTTCGAGGCCTTTGGCCGGCTGGTCGAGTCGCTCGGCGGCCGTTACGTCACCGCCGAGGACGTCGGCACGACGACCGCCGACATGTCGAGCGTCGCGCGGGCCACGCGCTACGTAGCGGGCCTCGGGGCGGCACCCGGGCAGGCGGGCGGCGACCCGGGCCCCAAGACCGCGCTCGGGGTGTACCTCGGCATCAAGGCGGCCGTGAAATTCCGCCTCGGCCGTACCGATCTGAAGGGCGTCACGGTCGCGGTCCAGGGCCTCGGCGGCGTCGGGCGCCATCTCTGCGGCCTGCTGGCGGCCGACGGCGCAGAGCTGTTCGTGGCCGACGTGCAGCCGGCCGCCGTCGAGCGGGCGCACGACCAGTTCAAGGCGCGCCGCGTCCCGGTGGAGGAGCTGCTGGCGCTCGATGTCGATGTGCTCGCTCCCTGCGCACTCGGGGCGGTGCTCAATTCGAAATCCATTCCGCGCCTGCGTGCACGCATCGTCGCCGGCGCCGCCAACAACCAGCTGGCGCAGGATGAGGACGGGGCGGCGCTGCAGGCCGCCGGCATCCTCTACGCGCCCGACTACGTCATCAATGCCGGCGGCATCATCAGCGTCTCGCGCGAGTACTCCGGTGGAGCGAGCGAGGCGCAGGTCATCGCCGACATCCAGGCCATTCCGGCGCGACTCACCGGGATCTTCGAGCGCGCCCGGCGCGAGAACCGTCCTACGAATCAGATCGCGGACCAGATGGCGCGGGAGCGCTTGAACAAGCCCGCGCGCGCGCTCGTCGCCTGAGCCAGTTACGGGCCAGGGAGGGCCCACGGCTCACTGCCGCGGCGCACGGGGGTGCCGCGCGAGCCGATCAGGTGCCGCGGGCGTCGCTCGCGTGCGACTCACCGGGCGCGGGCGCGCCGGTGCAGTACACTCCCGGTTCATGAAACGCGTCATTGCCATCGCGATGCAGAAGGGCGGCGTCGGCAAGACCACCACCGCGGTCAATCTGGCGGCATCCCTCGCCGCCACCAAGCGTCGCGTGCTGCTGATCGACATGGACCCCCAGGGCAACACCACCATGGGAAGCGGCGTCGACAAGTCGCAGCTCGAGCGCAGCACCTGCGAGGTGCTGCTGGGGGAGTGCCTGCTCGCCGATGCGCTCGTGCCGATCGAGCACGGGGCCGGTTTCACACTGTTGCCGGCCAACCAGGACCTGACGGCCGCGGAAGTGCGGTTGCTCACTCTGCCGATCGGCCGCGAGACCAAGCTCCGCCACGCGCTCGCTCCGAAACGCAACGATTTCGACCTGGTCCTCATCGACTGTCCACCGGCACTCAACATGCTGACGGTGAACGCCCTGGTGGCGGCCGACAGCGTGCTGATCCCGATGCAGTGCGAGTACTACGCGCTCGAGGGGCTCTCGGCGCTGCTCTCCACCGTCGAGCAGATTCGCGCCGCGGTGAATCCGCAGCTCGCGATCGAGGGCGTGCTGCGCACCATGTTCGACCCGCGCAATAATCTCGCCAACGAGGTGAGCGCGCAGCTGATCGCGCATTTCGGCGACAAGGTGTTCCGCACCGTCATCCCGCGCAACATCCGCCTCGCCGAGGCGCCGTCCTTCGGCAAACCGGCGCTGTTTCACGACAAGGAGTCGCGCGGCGCACTCGCGTATCTGGCGCTCGCCGGCGAGATGATCCGGCGCGAGGAGGAGTCGACCGGCGTCGTGCGCAACCTCGCGGCGATGACGGCGGGCGCCGCTGCCGCAGACCCGCCCGCGGCCGCGGCGGCGCCCAGGGTGAATACTGCGACGCCATCCGCAACGCCGGCATCTGCGCCGCCGGCATCCGCACCGGCGGCATCCGCACCGGAAGCACGCCCGGCGGGAGTCGCTGCGATTGCCACGCCCGTGAACCCGGCGCCCGCCCCACAGGCTGAGGACCGATCCCGATGATGCCCCGGAAACCCTCTCTCGGCCGCGGCCTCGCGGACCTGCTCGGCACGCGTGCCGGCACCGCCACCGCGGCGGCGCCGGTGCCGGTCGGGGAGGAGCTGGCGAAGCTGCCGCTCGATCTCCTGCAACGGGGCCGTTACCAGCCGCGCATCGACATGCGGCCCGAGACACTCACCGAGCTCGCCGACTCCATCAAGTCGCAGGGGGTGGTGCAGCCGATCGTCGTCCGTCCGCTCGAGCCCCCGGTCGATGGCGAGTCGCAGCGCTACGAGATCATCGCCGGGGAACGGCGCTGGCGGGCGGCGCAGATGGCCGGGCTCGCCGAGATCCCGGCCGTCATCCGTCACATCCCGGACGAGGCCGCCATCGCGGTCGCGCTCATCGAGAACATACAGCGTGAGAACCTCAATCCACTCGAGGAGGCGCGCGCGCTCGAGCGCCTGGTGAGTGAGTTCGGCCTCACGCACCAGGAAGCCGCGCAGGCGGTCGGCCGCTCGCGCGCCGGCGTCACGAACCTCCTGCGCCTGCTGGAGCTCACGGCCGAGGTTTGCGAGCTCCTCGAGAAGCGCACGCTCGAGATGGGTCACGCCCGCGCGCTGCTCGCCCTCACCGAGCGCCGCCAGCAGACCGAGGTCGCGTTGCTCGTCGCCCGCAAGGGCCTCTCGGTGCGCGAGACCGAGGCGCTGGTGCGGCGCCTGCAGACCCCGCACGGGGCGGCTGCGCACGATGGCGCAGCCGAGCGCGATCCCAACGTGGCGCGCCTCGAGCAGGAGCTCGCGGAGAAACTCGGCGCCCGCGTGGCGATCCAGCCCGGCCGTGCGGGCCGCGGCAGGCTCGTCGTGAGCTACAACAGCCTCGACGAGCTCGACGGTATTCTCGCTCACATCCAGTGAGCCGCCATCCGGCCACCCGCTTGCGGAAAGTACGGTGTGGACGGAGGCCCGAGCGGTCTCTATAATCCCGCGGCTTTTTCGCCGTGGTCACGTAAGTGACTGAGCGGTCGAAGTAATGTGAAGCCACTTGCGTCCGCTCAAGACGCAAGGCAAGCGGCTCTTTTGAGCCCCTCGAACGGGACTTATATAAGGTGTCGGCGATCGATCTGCCCCGTGCGCGGCGGCTGGCCTTCGGCGTGGTCGCGAGTCAGGCGGCGGTGAGCGTCGTCGCCGCATTGTGCGCGCTGGCCATCGCCGGCCGCGTGGGCGCCCTGTCGGCGCTCGCGGGCGGAGCCATCGCGACCGCGGGCAGTCTCGCGATGGCGGGACTCGTGTTCGGCGGTTCCAGTGGGGGAGCCGGGCGCGCCTTGAGCCGGTTCTATCTCGGCGAAGTGCTGAAGCTCGCCGTCATAGCGGTGCTGTTCGTGGTGGTGCTGAAGATGATGAGGGTGGCGCCGCTGGCGATGTTCGCCGGCTTCGCCGCGACCTTCCTCGTGTATTGGATCGCGCTGCTCGCCGCGCTGCCCGCCCTGGGCGGTGCGCGCCGCGGCGCCTGAGGTGCCGGTTGTGTTGACAGCAGTGATCGCAGCGGCGGCAGAGAGCGGTGGTGCGACCGGCTACATCCTGCATCACGAGACGAACCTGGCGAACAAGGCCGCGCACGGCATCGTCGACTTCTCGGTCATCAACTACGACACCGTGTTCTTCTCGGTATTCCTCGCGGTAGTGTTCCTCGTCCTGTTCGGCCTGGTCGCGCGGCGCGCCACCGCCGGCGTACCGGGCCCGGTGCAGAACTTCGTCGAGACGATCGTGTCGTTCGTCGCCACGCAGGTGAGCGACACCTTTCACGGTGCGAGCCGCCTGGTGGCGCCGCTCGCGCTCACGATCTTCTGCTGGATCTTCCTCTTCAATTTCATGGATCTGATTCCGGTCGACCTGCTGCCGCTGGTGGCGCGCGGCGTCGGCCTCGAGCACCTGAAGGTGGTGCCGAGCACCGACCTCAACGCGACCTTCGCCATGTCGCTCACCGTGTTCGTCCTCATCATCTTCTACAGCCTGAAGATGAAGGGCCCGCTCGGCTTCATCGCCGAGCTGACACTGAATCCCTTCAGGGCCAAGAACGTCTTCATGCAGGCGCTGCTGGTGCCGGTCAACTTCATACTCGAGTCGGTCACCTTCCTGGCGCGGCCGATCTCGCTGTCGCTGCGTCTCTACGGCAACCTCTATGCCGGCGAGATGGTGTTCCTGCTGCTTGCGGCGCTGTCGCTGCAGGGCATCGCGCAGCTGGCCCATTTCAGCGGCCTGTTCTTCACCGTCATGCAGTATCTGCTGGCGCTGGTGTGGACGATCTTCCACCTGCTTGTGATCACGCTGCAGGCCTTCATATTCATGGTGCTGACGATCGTCTATCTGTCGATGGCGAGCGAGCACCATTGAGCGGCGGGGCTGCGCCGCAACGGGTTTCGGTATCTGGCTTCTGAGTTTGTTAGGAGAGTTGAATGGATAACATTGCACACATCCAGGCCATGACCGTGCTGGCCGTCGGCATCATCTTTGGCATGGGTGCCCTCGGCACCGCGATCGGCTTCGGCATTCTCGGTGGCCGCTTCATCGAGGGCTCGGCGCGCCAGCCGGAGCTGCTGCCGGTGCTGCGCGTGCAGATGTTCCTGGTCGCGGGCCTGCTGGACGCGGTGGCGATGATCGGCATCGGCTTCGCCCTGTTCTTCACGTTCGCGAATCCGTTCCTCGCCGCGGTACAGGCGGCGCACTGAGCGCTCAGCGACGGGCTGCCGCCCACGGGAGATACGCACCGTGAACATCAATCTCACGCTCGTCGTGCAGATGCTCGTGTTCGCCACGCTCATCCTCATCACGATGAAGTGGATCTGGCCGCCGATTCTCAATGCGATGGATGAGCGCCAGCGCAAGATCGCCCAGGGGCTGGCGGCCGCCGAGGAAGGCGAGAAGGAGCTGTCCCAGGCGCGCGACAAGGCGGACGGCATCATCCGCGAGGCGCGCGAGCGCGCCAACCAGATCATCGACCACGCCCAGCACCGCGCCAACGAGCTGATCGAGCAGTCCAAGGGCACCGCGAGCGCCGAGGGCGCGCGTATCCTGGCCTCGGCGCAGCAGCAGATCGAGCTCGACACCACGCTCGCCAAGGAGAGCCTGCGCCGCGAGGTGGCGGGCATCGCCGTCGGTGCCGCCAGCAAGCTCCTCGGTCGCGAGATCGATCCGCGCACGCACGCGGATCTGCTCGATAAACTCGCGACCCAGATCTAGCAGCGACCCATGGCTGACCGACTCACCATCGCCCGACCCTACGCCCGCGCGGCCTTCGAGGAAGCGCGCCAGAACGGCGGCCTCGCGCCCTGGTCACAAGCGCTGCAGGCGGCGGCGTTGGTGGTGAAGGACTCACGGGTGGCGGGACTTCTGGACAATCCACAGGTGACTCCGGAGGAGCTCGCGCAGCTCGTGGATGAGATCGCCGCGGTTCCCCTCGGAGAGCATGGCGCGAACTTCGTGCGTATGCTTGCGCACAACCACCGCCTCGGCTACCTGCCGGAGATCGCCGAGCTGTTCGACACGCTCAAAGATGACGCTGAGGGCATGGTGGACGTCACGGTGACCTCGGCGGCGCCGCTCGATGAGGCGCAGCGGGGCCGGATCGGCGCGGCACTCGAGCGGCGGCTCAAGCGCAAAGTGCGGCTGCACTGCGAGACCGACCCGGCGCTCATCGGCGGTGCCGTGCTGCGCGCCGGCGACCTGGTGATCGATGGCTCGCTGCGCACGCGGCTCGAGCGCATCGCCTACGCATTGACAGCATAGAGGGACGCACATGGCCATCAAGGCAACCGAGATCAGCGACCTGATCAGGCAGCGCATCGAGAATTTCAAGTCGGTTACCGAGGCCCGCAACGTCGGCGCGATCGTCTCGGTCACCGACGGCATCACCCGCATCTACGGGCTGGCGGATGCGCGCTACGGCGAGATGCTGGAGTTTCCCGGCAACACCTTCGGGCTGGCGCTGAATCTCGAGCAGGACTCGGTCGGCGCGGTGGTGCTCGGTGAGTACAAGCACCTGAAGGAAGGCGACACCGTCAAGACCACCGGGCGCATCCTCGAGGTGCCGGTGGGGCCGGAGCTGCTCGGGCGCGTAGTGGATGCACTCGGCACGCCGATCGATGGCAAGGGACCGGTCAAGGCGGCGCGTACCGCGCCCATCGAGCGCGTCGCGCCCGGCGTCATCTACCGCAAGTCCGTCAGCCAGCCGGTGCAGACCGGCTACAAGGCGGTCGACTCGATGGTGCCGATCGGCCGCGGCCAGCGCGAGCTGATCATCGGCGACCGCCAGACCGGTAAGACTGCGCTCGCCGTCGACACCATCATCAACCAGAAGACCTCCGGCATCAAATGCATCTACGTCGCGATCGGCCAGAAGCAGTCGACCATCGCCAACGTGGTGCGCAAGCTCGAAGAGCACGGTGCCATGGGCCACACGGTGATCGTGGCCGCCTCGGCCTCGACTCCCGCGGCCATGCAGTACATCGCCGCCTATTCCGGCTGCACCATGGGCGAGTACTTCATGGACAACGGCGAGGACGCACTCATCATCTATGACGATCTCTCCAAGCAGGCGGTCGCCTACCGGCAGATTTCGCTGCTGCTGCGCCGCCCGCCGGGCCGCGAGGCGTTCCCGGGCGACGTGTTCTACCTGCACTCACGCCTGCTCGAGCGCTCGGCACGCGTGAACGAGGAGTACGTGGAGAAAGTGAGCCAGGGCAGGATCAAGGGCAAGACCGGCTCGCTCACCGGGCTGCCGATCATCGAGACGCAGGCGGGCGATGTGACCGCCTTCGTGCCGACCAATGTCATCTCCATCACCGACGGGCAGATCTTCCTCGAGACGGACCTGTTCAACTCCGGCATCCGCCCGGCCATGAACGCCGGCATCTCCGTCTCGCGCGTCGGCGGCGCCGCCCAGACCGACATCATCAAGAAGCTCGGCGGCGGCATCCGCCTGGCGCTCGCCCAGTACCGCGAGCTCGCCGCGTTCTCGCAGTTCGCCTCGGACCTCGATGAGGCGACCCGCAGGCAGCTCGAGCGCGGTCAGCGGGTCACCGAGGTGATGAAGCAAAAGCAATACACGCCGATGTCGGTGGCGGAGATGGCGCTGTCGATCTATGCCGTCAACAACGGCTACATGGACAAGGTGGAGCTGAAGAAGGTGGTGGCGTTCGAGGCGGCGCTGCAGGGATTTGCGCACACCAACTACCAGCCGATGCTGGATGACATCAACAGGCAGCCGAAGCTCACCAAGGAAAACGAGGCGGCGATGAAGAAGTGCATCGAGGAATTCGTCGCCACCGGAACCTATTAGCAATGCCGGGCACCAAGGAAATCCGCTCGAAGATCGCGAGTGTGAAGAGCACTCAGAAGATCACCAAGGCCATGCAGATGGTGGCCACGAGCAAGATGCGCCGCGCGCAGGAGCGCATGCGCATGGCACGCCCGTACGCGCAGAAGATGCGCAACGTCATCGGTCACCTGACCGAAGCCAATCCTGACTACCGTCACCCGTTCCTGGTGACCCGTGAGCCACGGGCCGTGGGGATCATCGTGATCTCCACCGACCGCGGACTCGCCGGCGCGCTCAACGCCAACGTCTTCAAGCAGACGCTGCTGCTGATGCGCGAGTGGCAGGGAAAAGGCGCGCAGGTGAAGCTGTGCCTCATCGGCACCAAGGGCCTGAACTTCTTCCGCCGCCTGTCGGTGCCGATTCTCTCCAACGTCTCGAACCTCGGCGACCGGCCGCACGTCAAGGACCTCATCGGCACCGTCAAGGTGATGCTGGACGCGTACCGCAGCGGCGAGCTCGATCGGCTGTTCCTGGTGAACGCGCAGTTCATCAACACCATGACGCAGAAGCCGCAGGTCGAGCAGCTGCTGCCGATCGAGGCACTCGACACCGAGGGGCTGCAGGAGCACTGGGACTACATTTACGAGCCCGACGCTGCTGGCATACTCGATGGCCTGCTGATGCGCTACATCGAATCGCAGGTGTATCGCGCCGCGGTCGAGAACGTCGCCTGCGAGATGGCGGCGCGCATGGTGGCGATGAAGGCCGCCACCGACAACGCCGGCAAGCTCATCAGCGAATTGCAACTGATCTACAACAAGGCACGCCAGGCCGCGATCACCAAGGAGATCTCGGAGATCGTCGGCGGCGCCGCCGCGGTTTGAGGACCACGAGCCATGAGCACCCCCGCTGAGGGACACATCACCCAGATCATCGGCGCCGTCATCGACGTCGAGTTTCCGCGCGAGTCGATTCCGAGAGTCTACGAGGCGCTCAAGCTCAAGGACGTGGATCTCACGCTCGAGGTGCAGCAGCAGCTCGGCGATGGCGTGGTGCGCACCATCGCCATGGGCTCGTCCGAGGGCCTCAAGCGCGGCCTCGCGGTGCAATCCACCGGCGCGCCGATCTCGGTGCCGGTAGGCGAAGGCACCCTGGGGCGCATCATGGACGTGCTCGGTCACCCGCAGGACAACCGCGGACCGGTGAAGGCCACCGAGTACCTGCCGATCCATCGCCCGCCGCCGTCGTTCGCCGAGCAGGCGGGCGGCCAGGATCTGCTGGTCACCGGCATCAAGGTCATCGACCTGCTGGTCCCCTTCGCCAAGGGGGGCAAGGTGGGCCTGTTCGGCGGCGCGGGCGTCGGCAAGACCGTCAACATGCTCGAGCTCATCAACAACATCGCCAAGCAGTACAGCGGACTGTCGGTATTTGCCGGCGTGGGCGAGCGTACCCGCGAGGGCAACGACTTCTATCACGAGATGATCGAGTCGAACGTCATCGACGTGAAAGACCTGTCGAACTCGAAGGTCGCGATGGTGTACGGACAGATGAACGAGCCGCCGGGTAACCGCCTGCGCGTCGGTCTCACCGGCCTCACCATGGCGGAGTACTTCCGCGACGAGGTGCGCCCGGACTCCGGCGGCAAGGGGCGCGACGTGCTGTTCTTCATCGACAACATCTACCGCTACACCCTCGCCGGCACGGAAGTCTCGGCGCTGCTCGGGCGCATGCCCTCCGCGGTCGGTTACCAGCCGACACTCGCCGAGGAGATGGGCGTGCTGCAGGAGCGCATCACTTCCACCAAGAAGGGCTCGATCACCTCCATCCAGGCGGTGTACGTGCCGGCGGATGACCTCACCGATCCCTCGCCCGCGACCACCTTCGCGCATCTCGATGCCACGGTCGTGCTGTCGCGCCAGATCGCCTCGCTCGGCATCTACCCGGCGGTGGATCCGCTCGACTCCACCAGCCGCCAGCTCGATCCGCTGGTAGTGGGCGAAGAGCACTACAACACCGCGCGCGGCGTGCAGGCGGTGCTGCAGCGTTACAAGGAGCTGCAGGACATCATCGCCATCCTCGGGATGGACGAGCTGTCGGAAGAGGACAAGCTCACCGTGTACCGCGCCCGCAAGGTGCAGCGCTTCCTGTCACAGCCCTTCAATGTCGCCAAGGTGTTCACCGGGCAGGATGGCAAGATCGTGCCGCTCAAGGACACCATCCGCGGCTTCAAGGGCATCATCAACGGCGAGTACGACACGCTGCCCGAGCAGGCCTTCTACATGGTCGGCTCGATCGAGGAAGCGGTCGAGAAGGCGAAGACGCTGCAGTAGGCACGCACCATGGCGGACGCCCCGACAATCCAGGTCGACATCGTGAGCGCGGAAGGCGAGCTGTTCTCGGGTCCGGCCACCGTCGTGTTCGTGGCCGCTTCGGAGGGCGACATCGGTATCTACCCGCGCCACGCACCGCTCCTGTCGCTGCTGAAGGCCGGGGAAGTGCGGGTGCAGACCCCGGACGGCGAGGAGCATCACTTTTTCGTCGGCGGGGGTGCGATCGAAGTGCAGCCCACCAAGGTCACGGTGCTCGCCGACACGGCACTGCGCGCCCGGGACATCGACGAGGCGGCGGCACTCGCCGCCAAGCAGCGCGCCGAGGAAGCATTGCGCGACAAGGCCGGGCACATCACCCAGGCCGAGGCGCTCGCCGAGCTGGCGCGCGCCGCGGCACAGCTGAAACTCATCGAGCGACTGCGCAAGCTCCGAGGCTAGCCTGCTGGACCCCATAGCGGATCCTCCGGTCCCGCCTGCGGCCCCCGCCGCCGCGCCGCTGCCTGCCCGCGCGCCGC